>Ga0206129_10005881_pt1 | contig 12712 bp, 11 predicted proteins | sample Helgoland_Spring_8_FD_148616 | JGI IMG/M metagenome (GOLD analysis project Ga0206129, IMG submission 148616) | Pelagic subsurface seawater microbial communities from Kabeltonne, Helgoland, North Sea - Helgoland_Spring_Bloom_20160502_2 | ecosystem: Environmental > Aquatic > Marine > Epipelagic ...
ACAGGATTTTAGCACCAAACCGGCTTTACTGACTGGACTTTGTGGGTCATTGAAGGGCGCACAAAACTCGTTAATATTGCGGTAGTATTGTGCGAATGTTGCCTTTTCATATTCATCTTTGGTGATAGTATTGTCCTGATATAGGGCATTCCAATGTTTGTGAAACTGGTCAAACATATGAACCCCGCCAGTATTGCCTAGGTAGCGCCCCTTTTCGTCTATGCCAAAATTAAGCGCAATAAAACGCCCTCCTGGAACCAGCTCAGCAGCGCGGGCAAGCAAGATGTTTTGCCAATCAAGCGCCGCTTGCTCTGCAAAGGCTGCATTACTAGTATGATCAGCTCTTGCGGCATGCACATGTTTTGGAATTTCCAGCGGTTTGACTGAAACATAATGCATTGCGGTGGCGCTAAACCCTAAATGCAGGGATTCACTCGCCATTAGTTGTTGGTGAAAACCGGTTCCACACCCATGCACAAAAACATTCTCATGATGCTTTTGATAGGCATGGGTTGGGCTGCCTTGCATACCTTGCATCATTCTGAACAGGGTTGAAAAATCATTACTTGCAAGGTCGGTATAGAGTATTTCAATTTGCCGGTTGTCTCCGGACTTGCGGAGCATTTCTATAACCGTACTCCACATTTGTTGGCTAGTACCACCATCGGCAGCGCCAAAATCTGCAATTCTCAGGCTTCCTGCATCGGAAAGAGTCTCAAGTGCCGTTAGTACTAGTTCTCTTGCATCATTAATGACATCCCGTGCACCTGCAGTTCTTTCGGAATAATAGCCTGCACCGCGCATGGCCAAAACGGCTTGGGTATTAATACCCCCCTTGTCACTTTGGTTTGACACACGTTATCTCCACTATTCTACTTTTTTAAGTGCAAATTGCTGACGGGTGTTGCGCGATTCATACTAAAATTGAAGAGCAAGGCTCCTATGTTTTGCTAAGCATGATGTGATTGAATCAACTTGCTCTGGGTTCAGCCTGTCCTGTTCACGCAGGCCAAGATTTGATCTTGCGTAAGCTTCAAATGCTGCAAGTTTTTCATATGGGCCCTGTTTAGCTTCACCTCGCCAAGTTAATTCGGCGTTAATTGAAGCTAATGTTTCATCAACAAATGCACCAGCTTTTGGTAAATTCGGATCTTTTCTATCGATCAAACGGCGCGCATCTGACAATGATTTGGCGGCGTTATTGGCGCCAGGGATTTTGGTTAGTGCACTATAGGCTGTTTTGATTTCGCTCAGTGCCTCATCAACAGATTGTTGCCCTATCCGAGCTTTAACATTGATTATGTCTTGGCGGACCTGATCCAAAATGGAAACAGAGTTGATTGAATTCACTATTCCACGGATCTCAGAATAGGCTTGATCTGATTGACGTCGGAATTGCATGCGCGCACGATTTAATTTTGTTGTTATGAGTTTAAAATCTTTATTTGTTTTCTGCCAACTGCTTGGAATTAAGGCGAGTTTTTCTGTAATATTGGCCTCAAGAGTTGAGATTGACTGTTCGATGTGGGTCTTTTTGCTAATGTCGTCAGTTCCCCTTAATTGATTTTTTAAAGTTTTGATCTCTTCTTGATTTTGTTTGATGGTGCGTTCAAGGCTGCGAACCTCAGTATGAATTGGCGCATAAGCAACTGATGCACGTGCCATTTCAGCTTGAGCTTCCTTGATTTCGTCCATCAAAATGAAAATATCACCAGCAGATTTTAAACTGCGCTGAAGCCCCGCCCTCGTTGTTTCTGGAAGTGAAGAATAATCAAGATTATTTAGCAAACTAACTTGCGATAAATATTCGCTCTTATTGGCATCATAAAAATTAAATAGGTGGGTTTCTAAGCACAACTGTAGGCGCGGGTTTTTTGGTGGCGGCGCAGTCTCACTTGATAAAAATGTTTTGGTTGGTAGGTAGTTCACCAAACTTGGATTAAAACCTACGATTGCGAGTCCTAGCAATTGTAAGCCAATAAACGGAACGACGCCTTTATACATGTCGAGGGTTTTGACTGCTTTGGATGCCACTCCCCGCAAATAAAATAATGCAAATCCAAATGGAGGCGTGAGGAATGAAGTTTGGATGTTGAGGCCAATCATAACGCCAAGCCAAACAGCTGTGATATTGGCAGATGGATCAGCAAGCAAAATCGGCGCAACGATTGGTACCACGACTACTGCAATTTCAATAAAGTCGAGAAAGAAGCCCAGCAGGAATATTACTAGCATGACTACCATAAATTGCGCCCAAAACCCTCCGGGCAAGCCTGACAGGAAGTGCTTTACAACCTCTTCGCCGCCAAATCCTCGAAAAGCAGCCGTCAGCATTGCTGCGCCGAGCAAAATAATAAAGACGAGGGATGTTGTTTTTGCTGTCTCAGACATAACGTCACGAAGAGTGTCTTCAACCCTAAACGCGCGCCATCCACTCCATGCTATACCGGCACAAAGACCAATAACCGCTAACGTAACAATAAATACGCCAAACCAGTCGGAAGAATTGCTAATGGTTTTAATGCTAAGATTAAAGTTAGCTTTTATAGCCCAAATTAACAGAAGTGAAGCGATGGTTAAGACTGATGGGTAAAACGCAGATTTTGACCCTTCATGCAGCTTGTAGCCTGCCATAACCATAGCTCCCACTGCGCCGATTGCTCCGGCTTGGTTCACAGTTGCAATACCTGCAATGATCGACCCGAGGACAAGGAAAATTAGTAGCAACGGCGGCACCAAAGCTAAAGCCACCTTCACAACAAAGCTTCTTTCCAATAATTTGCCATCATATTTTACGGCGGGTGCTAGCGACGGACGAATTAACGCAGCAATCAAAATATAGGCCATGTAGATACCAACAAGCAGAATTCCTGGTAAAAAAGCGCCAAGGAACATATCCCCGGCACTAGTTGAAATGATATTAAATTCAGACGGCATGCTGAACTGACCAGTTGCTTGCTTGTATAACGCTTTACGCGCCGTTGCCGCTTGATCGGCAGCACTTGCCAGCTGATCGGCTAAAATAATTAGAACAATTGAGGGTGGAATAATTTGTCCTAATGTGCCCGATGCACATATCGCGCCTGTTGCGAGGGGTTTTGAATAGTTGTTGCGCAGCATAGCCGGCAACGAAATAAGGCCCATTGCAACAACCGTTGCGCCTACAATACCGGTGGTCGCGGCTAAAAGTCCCCCTACAAATACCACTGAAATGCCAAGCCCGCCTGGAACAGCTCCGAATAATTGTGCCATGGTGACAAGAAGATCTTCAGCAATCTTTGATCGCTGGAGCATGATGCCCATGAATATAAATAATGGAATCGCTATGAGGGTGTCCCGTTCCACCTCCCAATAAATTCCGCGAAAGTTTGTAACACCTGCTGTTAGCCATTCAATAGGCCCATCCTGAATAAAATAGGCACCGCTATCGCCTTCAAAAAGTGTCCCAGTTAGGCCGGCAAGAATGATTGTGACGATGGCAGCGCCTGGTAATGCAAATGCAACGGGATAGCCAGAACCAAGGGCATACATCATCAGCAAAAATAGGAGTGCTAGGAATAAAAGTTCCATTATTGAGTAACCTCTTCCGCATCCAAATCATCAGTAATATTTTCCTGAATGTCTGCCATTGACTGAAATAGGTAGGCGGTAAACTGTAAAATCATACTTAGTGCAAAAATCATGAGGAAAGCTGCCATCAAATATTTCACATACATTCCAAAGCCACTCATTGACGTTTCAAAGTTCATCATTGGGCTATTGATTAGACTGGATTTCCCCCACATGCCGCGTATTAGTATAAGCCAGCAAAGCGGAATTCCAAAAAACAGTGTCCCAATCGTATTAAGTATTGATTTGGTGCGCCGTTCCAAGCCTGCATAGAACACATCAACTCGGACATGGCCATCTTCTTTTAATGTGTAGGCAGATGCAAAAAGGAACAGAGCTGCATACCAGAAGCGCACAAGGTCTCCCATAAAGGTTTGTTCATAACCGTAAATGAAACGGCCAACCACAATGAGGAACTCAGCAATCACAACTAACAGGGTCAACCATACCAAAGAAACTGATTTGTCACGTAAAGCAATCAGAGCTGCAACAATTATCAAAGGAACATGGATGTATATTCCGCGAGAGCTAGGTAGGGCAATTATAGCCCCCCCTAAATCACCAAAAACAGTCTTATGAAAATCTTCGACGCGCATAAAGGACATGATTGCATCGGCAATTCCAACAATTAGCACTGCCCAAAAAGCCGCACGGATAACATATGCGGAAAGCCAGTCAAGGCGCTCCGCATCTAACCGAAGCTGTTTCTTTGCTATTGTATGGTAGCACGACCAAAAGATGACTCCAAAAACAGCTGCAGTTTGCACCAACCCGACAGCATATAATCCACTGCTGTAACCACCCTTTAGATTTTCTACGCCAAAAATTTTATTGAGGCCGAGTACATTGATTGCACCGGGTGCATCAAACCCAAAAATTAGAAAGTTATTAAGCACGAAAAGAACTGATAATAATGCGCTGCACAGTCCGATTAAATGCAGCGCGGAAAACAAACTATTTTTCTGTTCTAAAAGCATTTTGATTAACCAAATAATTACGAATACTGAGATCCGCTAATCACAATTAGCGGATCTCAGCTAATTTTTTATCGAAGAGCAGCGTTACGCTTCATAACGTATGCAACGTCGTTTAGCTGGATGTAATCACCAACAGTTTTTCTTGCTGCCATGCATGATTCGTGGATTTTGCGGGCAAGCGGTGAATGCTCTACCACCTCTGCATAGACTTCATCAGAACCACGCTTAAATGCAGCATAAACATCATCATTAAACTCACGAACCTGAACACCTTGATCCCTCACTAGACGCTCCAGGGCAGCACCATTTTTGGCGTTATATTCTGCCATGATGTTGTTATTTTCTGCCTGAGTAACAGAAGTGATTAAAGCCTGATCAGATTTACTTAACGATCCCCAGAATGATGCATTAAATCCCATTGCAAGCTGCGATGCAGGTTCATGCATACCAGGGAAATAATAATATTTAGCAGCCTCATAAAACTTCATGGCTTCGTCATTCCATGGCCCAACCCATTCTGTTGCATCAATTGCACCAGAGACAAGGTTTTCGTATATTTGCCCACCTGGGAGTGAAACAGGAGATGCCCCAAGTTTGGCCATAACATCTCCACCAAGGCCAGGAATACGCATCTTTAGGCCTTTGAGGTCATCAGCAGAATTAATCTCCTTGTTAAACCAGCCGCCCCACTGAACGCCGGTGTTGCCGCATGGCAGACATTTCAGGCCAAACTCACCAGCCAATTCATCCCATAGCTCCTGGCCACCCATCCAGTTGTTCCACGCACCAATTTCCGCATAGCTATGACCAAAAGGTACGGCAGTGAAATATGCCCATCCTGGGTGCTTGCCTTTCCAGTAGTAATCAGCCGCGTGATAGGCCTGTGCGTTACCTGATGCAACTTCGTCAAACGAATCGAATGCACCTACCCGTTCGCCGGCGGCATAATATGTTACCTGAATTCTGCCATCAGAGACTTCAGACATTCGTTGTGCTGCGCGTTGCGCGCCAGTGCCAAGGCCAGGAAAATCTCTTGGCCAAGTTGATACCATTGCAATCTCGATCCGGTCTTGGGCAATAGCTGGTGCTGCAAGCGTAGAGGCAGCAACTGTGCCCGCTCCAACCAAACCCGCTTTAGTAATAAAATCTCTACGTTTCATGAGTGTGTCTCCTCAATTTTGATTAAGATTATGAAGCGCTGCTTTTATGCAGCTTGAATAAACGCTAACAGAAATAATAAAACAGGCAACACAATCGTAAAAAAAGATTGCTCAGATTGAGGAAAAATATTTTTGATAAGCTGTTTTGGAAATATAAATTTGTCAGCTACTGTAAAAAACATTCTGCATAGAGCTGTGCTGAAAAAATCAAGTGTCTAATTTTTTTGCGAAATTTTGGAGGCAGCATATGCCCAAAAGCAATGAAGCGCCCATAGGTTTATTTTTTGAAGTTGCTCCAAACCCTGGTCATTTAAATCATTATTTCTCATATGTTGAGAAGCTTAAACCCGAACTGGAAAAACATGATGGGCTGATTTGGTTAAACCGATATAGAGCCCAGCTTGATGATTACAGTCTTTTATCTCATCAATTATGGGATAGTGAAAAATCACTGGAAAATTGGCGTCAAAATAAACAGCATCGCCTGGCGCAAAAGGCTGGCATTAAGAAGCATTTCAAAGATTACAGAATTCGAATTGGACAGAGATTGGCCTGCTGGCAAGCCGACTTAGTAACTGATGCAAATTTCGATTCAATCTCAAAGTCAGATGCGTTGTTGGTAAGCATACAAAGTAGGGCAGTTATTTCAAATACTGCATTTAATAAGTATGCGTCTTTGGATGGTGCTTATCACGGTTTATCAGCGTCAGATCAGTTTATAACTTTGGTGACTCCAAATGATTTATCTTCGGTACTGGCGCTTACCTCATCAATATCACCAGGCTCAATTGACAAAATAGAATTATTTTTGATTAGCAGAGATTATAGCATGACAGATCGCATTCAGGCACCGCGCGATAGCTAACATAAACTATTAATAAACGGTGCATCCCGTTTGGTTCAAAGGAGATCTGATTTTTTGACTAGCTAATTGTAAAAAATAAAAACATTCAAAAAATGCTGCGCGCACATGAGATGGCGTGATTTGCCGGCCCATTATGTCAGGTATTTTAGGAGGATGATTGGATATCAGCTAAACAGTTTTCGTAAAAAAGAATGCTTTTTCCGCTCGCGGTTTTGAAAGAGAATTGTATTCTTGGTTCTCCAAGTTCAATATTTATTGGGCCTGAAATATTTAGCTTGGATAAAATGTCTTTGATTTTTTTTGGGTTTGAATGAAACAAGGTAAGTTGCTGTAAACTCACGTTGCTTTCCGGCATTTTTTCGGCAGGATTTTTTCCATTTGGCCATTCAATTAAAATAGGTAAAACACCACCAAAAGATAATTTTCCATTCTCTGGGACTGTTAACCTCCACCGTAAGTCGTCTCTTGTTACCTCAATAATTTTACCGGGATTGTAACCACAATGTGATACCGCTTGTTCGATATTATCAACGGCGGCAACCCAGCACAAAGGTTGCGGTGCCAGTGATAAACGGCGTTTTGTTGACTGCGAGTCAAGCGAGAACCAACGCTTTTTTTGAGCTGAAGATTGGGGCATTGGAGCGCTGGGGTCTATAGATATAACTTCCATATATATTGAATTTTGAAGCTTGATTAAACGGTTATGCGTTGCCATCAATGGATGCTTGCCACCAGTTGAAAAGTCGGCTTTTATTAAATTCTCAATCCTTTTTGTTGCTTTTTCTAAATCTGCTGCGCCAATAACGATATGATCGATGGTTGATTGAGTCATTAACAATTCTCCGACTTGCTTATAAAAAAATTGATGTTCGAGATGAAATTTATAGGCCTCAATAAATGCTAACATTTGCCCTTGCGGTTTTTCTTTTAATAATCACACCTGGGCCAGGCGTGTTATCATTGGCAGGAGTAGGAGCCGCATATGGTTGGCGGCAAGGATTTAGGTACCTTTTTGGTTTGTTCCTTGGCACTAATCTTGTTTGCTTTGCGGTTATTTCGGGCCTTGCAACTGCAGTCTTGGCAAATTCCACTATTCGAACGATGTTGCTGATTATATCTGTTGGATATCTTGTTTATCTATCCTTAAGTATTGCTCTTGCCGGCTCAAAAATTGCATTTATTCATATTACAAAACCGGGAGTTATATCCGGTTTAACGCTTCAGCTTATCAATCCAAAAGTATATGCGGTTAATACAGCACTTTTCAGCGGTTTCGCTTTTTACCCTGAAAGCCTCATCATCGAAACTGGAATCAAGCTGATAATTGCAAATTTTATTTGGTTGTTACTCCACTGTCTTTGGTTATTTGTGGGACTAAAAATCAATCGATTAGAGTTGTCTGTCCGAACCCAAAGACTAATAAATTTGTCAATGGCACTCTGCCTATTGGCCGTAGTGTCTCTTTCTGTTTGGTCAATGTTTTCATAACCCAACAATAATGCCAAATTAAACCGTCAATTTTCTTGCAAATGATATTTTCTTTGAAGAGCTTTGTGGAATTAATACATAATAAGTCACCTTAAATATTGGGCTAAAAATCCAGAAACTGGTCACAAAATACGTATTTTGGGCTACCAATTGGGCCGGTGGGGACTAGCATCTTCAGTCAAATAATGTGATTAATAAATTGTTGTTTAGTCGGCTCATTACCAAAGGGTTGAAAAATTGATGAAAATTCTTCACTGGATCAAAAGTTTGGGACGTTTCCTTACCTTCTTGCCGGTATTTTTATTTTTGGGGGTTAGTGTGAACGCGGCCGATTTATCATTTGAGGTCATTGCCGAAGGCGATGGCGAAACAGCTAAGAACGGAATGCAGGTATCAGTGCATTATCAAGGACGCCTGACCGATGGCACCATTTTTGATGATTCGCAAAAACGTGGCATGCCCTTTAGCTTTACCCTTGGTAGTGGACTGGTCATTCCGGGGTGGGAACAGGGCATTGCCGGCATGAAGATTGGCGAAAAGCGGGTTCTGACAATCCCGCCAGAGCTTGGCTATGGTGCGGCGGGTGCCGGCGGGTTGATCCCGCCAAATGCAACATTGGTTTTCGATGTCGAGCTGGTTGCTGTTGCCATACCGCCGAAACTGGCTGATGCCACGCCTGCCGATTTAAAAGCGGCGCAGAAAAACGGCGTTGTGGTGATTGATATCCGCCGCGCTGAAGAATGGGCAGAAACCGGAATCATCGAAGGCGCGCATACCATTACCGCCTTTACCCAATCGGGGCAGCTGCATCCCGAATTTCAGACAAAATTTACCGCCATCGTGCCAACGCCGGATACGCCAGTAATGCTGTATTGCCGTACCGGAAACCGAACCGGCATTATTGGCAATGCACTTGTCAGCCAGCTTGGTTACAGTGATGTCACCCATCTGAGTGATGGCATTGTTGGCTGGACCGCTGGCGGTGCGCCGGTTGTTGCGTTCAAGCCATAGGCAACCGGCTGGGTGCAAAACCGGCTGATTTGGCAACGCTTATTGGCGTGTTACATAAGGTGATTTGGGGTTGGTGTTTCTAAGGCCATCACAGGGGTGTTTTTAGAGGGTCTGCCGTGCGTTTCTTAACGATAATGCTATTGTTTTTGCTGCTTGGTTGCGCGCCGCCCGATCGGTCAATTCTAACCCAGGATGGGGATGAGGCTCTTGATTGCGCCGCGTTAAAAGCTGAATTTGATTTCGCCGCCAAACTTGGCGAAAATGCCCCAGCCCGCCGTCGTCATATCAGGGCGCTTCAGGAAGAAAAGCAATGTGTGACGCCGCCCAAAATCTCAATTTCAATTGGTGTATCAAAATCTTTTAACTGATGATTTGTTGCTGGTCAGCCGGACTTGCTTGTTGCGGTGGCTTATTATGGCGCATTCTTTTGGGCGGGCACCATCAATTTGTGGTGATAGGCCTGATAAATACCAAAGGCTGATGCCATAATTGCCGCTGTTTAGAAACAGTCACTTGTATCTTGGCCCAAGGACCTTTGATGTTGAGAATTGGAGCGGGTGAAGGGATTGAAGCCCTACTCCTGATCCAGCTATTGCGTTGAAACAAGCATTCCCAGCAGTTTTACAGATTTCTTGGTTCTGTCAATTGCTGTCTGTGACCTACTGTTTGTACTACTGTTCAAACTCCAACATAACCGTCACGCATTCAAAACCGACGTGATAGTTACCCGTTGGATCTTTGTTGATAGATGGTCGATTGCTGGCGATTAGAGAGTCACTGACAGACTCTAGCCATGTCATGAATCCAAACTACTGCAGATCAAGTTGCAGCTGTTATCGGGCCGATAAACCGACGGGCTTTTTAAAAGTGGCCCAGTTAGGAAAGGCCGAAGGCAATAGCCCCCAACACGTCGGTTTCATAGCGTCTTACCTACCGTCTGTTTCCGTTCCACTGCGAAACAGACCGGACAGAAAAATATAAATCGTCGGTTGCACGGGGTGACTACGGCCACTGGGGTGGTGCAGGTATGTGCTGGTAGGCAAGAGAGGGATTTGGTTGGTGGGAGTTAGCGGTATCAGTAAAACAGAACGGTCTAAAAATCTTCTGGTAATGGAAAGAAGGGAAAAGAAAGGGTGAATGAAATAGTAATGTGATGTAACAGAATTATCCTGTAATGTTTGGACTGTTATGACAGTTAGAGATTACCAACATTCAAGGCCTTTAGATGTTCATCGATGGTCAGACCACCCCGAAGTTAATAGCTTCGTTAATGCCGTGTTTGATCGGTTCTTAAAGAAAAAAATCAAAGAAAATACATCGATCAAAAAGAAGCATCTCAAGCTGGTGCTTCTTGATCTTTACGTTGCTTGGTTGAATGACCCAGATTTGAACATTGCAGTTCATATGACACAGTCTGCCTACAGTGATGGAACTGTCTTTAACAAAGGTAAATCCAGATACAATGAATTGAATATCAAGGTAAGCACGATAGACATCGTTCATCGACTTCGAGATGTGCGCCTGATTGGCTATAAAGAGGGTTGGCAGGATGCTGGAGGTCGGGGCTTTGTTACTCGTATCTGGCCCACTGAAAAATTGATAAAGATGTTCGAGAACGCCGCATTTGGCGATTTTGACATCGGCTATTCTGATGGCAGGGAAACCATCATCCTTCGTGATGAAAACAAAAATGATGTCGAGTATGAAGATAAGACCCAAATCAAGCAGATGCGTTTGCTCATTCAGGCTTATAACAAGCTTCTAGAAAAGACATTTATAGATATCCAGTCTGTCGATAAGCCAGCACGTATCGAACTTCTAGCAAAGAAAGAACGACGATTTAAAAAGAAGCCTGTCTTTGTGAATATCACACACCATGACAAGTTCGTCAGACGCATCTTCAATAATAAGACATTTTCAGATGGTGGCAGGTTCTATGGTGGCTGGTGGCAACGAATAGATAGCAAGTTCCGTAAAGGCATACGGATGAATAATTTACCAACAGTTGAGATAGACTACTCCGCACTGCACGTCATTCTTGCATACTCAGAAGCTGGCATTGATTACTGGAAGATAACTAACAAGGACCCGTATGACTTGCCTGTCAAGGGTGTGAATAATCCAGAACATTGCCGTGACATCACAAAGCTATTCTTTTTGCTGTCCTTCAATGCCTCAGATGAACAAGCCTTATTCAAAGCATTTCGGTCTGAACTAGACTACAGGGAATATCCATATAGTTTTCCAGATGATGTGCTGTCAGAACTGCTTGATACCATAAAAGAGCATCACCCAGACATCCGCCACATGATATGCAGTGGTGCTGGGTTAAGGCTTATGAATATTGATAGCCGTATATGTGATTATATCATTGCTGATTTTGTTAGAACAAGCACACCTATCCTGACTGTGCATGACAGCTTCATCGTGCCTTTTGGTGAGGAAGATAGGCTAAATCAGCTGATGAAAGAAGCCTTTGAAGATGTAACCAACAAAGTTGGTATCGAAGTAAAATTCAATCAGAACTTAACTAAGACACAGCTATATGGTCATGGCGCGCAGGATAGAGATTGGTTTCTGGATATGTGCCAATCACTTTTCAAAGGCAATCCCACGAATGGGTATCAAAGACGGTTAAAAAGGCATCAGGATTATTTTAATCAAGGAACACTTGTTTGACTGAAATAGTCGGTTTTCTCGAAGGCGGAACCCCCGATCATCGTGGTCGCATCCTTGCCATGCTTTTACAACAAACCGACCAGCAAGCCGAAAGGACCCACGACTATATCCAGTGGCTGTTTCCCCTCGATGAACCTAGCCGTTCTATAAACGGCGTACCGGTGCTAACTGAACTGGAGATTGATGAGATCAGGCAAAGCAGTCTTGCCCAGATCAACTTGGCTAAGTCAGCACGTTGGTTTCTTGGTTTCCTTGAAAGAAACGACCACTGGATCACAAAGTACAATCACAATCATTTGCGGATAACTCGTGTAATCAAGTCGTTGCGTCTGTTGACTAGTGATGAAGCTGCGGATGAGTTCAGAGACAAAGTATTTGGATATCTTGGAGATGAGGTGAATTTAATTGATGCAAAAGCAAGGTCCTTTTGGAATAGCGCGTAATCATGGGGTTATCACGAACATGCGTTTCAATGATGAGAAATTCAATTAGGGTGGTGTTAGATAATGCTAAAGAAGTTTCAAAAATTGATAGCTCTAGCAATGATGTTTTGGGCTGTGGCAACTGATGTTAATGCAGAATCTTACGTTTGTATGTTTGATTGTTTTAATTCCAGCGAAAAATGTCAAACGGCCTTTGAAAGAAATGATTTGAATTTCATCGATGACTACAAGGATGTCTGGAACTTGAGAGAAAATACCAACTATTTAGTGCTGGATTCAAGCGTTCATAACGAAGAAGGTGTGGTGGTTTGGCTTGCTATAATCAACAAAAAAACGATGGAACTTTTCTACTCAGTAACAAGAGTGTTTTTTGATCAACGGCAGGATGGAATTGACTCTACAAAGGGCCAGTGCTTCAGGCTCTAAAGTTGCCAATTATATGGGTTTGATAAAAAGAAACCAAAGCCACGAGTAGGTCTG
>Ga0206129_10005908_pt1 | contig 12674 bp, 12 predicted proteins | sample Helgoland_Spring_8_FD_148616 | JGI IMG/M metagenome (GOLD analysis project Ga0206129, IMG submission 148616) | Pelagic subsurface seawater microbial communities from Kabeltonne, Helgoland, North Sea - Helgoland_Spring_Bloom_20160502_2 | ecosystem: Environmental > Aquatic > Marine > Epipelagic ...
TGGCTCCATATCAGCTGTTGTTATAGACGTGATGCCCAATGGCAATCTCGTGGTTTTTGGGGAAAAGCAATTAGGTCTAAATGAGGGTAGCGAGATGATTGTCGTAAAAGGTGTCATCCGACCCGAAGACATAATGCCAAATAATACGGTGCTATCAACAAGACTTGCGAACGCGCAATTTTCATACAGCGGCGTAGGTGAACTTGCTCGCGCTACTAAGGCCCCATGGGGTGTAAATGTGCTATTTAGTTTATGGCCGTTCTAAAGGAAACCACTATGCGTTTATGTGTCGCGTTGTTGTGCGCTGCTGTGACTTTTGCACCTGTTGCTAATGCTGATCGAATTAAGGATTTAGTAGACGTAGCTGGCGTTCGCAGCAATCAGTTAGTTGGCTATGGATTAGTTGCGGGCCTCTCGGGCACGGGTGATGGAAAAGATCTTCGTGTCACGGGGCAAAGTTTAACCTCATTGCTATCTGGGCTTGGAGTTAGCATAGATGGTCCGGTATCCGAATTCGACCTCGGCGAAAATCTAATTACGCTCGCGCAACAAAATGCGACGCAACCGCTCCAAACCGACAACTTGGCTTCGGTGATGGTAACTGCCGAAATCCCTGCTTTCGCAAAGCCCGGCCAGCGCATAGATGTGAACGTTTCAACTATCGGCACCTCCGATAGCTTGCGCGGGGGTAGCTTAGTGATGACAGAACTGTATGGAATTGACGGACAAGTTTATGCAGTCGCTCAAGGTGCCTTAACGGTAACCGGAATATCACAGAGCGCAGCTGGAACAAGCGTCGAAATCGGGGTTCCTACATCAGGCAGAATACCAAATGGCGCGATTATCGAAAGGCTTATTGAAACACCCTTTGAAACAGCAGATCATTTTATTCTAAATGTTCGTGATGCTGATTTTACAACAGCTAATGCGATTACAAAGGCAATAAATGAGCTATATGGCCCAGGGCTCGCGACGCCCTTGGATGCTGTTTCAGTCGCGGTCATAGCTCCGTCCGATCTAGCACAGAAAGTTGCATTTATGAGTGAAATTGAAAACATGGACATCGATCCAGGCGAACCAATGGCGAGAGTAGTAATAAACTCTCGGACTGGGACCGCGGTGATTAACAGATCTGTGCGCGTTGCTGCTGCAGCCGTATCTCATGGCACGATTTCAGTTCGGGTTAGTGCGTTCAATGATGTCAGCCAGCCAGGGGGTCTATCGGATGGCCAGACAGTAGAGGTGACAAACGCCGAAATCGAAGTCGATGAACCTGCAAATAATATGTTTGTATTTGAAAGTGGCATTGAATTGCAAGACATCGTTGACGCCGTAAATCAGGTTGGAGCGACTCCATCCTCTCTCATTGCGATACTCGAGGCGTTGAAAAGATCGGGTAGTCTGAAAGCAGAATTGGTGGTGTTGTAATGGCGTCTAATTCAATCGCAGCACAAAGCACATACGATTTTGCCTCTATGGCGATGATTAAGCGCGAAGCGAATGGCTCAGCTTCTCAGCAAAAATCCGCGAGCAATAAGGTTGCCGCAGAGTTCGAAGCTGAATTTTTGCGATTAGTGACTTCGTCTATGCAAAAAGCAAGTGAGCCACTAAAAAGTGATCTTCTTGGTAGTGATTCATTAGATTTTTTTCAAGATATGTTCTATTCAGAGCTAGGACACTTTATCGCGCAACGCAAATCGCTCGGGGTCGCGGAGTACATAACAGATGCTATTCCTAAATCTAATGAGCGAGTAGAGCAGTAATTATGGCTGATTTAATGACTATTGGTGGTAATGCTACATCCTCTTATAAGATGGCATTAGCAGCAGTCAGTACAAATATATCTAATCTAAATACAGAGGGCTATTCGCGGCAAAGTATTAAAATGGTTGCAGACGGCGCCGCGCCCGCTGTGTTCGTAAGGATGCATGACTCATTCGCTGAATCTAGTTTACGAAGTGCGAATAGCTCGCTTACCTCACAGCAACCAACTGTGAAATATGCGGATCGTGTTCTGAATCTAATTGGTTCTGAAGCCGGGAGCTTAACTACCGCTCTAGACAAATTTTTTAGCTCTGCCAGTCGATTAGGGACCGATCCTTCTTCTGACAGCCTTCGACAAGAGTTTTTGTCGAGCGCAAATTTTCTTTCTTCACGCGTAAGAACTGTCGCTGCTGATTTACAGGATGTGGTTGTTGACAATAATTCAGAAGTTGCACAGCGTGCAACAGAACTGAATGGCCTATCGACGCAATTGTCAGTAATTAATGAGGAACTAACAAAATACGGAGGCAAAGATCAGCCACCCTCGCTGCTTGATAAGCGTGATGTCGTTTTGATGAAGATGTCTGCCCTAGCAAAAATAGATGTGGCGTTTAGTGATGAAGGGCTTGCGAAAGTGAGTTTGCACAACCCAAATTCAAGCGCGGTTCTAGTTGAAAATAGTGTCGTCAAAGAACTAAGTGTCGTCGGCTCAAACAGCCCAAAAAATTCTCAATCAATTGTGTATGACGCGGCAGGAAGTAACGCGACTTTAGGCGCTATTAGTGGCGGACTAATTGGCGGGCTGGTGGCGGTGAAAAGCGCTGTTATAGAGCCATTAGTTAGTAATCTGAACACGATGATCAACAGCTTTGTTAGTAGTGCAAATAGCCATCACAAAGCAGGTATAAACGCGCAAGGTGATGTAAATGTAAGTTTGTTCTCGGTGGGCGCGGACAGTAATTATGCTGAAAATATGGCTTTATCGATTGCCAGTAGCGCGCAAATATCGGCGGCGGGTCGGTTAAGAATTTCGCAACCAGAGAATAATACGGCAGAGATTCAGGCAACACTGTCTTATGGGCAAGACGCGAGTTGGAATGGAGCCATTGAAAGTGAATTTACCGTAGCCTTCACGGGCGCGACGAGCTACACGCTGACGCAGAACGGCGCTACTACTGCGTATGACAATTTCGATATTAACACCGGCATTACCCTAGGCGACGTAAAGTTGATGTTTGACAAAGCCCCCGCCGCCTCGGATAGCTTTACTGTGGCCTCTAATGCCTCTGGGCTAGGCGATAATTCTAATGTGAAAGCCATAGCTGCGCTTCATACAGAAAAAATTGTCGGTGATAAGACGCTCCGTAATTTTTATATCGATGAAGTAGGTAAAATAGCGACCTACAGTGATCTGTCGTCTATGTCGTTTGAGGCAAAACAAGCGGTTTATGACCATGCGTTTAGTGCGAAGGATCAGAAGTCAGGTGTAAACCTTGATGAAGAAGCTGCGGAATTGATTCGATTACAGCAAGCATTTCAGGGCGCAGCCAAATTGATGCAGGTCTCTGCGGAAATTTTTGAAGCAATGTTACAAGCTAGCAGATAATCGGAAGGATACTATAGATGAGGATTTCTACTAATCTGTATTTCAGCACACTTAACCAGCGGTTGAGCGAGCAGCAAAACAAGATATCAACTCTTCAAACTCAGCTGGCCTCCGGAAAGAAAGCGCCGACTGCGAGCATGGATTCTGAGGCCGCGATGGCGAGTTTAAGGATGAATTCTACGCTTGAGGACCAAGCAAATTATAGGTCAAGTCTTCAGAGGGTAGATGGCCAGTTTCGTCAAGAGGAGGGTCTTGTCTCAGCTATGCGCAAGATCTCTGATCGAATCCATGAGCTCAGCATAACTGCTGCTAACGGAACCTATTCTGCGGAAGATAAAGTAATGATAGCTACTGAGGTAGCGCAATATAAAGAACAGTTGTTAGCTTATTCGAATAGTAAAGACGAGAATGATAACTACTTTTTCTCGGGTACTAAAAATTCTACACAGGCATTTTTAATGGCTCCTGATGGCAGCGTTACTTACCAAGGTGATCAAACTGCAATATTTGTAGAAATTGGATCAGGGGAAAAAATACGCGTTAATACAATAGGCTCAGAGCTGCTTGGAAACGTGAGCAGGACTGCTGACGATGGCAGCATAAGCAAAGTAAGTGCGTTTACTATGATCGATGATTTTGTAACAGCGCTAAATAGTAATAACTCTACAAATATCTCAAGGGCTATGGCAGATGCAGAGTCATTCTCTAACAGCCTTAGTAAAAAACAAGTTGAGCTTGGTCTTTCGCAGAACAGCGTGGCTAATAGGTTAGAGATTATCGAAGAGAAAACGATTTTGTATAAAAATATTCTATCAAAATCAGTAGACACAGACTACACGGCTGCTATTACAGAACTTTCTACAAATATGTTGGCGTTAGAAGCGGCCCAAAGCACTTTTGCTAAGGTGTCCCAGCTCAGCCTATTCGATTATTTGTGAAAAATTTAAATGAAAATATCATAGTTAGAGTGAGTTAGGAAAATTCCACATGGCTACAGTCGACCAGGCGAGTAATCAGGGCTCGAAGATAACTACAGCTTTAAAAGTTGGTACTGGTGTCGATATTCAAGAGCTCGCTACCTCCCTCTCAGAAGCTGAACTAAGCCCGAAGATCGGGAAAGCAGAAGCAAAAATTTCTGAAAGTGAGAGTAAAATTTCTGCAATCGGAATAATCAAGGCGAGCATTACGTCGATCACCTCAGCGCTTGCAGCATTAGAGGATAAAAGTTCGTTGACGAGTTTTGGAGCCACATCGTCGTTATCTGCCTCGGTGAGCGCAACACCTATTGCGGGGTCCACCGCTGTGCCAGGCACGTATACTGTACAGGCATCGCAACTCGCAACTTCGACTAGGATTGTGTCCAATAGCTTTAGTTCAAAGACGCAGGCGCTAAACGGGGGTTCTGCGTTTAATCTTAGTTTTAATCAGGGGCCATCTCCTGGTGTAGATACCTCGGTCTCGGTAACGAGCCCTACTCCAAGTGGAGTGGTAAGTGCAATTAACGATGCTAACATTGGTGTCTCGGCGGTGTTGATTAATAAAAGTGCGGCTGTCACTGAGAGCGCACTCGCAACATTTTCAAGCATGACTGCCGGGCAATCTTTTACATTGGCAGGCGTAACCGTTCAAGCATCAGGTTCAGTTTCGGCGGCAGATGTTGCCAGTGCCTTCGCTAGTCTTTCCAGCGGTGGTGCGCCGAATGCGGTTTCAAACTTAGCCTTTTCGGGCAATTTTTCTGGTTGGACGACGGGGGTTGCTGATGGATCGAAAGTTCGTTTTACGAGCACAACAGCCGGCGGTGGAGTCAGTGACCTCGCGGCTACTGATTCTAACGGTGTAAGTTCGCTTGTTGGGGTGGCGACTACACAAGGTGTTGCAGACAACTGGTTCATATCGCTCAGCGGCGATACTGGTCTACAGAATCAATTCTCGCTCAGTTCTAGTCCGGATTTAGGGTTCTCGACGGAATCTAATCTCTTGAGCTCTGCGCAAAATGCCATCATTACCGTGAATGGCTTGGGCTCAATAAACCGGGCGTCAAATAGCGTCACCGATTTGATCCCAGGTGTGAGTTTGACGTTGACAGGCACTTCTAGCGCTACGGTCACGGTTACTGAGGACTTATCGAGCATAAAATCGTCGCTTGATGCTTTGGTCCTTTCCATTAATGACTTTAATCTAATTTTGACGGAGATGGAGAGTTCAACAAGCGAAGAGACTGAGTATTCAGGTGCTCTGGCAAATGATTCTTCGTTCGCCAACTTACTTCGCAGCCAGGTTAAAGCCATTGTCGACAAGACTTCCGCGACAGCATCAGGTGGAGTTTCTTCGTTTAGAGATTTAGGCTTTTCGATCAAACTAAATGGAGATATCGAGATAGATGAGACCCGTTATGCAAGTGCACTAACGAACAATCTTGCAGACATTAAAATGATGCTAACTGCCGGCAATGATGGTCAAAGCCGCTATGCCTCAGTAAATAAGGGCCTTGCGCTAGATTCGAGAGTGTCTTTGCTTGGGCTAATAGAGACTGGCGGATTAGTTGTTAATCGCACCACCGCAGCGACGAAAAATCTTGCTAGCGAGAAGACCGCTCTTGAAGCCTTAGAAAAACGTATGGCTGATGCGTACGCGCGCTACATCACACAATTTGCTGCTATGGAGTCGATAGTGCAGCGCAGCAAGTCGACTGGGGACTATTTGGAAGGCCAATTTACCGCCATGGAAAACATGTACAGTAATTAATTGGGTTTTACCTGGGCCGATATTTTATCTTATGAAGCAACCTAACTGCCAAAGGTGTCGATATTTTTACGTGACCTGGGATCCAGAGCGACCCTATGGATGCCGCGCGATGCAGTTTAAGTCAAAGGTGCTACCTGCGGTGGAAGTCTTTGAGGCTGATGGAACGATGTGCCTAAGCTTTCACGTCAGAGGCTTGCCATCGGATAGCGAGGTTTTAACAGAGAGCAAGGTTACGTCTGGCTTTAATCTCGATATTAGTGTTTAGTGTTCCGCAAGAGATACTTAATTTGAGTTCATACTCACTAGATTAGTTAACTCATTGATTTTACGAGCGTCTATTTCTTTTTTGTCCTCCGACTAACTATCCTGCAACTCCTGCCTAAGTGCTGTCACAGGAATTAAATAAATGTCGAATTTTCAATGTGCGCTACTTTTCTCGTAGTAGAATGTACGCTATTCTTTTGAGCACTCATATTTGTAAATTTAATCAGAAAAACTCAAAGTGCGAAGATTCATACGTGAAAACTGTAGAATTGCGTTCGATGATCGATTTATTCAGTTACAAAAAGCAAGGTAACTGTCAAACCTGCGTTAGGATTCGGCGGCGTGCACTCACTGCAATTCTGCTGGTTAGCTATCTCTATTTTGGCCCCAATTTTGCCCATAGGTTTGGAATAGATTTGTCCACGCTGCTGGCAGGAGGCTTATTAGCTTGTTGCGGTTTACTGCTTCTTTACAAGCTGATTCGTGAGCCCTCACCCGAGAAACAACAGAGGCACGACTCTTAGATTCGTTGGTCTTCTTGCGCCAAATGTTTTTAGAGGAATGAGCTAGAGAAGCAGAATAGTCCCAAATGATCGCTTCCTTCCGCGTGACGAGTGTTCAAGACACTAGAATTAGGAAAGAGTTATGAATGTACCTACATTACTAGGCTTCTTTGGTGGCTGGGGAGTTTTGGGGACCGCCATCGTTGTTATTTGTAACAAAAATGGTATGCCTATTTCGTCATTTTACGATCAAGCTGGAATGATAATCGTAGTGGCCGGAATGATCATGGCAACTCTGCTAAAAGCATCGATGTCTGAAATTAAAAATCTATTTTCAATAATGGGGCAATCTTTCGTTGGCGTAATCGAGCCTCCTACCTCCATAATAGGGAAAATTGTAGATTTAGCCACTATCGCGCGTAAGGACGGCATCATCGCGCTTGAATCGCAAGAAATATCTAACCCGTTTATGGCGACGGCAATACGCATGCTGGTCGACGGCGCGCAGCCTCACGTTGTAAAGCAAACTCTTTCCTCCGAGTTGGTGGCTATGAAATTGAGACACAAGCACGGTATTTCGGTCATCGCATATATGGGTGAGGTTGCTCCCGCCATGGGGATGGTCGGTACTCTTGTCGGGCTTGTGGCTTTGCTGGCAAATATGGATGATGTGGCGACGCTCGGCGCGAATATGTCAGTAGCCGTGCTTACAACACTCTACGGCGCATTTTTAGCCAATGCTGTTTTTTTACCTATTGCGAACAAGCTGGGTGTGCAATCTGATCTTGAGAGCCTTAACCGCGAAATCATTATCCAGGGGGTACAGTTCATCCAGGCTGGCGGAAATCCCAGAGTCCTTGAAGATCAGCTGAATGCCTATGTCGCGCCGCGCGCACGAAATACCGTCACCGCCTAGTGCGGCTCCGGTTTAGTAGAGGCTAGATAATGAATACAGCCCCAGCTCAAGAGTTCGACGTAGTAGGCTCGGGCGCCGAGGCAATTCCTCCTGTAATTGAATTAGACACGGGGCCCCCGCCCTTAGAGTGCGACGCGTGCCCAATGGGCGTTCCAGTCTGGATGGCAACGTTTTCTGATATGGCCATTCTTCTAATGGCCTTCTTCGTATTGCTACTGTCTATGGTTCAATTTGATATCCAAAGTTTTCAAAAGCTCAGCGGTTCAATGCGGTTAGCGTTTGGTGTTGAAACCATCAATTTAAATATCAAGCCGCCCTCGGCGCGCTCCCTTATAGTTGATACCTTTTCGCCTGCCGACTCTCAGTCAGATCTGTCTGATGCCATGAGACAAAAGGCCGAAGAGTCTGATGGTGTTATTTTGCTTCGAAACACGGAGCAATTTGACGACAAGTATGACGTCGAACGTGAATTTGAGATTCTTCAAGCGGTTCTTGCAAACGAGATTGAGCGGGGTGAAGTCGAAGTAAAAATAGAAGATGATTCTCTGGTCGTTGAAGTGAATACAGCTGCCTCTGCTGCAGGAACCAATCAGGGGGCCTTAGAACGTCGAGCGGGTGTTGTACCTCAGATTATTATTCAGGTATCAGAGACTGTTGCTCAGGTTCAGTCTGAGCTCATACGCGAAGTGAATGTATTTGCAGTCTCAAATAGTGCAGCAGACGATAGCGAGGAACGAGAGCGAATCGCAGAGGAGCGTTTTGAGCAAGTTCGCAGCAGCCTGCAGAGTCAGGAGCAAAATGGGAGGCTTGTGGTTGAGCGAATCGATGATGAGATCATCATTCGCATCGCATCCCAAGATTCTTTCCAGTCAGGCGGAGCAAATCTGACTTCTCAATTTCAGTTGCTGTTGGCTGATGTTGCGCGTTCTATCGAAGCGGTTGCTAGGAGGGTGCGAGTCGAAGGGCACTCGGACAACCAGCCTATCGCGTTCAGCGACGAATTTCGGTCGAATTGGGATCTCTCTGCCGCAAGAGCGAGTAATGTCACTACCGAACTCCTTCAGCGGCCGACCCTTGAGAACGCGCGTTTTTCCATAGTGGGTTTTGCCGACACCGTTCCTGTGGCGACTAATGAAACCGCGGAAGGCCGGGCATTAAATCGTCGCATCGAGATCAAGCTCTCCGATTTTATTGTGGAGCAATGAACAGACATGGCTAAGAACAAGATACCTACGCCAGATGAACCGATAGAAGAGTGCCCGCCGTGCCCCCAGGTTGCGCCTCTTTACCTGGGCACCTTCTCAGATATGGCTATTTTGTTGATGGCCTTCTTCGTCATACTTATATCGATCGCGATTGTCACTCCTGAAAAATACCGTATTTTAGAAGAATCTATGGCGTCCACGTTTGGTGTCCAGAGGGAGGTTCCTCTTTTTCAGGAGGCTACAGCTGAAAATGTGATCATGGAACAATTCCGATCAGCCCAGGTAGATCCGCAAGTATTTGATATAATTCAAGAAGAGCGCACAGATGAACCTCAGCCAGAGTCAGAGCCTGACGTAGCGCTCGAGCGATCGACAGAGGTGACAAACGCGCTTGAGATTCTTGAGCAGCGTCTGTCGAAGGAGATCGCGGAAGGAAAAGTAGAGACCAGGATTGAGAATAATCGAGTAGTGGTTGAGCTGATTGACATTGGCGCTGGTGAAGGCGACTCTGAAGACGGAGCCATGAACCAGGGTCGACTGGATCGCGACTTGCTTGAAGTCTTTCTACAAGTGGCGGCAGCTCAGTCACAAACCAGTGGTGTAATAGAAGTGCTCGATGGTACTCAGGCCGTAACCACTGCAACGGTTGCGAGACAGGAAGTCGATACTGTAGCTGAGGCTTATAGGGAGGTACTGATCTCGCTCGCTGATGAAACGAGGGCCGGTTTGATTGAGGTTAGGAGAGAAGAGGAGACAGTCGTAATCACTATAGCAGGCGATGAGAGTTTCTCGAGCGGCTCTGCATTGTTTAGGCCTAACTTTGTTGAGTTACTTAACCAGATAGGCGATACCCTCCTTCCCCTTGCGGGTATAACACGTATTGAGGGGCATACTGATAGCTCGCCATTGGCATTTGGTGGAAGGTATAGCGACAACTGGGATTTATCGTCTGCGCGAGCTGCTGCGGTTACTGAATTTTTCCTAGATGAACTGTATTTAAGGCCGGGCGATATTTACATGTCAGCTTTCGCCGATACTGCCCCAGTCGCGAGTAATGAGACGGCCGCTGGCAGAGCTCGCAATAGGCGGATGGAGGTGGTTTTCACGCCAAACTAGTCTGCGGTAGGACAGTTTGATAGCTCGCTGGCGAGACAGGTTGTAATAATTCCTTCGGCCTCCTCTTTAGGGGTGGTGAGCATGATCTCTGCGACCTCCAACACTTGCGTGAGTTCAGGGGCGGTAAGGCCGTTGATCTGTGCAAGGCGCGCCCAAACGTAGGCGACAACAGGGCGGCCCTCCGGGGGTTTGTTGGATCCAAATAGGCCAAAAAAGCCAGAGCTGACTGGCTCTCCCCCCTCTCCTGATTGAGCTACCGATGCGTAGGCCAATTGCGCTTCGGGTATTCCTGCCAGAGCTGCTCTCTCGAATCGCTCCCTGGCTTCGGTTTTGTCAATGGGGACCCCGTCACCAGAAAGAGCTGCCACACCGAGCATGTATGACGCTTCTTGGATGTTTTGTTCCTCAGCCTCGCGGAATAAAGTGATAGCAGTGACTAAATCTTTCGGCACTCCGTCGCCGTAAAAATAAAGCAAGCCAAGATTATACTTTGCTTCCCCGAGGCCTGACTCTGCTGCGCGTTCGTACCAGTATAATGCGGTACTCAAATCCCGGTCTACACCGAAGCCCTCGTTATACATATGCCCCAGATTAACTTGTGCATCAGCCATCCCGTCTTCAGCTAAGGGGAGCCAGGAGCGGATAGCGGTAAGGTACTGACCTCGCTCTTTCGCCGCGACGCCTGCTTCAAATCGGTTTGATTGAGCTTTGGCGGTCGGTAGCGCAGTAAACGAAAAGATTAAAAAGGTGATAATTGCCGCACCTAGGGAGAAACACCTAGCAGAGTTTGGCAGCAAAATAATGGGCTTGGTGCTCATATATCATCAGTGTCGCTTCATTAAAAAACAAAGGGGAAACCAGTATAGTGCCATTCAATGCTTTCGTCATTATTCGCGGAATCGAATGTGGTAACAGAAAATTTTTAGTGAGCTGGCTGCTGTCAGGCCACAGCCGGGGAGATAGGGGAGGGGCTATAGATATTAACGCAGGTTATATGATTAGCCTCCCTACGCCCCCTAATTGCATGGCTATCAGGGGGCGCGAGAGTGCTAAAACATTTCGTCGAATATGACGCCCTTGAGGGCCTCCATATTGTGAGCGACTTTAAGGATCGCATCGGCTGGGACCTGCCTAACTATTTCTCCCGTATTTTTGTTAGTCACTGTCACCATTACACGGTCCGAGATCTCGTCGACAGCAAAATTAAGGTGGCTGGATTTAACTTCCATCTTAATGTTGAGTGAACGGATTGTGTCCTCAAGCCTGTCCTGAACATCTTTTATTTCTTGAGATGAGCGGCTTTTTTGATCGCTAATATCTGCAGCAACTCGCGCTGTAGCCTCCGCAACCTTGTTTATCTCAACCTCTGTGCTGACCTCTGGGGTTACAGTGGGGTTGGGAAGGGTTGGAGAGGGCTTTACCACTGGCGTTGAACTGACGTCCATTGAACTCATACTCCCTCCTTAAATTAGTTTGTGCTTAAGTATCCTTGCTAGTTTGCAGGGCAGCAAATATGGACCGACCTGCAAACTATCCTATCATTACTGCAACAGCGCAAGGACCGTCTGCTTGACTTGATTCGCCTGTGCGAGCATGGCGGTACTTGCTTGTGAGATTATCTGTGTGCGTGCTAGCTCGGTAGTCTCAACCGCGTAGTCAGCGTCAGCTATCTGGCTCAGCGATGCAGACGTATTTGTAGCTATGTTCGCTAAGTTGTCAGACGCATGCTGAAGCCTGGACATGTAAGAACCGTACTTAGCTCTCTCTGCCGCTGCGCCGTTAATCGCTAAATCCAGGTTCGTTATTGCTATCCCAGCCTCGGCTACTGTATCGATACCGATCCTTGTTGAGGCCACGGTGTCCGCATTGGCTGCGGTTGCGTATAACGCCGCAGTTCCGTAGGCATCAGCAGTACCATCAGTGTCTAGATCGATATTTACGGCGGCCTCACCGTTAGCTGATGTGGTTGTAGGGACCCAAGTGTTGATAGTTAAAGCCATGGTTTGCCCGGAAGAGGACCCTAGCTGAATCGTATGTGTCTCGGCTACGTCATTCGAGGAGCCGTTATTTTCGGCGGTTACTGCGACATTACCCCTGAGGACTGCCTGCCCGTTCCACTCGGTGTTTTGCGCTATTCGAGTAATTTCATCCATCAGGGCGCCGAACTCTAGATTGAGTGCATCGCGGTCAGTGTCGGTGTACGTGCCGCTCGCAGACTGGACTGCCAGCTCACGCATACGCCCTAGCATGTTGGTTATTTCTTTTGTTGCGCCTTCAATTGTCTGAAGCATCGAAATTGCATCGTTGGCGTTACGCACGGCCATGTTCAGGCCGCTCACCTGAGCACTCATGCGGTCGGCAATGGCAAGCCCTGCCGCGTCGTCCTTGGCCGAGTTGATACGTGAACCGGTAGAAAGCCGCTCCATCGCTTGGGACATGGCGCGGTCGTTACGATTTATCGCATCGCGAGCGATCATCGAAGAAGTGTTCGTATTGATGACTGTCATGAGTGGAACTCCTTTAAAAATTAATGAACGTGGTTAGTAGTTTACTGA
>Ga0206129_10005923_pt1 | contig 12651 bp, 11 predicted proteins | sample Helgoland_Spring_8_FD_148616 | JGI IMG/M metagenome (GOLD analysis project Ga0206129, IMG submission 148616) | Pelagic subsurface seawater microbial communities from Kabeltonne, Helgoland, North Sea - Helgoland_Spring_Bloom_20160502_2 | ecosystem: Environmental > Aquatic > Marine > Epipelagic ...
AGGAGAGCTATTGCGCTACGCTTGGCCCGGTAATGTGCGCCAGCTTGAGAATATTGTGCACCGCGTCGTTCTTATGACACGTGGGGAGCTTCTGACAGTAGAGCAGCTCTCTCATTTCATTGGTGACAGTGACCTTGGCGACGGCTCGCGTACTTCGAACGTGAGTTTCATGAGTTCGTCGAGCCGCAGCAGTGAAAGGGGGGACTTCGATATTGAGCCCCTATGGATAACTGAAAAGCGGGCTATTCAAGCGGCAATTGAAAGCTGCGAAGGAAATATCAACAAGGCCGCTGGCTTATTGGAAGTAGCGCCCTCAACCATTTATCGAAAGATTCAGTCGTGGAAAGCGAGCGGCGATACCTAGTTTTCGCGGAATAAATAATATGTACGGCGTCATAAACAAATCTCTCAAAGAGATGGTCATTGAACAGTTTGGAATGGAGCGTTGGGAATCGGTTTTAAGTCGTTCCGGTGTTCCCGCGGATAGCTTTTTATCGATGCGAAGCTACGATGATGAGTGCACCTACGCGCTTGCGCATGCCTGCGCCGATGAACTGCAAATCCCGTTGCCTGATGCGCTGCGTGCATTCGGTGCTCACTGGGTCGAGCATACCCTCAACAATGAATACAGTACCTTAGTCACCGCAACGGGTAGCCATTTGGTTCAGTTTCTTGAGAATTTAAATACCCTGCACGACAAAATTAGTTCAACGTTTCTAGATTATCGCCCCCCGTCTTTTGATATAGACCAAACTAACGAGAATCATGTGGGCATCATGTATACCAGCCAGCGACAGGGCTTGACTCCGTTTGTTGAGGGCTTGCTGCTCGCATTAGGACGGCGTTTTCAACAAGAGGTCGAAATTCTGTCAGTTGAACCACAGGCTGTCACCGCCGGCGAGCAAACTTACTTTGTTCTTCGGATGCTCTAAAGCGTGGGGCGTCAAGATACTGGCTTCCGCGTATGGGATGATATTAATCGGCTGTTCACGGTAACCTTCCATATTGATGAGAGCGGGCGCATCCTGCAGTGCAGCCCACTTGTTAAGCGCTTTTTCACGGCTGAGGATGCCTTAAACGGCAGTTTCTTTGAGCTGTTTAGCTTTAACCGACCGAGCGCTTTTAACGGCACTTACGATGCTGCGAAAGCGAGTGGCGGTAAATTATTTCTTGGGTTTAATGAGGCGATTGGTTTTGCCGTTCGCGGGCAAATACTGGATTTAAGTCAACATGGCCTGGAGGGGCTGTGTTTTGTCGGTGTACCGTGGTTGTGGTGGATTGAGGCAAATAACCCAAAGGCTGACCTAACGCTTGCTGATTTCCCCGCCCACGATGTGCAGATGGATCAGCTGTTTTTCATGTCTGCCCAACAAACTATGGTCGATGACTTGCAGCTAGTTAACGATGAGTTGTCTCTGGCACAACAGAAAGTCGAAAAGCTAAGTGCCTCTAGGGTAGAGCACTTTCGACATATCAGTCATGAGATGCGTACTCCACTCAGCGGCATCATTAGTGCGTTGACGCTGCTCAAAGATAAGCAACACGATGATCGCAGCCATGAACTTATTCGCCTCGCTAACTACAGCGCCACGCGACTACTAGAAGTTATTAATTACACCTTAGATTCTGCCGCTCTGGATGCTGGAGAGTCCGGAGAGGAGAGGGAAACGTTTGATCTCAATGTCATGATTGATGAGAGCTTGGCACTAGTTCAAGCAAAGGCTCTCGAGAAGGGCATTGAGTTACGTAGAGCCGGACAGCAGTATTTTGCTACTAGCTACCACGGGCGGCCGAAACTACTCCGGCAAGTTTTATCGAATTTACTTGGCAACGCTATTAAGTTTGCAACGGGCGGGGCCATCGTCGTGTCTGCACAGGTTAAAGAATCCCGTTCGAACGATGCTGAGGTCATAACATTTTCGGTGTCCGATGAAGGTCCCGGTATTCCCGAAGAACTTCAAGCGAAGATTTTTGACCCATTTACGACGGGTCTCACGAAGCAAACTGAGTCTCACAATGGCACAGGTCTTGGCTTGAGCATTGTTAAGCGTTTTGTTGAGACGCTTGGAGGGGCCATCGAGGTCGAATCACTAGTTGGTCTGGGTTCTACCTTTAGCTTTGAGCTGCCGATGGTTCGAGCAGGTAAAATCGATGCAGACACTGAGCAACCACGTGCTTCATCTGACGCGGCTTGTCGATTATCGGGATCGGTTCTTATTGTCGATGGCATGCAGGCAAACTTGCTTCTAAACGCGAGTATTTTGGAAACGCTGGGCTTGAACGTCGATGTAGCCTCTTCAGGGGAAGAGGCTGTACACAAAGTGCTCTCTAGTCCCGATAAGTTTGATATTGTGTTTATGGACTTGGATATGCCGGGTATCGACGGCTTAGAAGCGACGAGGCAAATCTTAGAGGCGGGTACTGCGCAATCTTTGCGAATAGTCGCTTTGAGTGCACATAATTCAGACGAAGATCGCCGCAATGCGTTTAATAGTGGCATGTCTAATTTCATGGTCAAACCCCTCATACGCGATGCAGTACTCGGCGAGCTGCGCGAGTGGTTGCCCCATGAGACTTCAGATAGCTCGAACAGTCTACAAAGTGGACGGGTCAGTGAAGAATTATCAGTTACCGAAAGCGGCCAAGCCCCCGAGATCCTGCCAGATGCACAGGCAGAGCAAGCGCTGTTTGAGCCACTAAAAGTCGACGCGCTCATAAAAGAGCTTGGTCTTGAAGTGGTGACGACATTGGTCAAGAAGTTTCTTACTGAGTCAGCCGAGCGTTGGAATGCTTTGGAAAGAGGCGTCGCCGCCGAAGAGCTTGCGACAATTTCTCGCGAGTCGCATACCTTAGGGAGTTCTTGTTTAACGTTTGGTATTGTTGGCGCCGGTCAACGGTTTCGTCAAATCGAAGCGCAAGTCAAAGCGGGCGAAACGATTGCCTTGTCAGCGCTTGGGGCGATTGAGCAGCCTTTGGTGGTAGGTATTCAAAAACTCGAAGCGCGATTGCGTGACGAGGCTTAAGTTGGGTCAACAATAAAAGTAAGGAGTATTGCGGTGTTAATGTTGTCACGATTATTAATTGGTTTGGGCTGTATATTATTGCTTTCAGTGGGTCTCGGTTTTTGGTTCGATGTTGAGCAATCTTTGCTTCAACTAGGCGTCGCGACCACTGCGGATCACGGTTTGGGTACGGTGCGTGCCGATATCGGAGGCTTCTTTATAAGCGGAGGCGCTTTGGGATTATTGGCCGCTTTTTCATTGAATCGGAACTTACTCTGGCCTGTGCAGTTACTGCTAGTAGTCGCCCTAATTGGCCGGTTGATTACCCTTGGAATTGATGGTCCTGAGGCTGCGGGTGTGGCCAGCATGGGCATTGAGATCTTGCTGATACTCCTTTTTCAATGGTCCCGCAATATTTGGCCTAGCACACCGTTATGACGTCACGTTAAGGAGCGTTGACGTTATGATCTCTCGGGTTTGAGAGGGATCTATGACTGTGTCTATTTCCAAAAAGCTTGCCGTCTCAGTGGCTTTGCCGCGCTCATACATCTCGGCTAGCAGCGCGTTATAGAGCGCCTCTCTTTGATCATCATCGGCAGCCGCTTCAAGCTCCTGTTTGTAGCCTAACTTAACGGCTCCCTCCAGTCCCATGGCGCCAAACTCACCCTCTGGCCAGCTGGCAGCTAGCACAGGCACTTCGAATGAACCGCCAGCCATGGCCATTGCGCCAAGACCGTACCCGCGCCGCAAAAATATACTGACAATAGGCTGACTAAACGTCGCGCCAGCGATAAATAGCTCTGACATTACGCCCGGCGCACCTGCTTCCTCACTGCTGGGCCCGACCATAAATCCCGGAGTGTCGATCAGAGAAATTAGCGGTAGCTTCCATCGTTCCGCCAGTCGGAAAAGATCAGATGCCTTTTGTGCTGCCTGAGTGTCAATTGCTCCACCCAAATGGCGGCAATCACTGGCCATAACCGCGACAGGTATGCCGGCGACACGTGCGAGTCCTGCAAAGATAGCTTTGCCATAGTCGCTACGGATCTCCAAAAGCGAGTCGATATCTGTGAGCGTCGTAATTATAGAGCGTACGTTGTAGGCCATGCGTCGGTTGCTAGGTAAGCTATCTCGCAAGTGCGATTGGTCATGGGCTTGCCAAATAGCAGCTCGACCTTGGGTATAGCTCAGCGCAAGTTTTGCAATAGAGGTGGCGTGCGATTCATCATCAGCGAGTACATCCACCACACCGTTACGAAGGTGTGTCTCAACAGGCCCTATTTCAGTCGGCTTATAGTGGCCGAGCCCGCCGCCCTCTATCATTGCGGGGCCCGCCATTCCGATATAACTGTTTCTTGTCGCTATCCTCAAATCTGCCGCGCCAAATAAGGCGGCATTGCCTGCGAAACAAAAGCCGTGATTTACAGCGATTCTGGGAACGTGTCCCGCTAAGCCTGCCCAGCAATAAAACGTATGCACGTTAAGGCCTCCCATTGCGATAAGCACATCTGTATCGCCTGGGCGTCCACCGCCGCCTTCGGTATACATAATTATGGGTAGAGCTTGCTGGCGTGCCAGCTTAAGTATTCGGTCGATCTTTTTGTGATGAAAGAAACCTTGTGTGCCAGCAAGTACTGAGTAGTCATTCACGATCAAAGCCGTTGCCGTTCGCTCCCTCGGGTAGCTGTCGGCGTTGACCGGCCCAATGACAGTTAATACGCCATCGCCGGGTGTTTCGACTTGTAAATCCTTTACAGAACGCCGAGACCGTTGTGCTGCAACAGTCAATTCTCCATATTCGATACCGTCGAGCCCACCGAGTAAGTCGTTTAAATTCTCCCGCGCGGTACGGCCACCCCTGCGTCGGCGTTTCTCAACCATAGAGGCACGATTTTCGTCTAAAAGTAGTGAGCGCCGCGCCGCAAGCTGCTCAAAGGGAGTTTTGTTGTTGTCAGTCATTGCTGTCTCCAAAGCGCGATGCAGTGTTTTTTGGCGCGCGAGGTGCGTGGGCTAGCTATGCGCGGTTAACGCGCTGTACTGGGGTTGGTCGATCGCCAGCTGCCCGGCGACTGTTTGGCGAAGGTGATGGTCTAGCCCAGGCGTAGTCAAAGGCAGGTCGGCACGTAGTTGATGCACCAACTGCCATTGCAGCTGATCTAGCGCGCAGTTTTCGCTAAATAAGCTTTTTAGTCGCTTATGCTCCGCTTGCGCTAAAGACTCGCCATGTAAAAGCTCCCGTTGAGCAATCCCCAGAGAATTACTGGCTACTTTCGTGAGAAACGCTGTTTGACCGTTGCTCGTGACTGCGTTTTCGTCGAGAAACCTACGGACACTTTCTATAAGCTCTGCGGGCATGGGAAGGTGAGGGCCACTACTCAACTCTCTGCTTTTCGGTATATCGAAGCTACCCGGGATGATAAGGTTGACGCAGTCCATCTGTCCCTCAGACGAACGCCGGCCGATAACCGGGCGCTCTAAGCTAGGAGTCTCTCCAGAGCGCCATGTAGATGCCATACATAGCGTGGTTATGGACCACCAGAAAGAACCAAAGACCTGCCAAAAGATTAAATCCTCGGGCGTGATGTCAATGTCTATTACCGACTTATACCCCTCGAGTAGATCATTGACGGTACCGAAGCCTCCGACGGGTAAGTGTGAGCGACCAAAGCGCCATGAGTTAACACAAAGCCAGCCGAGATCGCGAACAGGGTCGCCAATTTGTGCTAACTCCCAGTCTAGGACTGCGCAAATACCATTGGCATCGATCATTAGATTGCCGTTGCGAAAGTCACCGTGAACGAGGGTCTGACGCGACTGTTCTGGCAAGTGCTCTAATAGCCAGCGGGCCGTAAAATCGATCATGGGCGCCGGCACATTAAGCGCCTTATACGCGTCCCAAGTGTCTAGAATCAATGTTTGGGGTGAAACTGCAGGCAGCATACTGCGTAGGTCGTCATCGACAGGGATCGAATGAATATGCGCTAAAGCTTGTCCGCATTGTCTTGCGAGCAGAGGTCGAACCCCTGCAAGAGCCTCTGATTTTACAATACGTTGACCGAGCGTCTCACCTTCGAGCCACTCCATGAGATAGCCGTCACCTAATTCGTCATCGGGTTTCAGTACGCTAATCAGCTGAGGAACCGGTATGCCTGCGTTGCTCGCGAGCTGCAGTAAGCGTGCTTCCACTTTAGGTGGCATTTGTCCAGGAAGCGCTTCTCGATCGACTAGCGGTTGTGCGCGACGCAACGCGAACTTACGTTCAGTACCATTGCAGAGGGACGAAATGTAAAAGGTTTGCTGACTCGCCCCGGCGGTCAGCTGCTTGCATTCCAGTATTTTCTCGAACGCAGGAATTTCTCGTTTGAGCACTGTATTCAGGGGCTGCATTAGAGTTTCGGTAAGTGACATTAATCAACGCCTTTGGGTTTTTTTTGATTCATAAAGCCGAATAGATAGCCGGCTACTCGTCGCATTTGGATTTCATCGGCGCCTTCCGTAATTCTGTAGCGCCTATGGTGTCGATAAATATGCTCAAACGGCTTGTAGCGCGAGTAGCCCATACCACCATGTACTTGCATGGCAGTGTCTGCCGCTTCGCAGCAGAGCCTATTCGCTTGGTAATTGCAGATCGATACTTTATCGGACACTGAGAAAGCGCCGTCTCTATCCATAAGCCATGCTGTTTTATGGATTAAGGCGCGCAGCATTTCACAGCGAGCCTGAAGGTCTACGAGGGGAAACTGAATGCCTTGATTGCTGGCAAGAGGCTTGCCGAAGGGTCTACGCGTTTTTGCATACTCAACGGCCTCGTTAACACAGTACTGCGCCGCTCCTAAGCTTGATGCCGCTTGGCGAATGCGATTCTCGTTGAAGAAGTGCTGGACAATCTGTAATCCACGATCCTCGCCACCAAAAATAGCTGTATCTGGGACGCGGACATCTTTGAAGCTCACATGCGCGTGATCTGTCGGCATGTTAAACGTCCAAAGGTACTCCTCTATTTTAACGCCCGATGTTTCCATGGGCACCAAAAATGCTGTAATCCCAAGGGCATCACCGGGCTGGCCAGAAGTACGTGCCATGACCATGTCGCACTGCGCAATGTGAACACCGGTGTTCCATGTTTTTTCACCGTTGATAATCCAGTAGTCGCCCTTCTTGACGGCATTGGTCTCCATGTGTGTAGCATCTGAACCGTGTTCAGGCTCAGTAATACCAAAGGCAAAGCCCGCCGTGGCATTCTTTAGTCCATGTACCCAGTCGCTCTTCTGTTGCTCAGTGCCATACTCCAGCATGAGTAGAAGGCCTATGTTATTGCCAACGATTGAGTGCTCGTTTTGTAAGTCGTTATGCAGCCCTAATCCCTTTGCTGCCAAGTGCTCACGAATAATAGCCATGCCCAAGTTGCCGCCATCGCGTCCCCCGTGCTCCTTAGGGAACGGATAGCTAAAAATATTTGCTTCGATAGCACGTCGCTTTGCCTCGGCGAGCAGCGCTTCCCATTCTTCATTGGGCAACCCTTGCCTGTCCCAGTCTGTGCGAGCGTCTTCACGACGATGGTCAAAAAAGCGGATATTGTCGTTTTCTGCCTCTAAGGGCTTTATGTGTGACGCAATAAAGGCATCGAGTTCATCGAGGAATTCAGCAATGTCTTCGGGTATATCAAAGTTCATGAATGTCCCTTAAATTCCAATCAACATGGCGGTTTTTGCGTGAAGTTACTGTGACAAGCCGTTACTATTTTCGGCCGGTAAAGGCTGAAAACTACCTGCAGTAATTAGAATCACGATAACGTTAGATGCCGTTGATTGAGCCTTCGGCAAAGACTTATCGTGCCATAAAAACGTATCGTGCAGTAGAAAGTTGCAGCGTTTCCGCCGCTTATCTAGGAGAAACATATGGATTATAACTATGACCCTATCCCCTTGCCCCGCCGCGCTCATCTTTCTCCAGGGGAGTCGCAGGCGAGAGCCGATGCTTTTTACGAATCTTTGCAAAAACGACGTACGGTAAGGCATTTCACCGATGAGCCTGTTGATCGCGCGCTGATAGAGCGCTGCCTTTTAGCTGCAGGCACAGCACCCAGTGGTGCCAACCACCAGCCTTGGCACTTTGCTTGTGTAAGCAGCCCAGATATAAAACGTAAAATTCGTGAGGCCGCCGAAGTCGAAGAGCGAGAGTTTTATGGTGGTAAAGCAGGAGGCGAGTGGCTAAAGGATCTAAAAAAAATGGGCACCGACGCTAGTAAACCCTTTCTCGAGACCGCTCCATGGTTGATTGCTATTTTTGTCGAGCGATACAGTGTGGATGAGCAGGGCAATAAGCGGAAAAACTATTACACATCCGAGTCAGTAGGCATCGCCACGGGTTTTCTTATAAACGCGTTACACCAAGCCGGCTTGGCAACGCTTACACATACGCCCAATCCAATGAAATTTTTGAGCGAGATACTGGAGCGTCCAGCGAATGAGCGGCCGTTTGTTTTGCTCGTTGTGGGCCATCCTGCTGAGGATGCGGTGATCCCACGTGCTGCCACTATGAAAAAGCGGATCGAGGAGATAGCGAGCTTTTGTTAGCTCTAGGTTGTGCGTAGTCTATGTGGGTAATGGTAAGGCTAATGGTGAGGCTGATGGTGGGCTGATTTCATGAGAAAGGAGCAGTACATATGATGAGGCAACCGATCCGTTTGGTGGGTGGCACGGGCTCGCCTTATACCCAGAAGATGGTGGCGCTGCTGCGCTACCGGCGCGTGCCTTACGCGATTACTTGGGGTCAGCCCGACCAGGCATGTGATGCGTTGGGAGTGAAAAAGCCAGCGCCGATATTCATGCCCACCTTTTTCTTTGAGGAGGAGGGCACACTTACGGCCACGACCGATTCCACACCCATCATCCGTCGTCTGGAGGAGATGTATCCCTGTCGCTCGGTACTGCCTGAAGATCCTGTACTCGCCTTCATCGATTATTTGATAGAGGATTTTGCCGACGAGTGGTGCACTAAGTACATGTTTCATTACCGCTGGCATCCTAAAAATGATGCGGATAATGCCGCGACGCTGTTACCTTTAGGACTCGATGTAAGCTTGCCCAGTGATGCCCACGAGCAATTCAAACGCTACATTGCTGATCGACAAATCAATCGTCTCTACGTGGTCGGTTCTAATGACACGACGGCGCCAATTATTGACGCCAGCTATCGACGTTTCTTGGCTGCAATGGAAAACCACCTGGCTAACCAAAAATTCATGCTGGGCAATCGTCCGGCTGCCGGTGATTTCGGTCTGTATGGCCAGCTTACCCAGCTGGTGGGTTTCGATCCCACCCCCCGGACCATCGCCCACGAAGTATCCCCGCGCACTGTGGCCTGGGTTGATCACATGCACGATCAGAGTGGCCATGAGCCGAAGGAGCAAGACTGGCCTCGTCTGGAAGACCAACCCGAGAGTCTGAAGGGCCTGATGGATGAAATTGGGAGAGTGTACGCCCCAGCGCAGTTAGCCAATGCGCGCGCTGTGAAAGCGGGTGAGAAGACCTGGGAATCGGAGATCGATGGCGTTTGCTGGGCGCAGCAGACTTTTCCGTACCAAGCTAAATGCCTGCAATGGACCAATGAGCGATACAGAGCGCTTGGCGACACAGATCGTGCGCGGGTGGATACGTTTCTACAGAACACCGGTGTGGAAAGAATGCTTTCACGCGCGTAATTGGAACGGTAACTAGAGGTAGAAAAGCATGAAATTTACAGATTTTGCTAAATCAAGAAAAAGTGTCAGAGGCTTTCTCGATAAGCCCGTACCTAAGCAGGTCGTCGACGATATTATCAATGCCGCCAAGTGGGCGCCGAGTTCCTACAACACGCAAACTTGGCGTGTGCATGCTGTCACAGGTGATCCGCTGGAAAAAATTCGCAAAGGAAATACGGAAAATACCCTGGCGGGAAAACCCTACGTCAGAGACTTTCCCTATAAAGAGGAATACGAAGGTGAACACAGGAAGCGGCAGGTCGATGTGGCTATTCAGTTATTCGAAGCTATGGGTATCGAGCGAGACGATAAAGAAAAGCGCATGGATTGGATGCTGCGCGGTTTTCGTCAGTTCGATGCCCCCGTATCGCTGGTATTGACGTACGATAGACATTTGGAACCTGCGGCCATTAGTCAGTTCTCGCTGGGCTCACTGGCCTACGGCATAGTACTGGCAGCGTGGGAGCGTGGGTTGGGGTGTGTTATTAACGGTCAGGGCATCATGCAGTCCGATGTGGTGCATGAACATGCGCAAATTCCTGATGATGAAAGCATTATGATTTGTATTGCATTGGGTTATCCCGATGACAGCTTTCCCGCAAATCATGTGCGCTCGGAGCGTGCTGACAATAGTGATTTTGTCCGGTACGTGGGTTTTTAGCGTCTCGGGCATGTGCCAGGGGACCCTGATTTCCGCAGTGTGCACCCTGGCTCCATTCTCGTCTATCACCGATGATGGTCTGACGCTTTAACCTGTTTAGCAGACGAATAAACCACAGAAACAGGCGTTTAGGCCCCTCGATTGTTAACTCGCCGTATAGCGGTTGATAATCATTTTGCCCAGGGCCATATGGTGAACCTGATCAGGGCCGTCCGCCTGGCGGCACCAGCGTGCGTAGTTAAAGCCCTCCGCCATGCAGTAATCCTCAGTCAGACCTCCGGCACCGTGGATCTGCATGCAGCGGTCAATCAAATTCTGAATCATGATCGGAACCGTGGTTTTACTCGCGGCGATTAAGTCCATGGCATCTTTGGCGCCGACCTCATCCATTTTAAGGCAGGTCTTTAATACCAGCAGGCGGACCATCTCTAGTTCTGAAAAAGATTTTGAAATATCTTCTCGCACACTCTGGTGCTGACTCAGTTGACGCCCAAAGGTCGAGCGTGAAGAGGCGCGATCACACGCTAGTTCAAGCGAGCGTTGGCCGATACCGATTAGGCGCATACAGTGATGAATGCGGCCTGGGCCCAAGCGTCCCTGAGCAATTTCGAACCCGCGCCCTTCTCCGAGCAGCACATTTTCTACCGGTACACGCACATTATTGAAATGAACCTCGGCATGACCAATAGGTGCGTCATCGTAGCCCAATGTGGTGAGAGGACGCACAATGTCGATGCCCGCTGTATCTTTGGGAACCAGCACTTGGGTTTGCTGCTTATGGCGGTTGGGGTTCTCCGGGTCGGACTTGCCCATAACGATAAAGATGGCGGTGCGCTCGTACTTGGCATTGGTAATAAACCATTTTTTACCGTTGAGCACCCACTCATCGCCATCACGAACAATGCTCAACTCAACATTAGTCGCATCGGAGCACGCCACTTGAGGTTCAGTCATCAGGTAGCTGGAGCGAATGTCTCCATTGAGCAGTGGTGTTAACCACTGCTCTTGCTGCTGCTGATTACCATACTTCATGAAAACTTCCATGTTGCCAGTATCAGGTGCGTTGCAATTGAAAACCTCTGGCGACCAAATCACACGCCCCATGATTTCTGCCAATGGCGCGTAGTCAAAATTGCTCAATCCATCATGGTCCACAAAGTTCGATAAGCTGGGCGGCACAAACAGATTCCACAGTCCTGCTGCTTTCGCTTTTTCTTTTAAATCGTCCATTAATGGCACAGGTGCCCAGCGGTTTTCCACCGTGTGCATATACTCGGCATAGGCTTTCTCATTGGGATAGATGTGCTCATCCATAAAGGTGAGAAGCTGTTTTTGTAACTGCTTGGACTTTTCGCTAAATTCGAACACGCGGGCTCTCCTGAAGGTTCATTGCTGGTGTGATGGACGATCGACATAATGCCTGAAGTCTAGGAAATAGACAGGCCTCCTTCACAATAACAATTTCTGGTGATTTTGGGTTTTGGATCCGAGCTCGGGGAAAAGACGCTTTATCTGAAAATGATGGTTTTGTTGCCATACAAAAAGACGCGATGCTCAGAGTGCAGTTTGACGGCGCGCGCTAACGCCACGGTCTCCGTATCGCGCCCTACCGCAACGAGATCGTCGGGAGTGTGCGTGAAATAGAAAAGAGAAGATTGCCTAATGTGAAAACGGAGACTTGCGATCTTTTTCAGGAAAAACAAGTGGAGGCTCTGGTGGCCGGTGTTGTCTCAACGGAGGTGCTGGTGATGGATCCCCCGAGAGAGGGCATGGAGCTAACCCCAGCCTTGGTGAAGGGCCTGCCGCACCTGGATAAGGTCGTTTCAATTTCCTGTGATGTGGCAACCTGGGCGCGTGATTGCTCGCGGTTTATTGAGGCCGGCTTTTCATTCAACAGGGTTACTGTGCTGGATATGTTTCCCCAGACTCCGCACGTTGAAATACTCAGTGTGTTGGAGAGGTTAAATAACTAGCTCCACTCTCGGACACCGCTTTTTAATCAGCCGAACAGCGAGTGCTCGACGACTAGCAGCAGGCTCGAGGCCCCTACGCCCAAGAGTGTGACGGGGATACCAACCTTGACGTAGGTCCAGAGCTTGAATTCGATACCACTTGTAGCCAGCATTCGTAGCCACATCATGGCAGCCAACGACCCCACTGGCAGCATTTTTGGTCCTAGGTCTGCGCCGATCAACGAGGCCATAACGACGGCCTGTTCCAAACTTCGCTCCAGTGCCAAATCCTCA
>Ga0206129_10005929_pt1 | contig 12643 bp, 10 predicted proteins | sample Helgoland_Spring_8_FD_148616 | JGI IMG/M metagenome (GOLD analysis project Ga0206129, IMG submission 148616) | Pelagic subsurface seawater microbial communities from Kabeltonne, Helgoland, North Sea - Helgoland_Spring_Bloom_20160502_2 | ecosystem: Environmental > Aquatic > Marine > Epipelagic ...
CAACAATTTTTTATCTTTGCTGTTATTATTTATTCGTATGCTATCTACAATTGTTAATTGTATGAACTTCAAATATCAGAATTGATATTGACCTGATTATAGCTTGTATACCCAATATTGAGGCAATAACGCCTTATACTAAATGTTATATGTCTTTAGTTGGAGATAAAAAATGCGTTCGATAAAGTTCTTGCTGATTGTATTCATTCAAATATTAATCGCTGGGTGCGCTGGAGTAGGTGTTGTCGAAACGTCAGACCCTCTTACGAAACTAAACGATGCAGAACATTTATTTCAGAATCAGGATCGACCATTGATTGCGGAAAGGCTTATTAGGGAAGCAACAGCAATTTATGATGAACGCCAGGACTTTCTAGGACTTGGGCATGCTCATCGAGAGTATGCTGATCTATTACTTTCTCCTTCTGTCGTTAAGTGGCAAAAATTCTATCAAGAGAATGGCTTCCAAGATCGAACCATCACCTATGAAAATCGAGCTGAAAAGGCGAAAGAATATTATAAGAAAGCCTTTGAGTATTATTCCCAAGCCGAATCTAAACTGAAGGCAGAAGCAGATTATGCTTCCTTAACCAACTTATACTTTAATATGGCATGGGCGTCTTTCCAGTTAGAGGAAACGAGTAGAGCATGTGAATATTATGAAAGTACCTACAATGCATATAACTCCAACATAACTAATAACCCAGATGCAAAGCCATATATTCCTTCGGGGTACACATCGTTTCGGGCATTAATAGATGCGCAAAGAAACAGGGTTGGCTGTGAAGGCGGCATATAACAAGGCGCTCGTTCGGACGCAAACTACGCTGCGCTTCGTCTGCGCCGCACAACTTGGTCGTTATGTGCAATCTTAACCACAATGGGATGAGACATGACAGAAACAACAGATAATAAAAGCTATGATGAATTTGATGTTAGCGACGCTTGGAAAAATAAATTTAAGATTTTAGAAAAGGCAGGAAAGTTTAAAGGCGTAAGTTACGAATATGTATAGGAGAGGTATGAACAATAAACTTCTGCTTTCAGGTTTTGTTTTTACATTGATAGGTGTTGTTTCCGTATTGATAGAAAATACGTTTTATCAATATATCGATGAAGATGGTTTGCTCCATGAAAGTTTGTTTATGCCATTGGGAGTTGTCTTTTTAGCTATTGGTTTGTTACTTATATTTGTTTTTTCAGTTTTGAAATTAGCTCGGTTGGTTCGCCGAAAAACTCATGAAAAATAGCGGCTTACACATAATTAGGCGCTGCTGCGGAAAATTTACTCGCTAGCGTTCCTAAATTTCCGTAGAGCGCGGTGTTATGCTGCAGGAAAATTGGCGCCCTAATCTTATGTGGCTGGGAACTACTGGATATTGGTCTACTCTAACTTCGGTTATTAACTAAAAATAAGGGCATTTCCATGAAAAATTTCAAAGCAGCATTAATCTCAATACTTATTGTTTTTACATCATTATCATCTCAAGCATCCAAAGCGAACCTTGAAGATCCAGAGATATATAGTATTTTATTTTACGCTGATTGGTGTGGGAGCTGTAAAGTACTAGACCCAGCAATTGTAAAAGCACGAGGAAAATCAGATCTTGATAATGAATCGGTACTATTTGTACGTCTTGATTTGTCGGATGCTACTAAGCGGCATCAGTCTAGCTTGATGGCGCATGCCCTTGGCTTGGGTAAGTTCTACAAAGATAATGGCGGGGCAACTGGGTTTATGTTGCTTGTCGATGCGGAAACAAAAGAAGTTATATCAACAGTAACAAAAAAATCAGATGCGAAAGCAATAACTTCTCAAATTAAAAGCGCAATTTCTAAAGTATCTAGTTAAATATAATATATCTTAAAAGCACAATAGAAAAATCAATAGGGTCAGACTCGATTGATTTTTCTTTGCGGAAGCCTCTTGATTTTCTATCACCGCCTCTAGGCCTAGGTTGAGCCTAAATCTACATAGATCAATGGAGTCTGACTCTATTGATTCCCAGTCATCTGTCTGCTTCTTACCTTTATCTATCAATAGGTCTAACTTACTTGGATAGTGTGGAGGAAAGCCTTTCTTTCCTAAGAAACTACTACTCCCCGAAATTAAAGACTGAGGTTGAGGAAAGCCATGCTTTCTTGTACTTACCTAGAAAACTTTTCAATAGGCGAAAAAAAAGAGGCGGTAACGCCTCTTTTTTTAAAGCATTAATACGATTGTTTAGAACGTATATTTTGCTGAAGTGAAGAATGTACGTGAAGGCCATGGGTGATAAACATAGGCTTCTTCATTAAAGACATTATCAATCCCTGCTGAAATACTCGCAGCGCTATTCATCTGCCATTTTGCCTTTAGGTTGACAAAGAAATAGTCATCTTGTGCACCGAAGACTTCCTTAGCTTTATCACTGTTATCGAGCTCACCATAGCTATTAGAGGCATAGCGGAAATTGGTCGATAGGTTCACATTTGAGGTGTAGTGATAAGTCAGACCAAGGTTAGAACGCCACTTCGGTATGCGAGGGAAGCGTTTACCTTCAATATCTGTATTTAACTCATTCTTGGTAATTTCAGCATCGGTATAAGTCAGATTGAACTGCATATCTAGTAGAGGATGGAAGAATTCTACCTGTTGGAAAATGAATTCGGCACCACTGGTCTCTACTGTATCTACTGGTAATGTTGTGGTGATGCTGGAATTATTAATATCCATTGCTGAGAAGGTGAAGATGACATCATCGACTTCTTCATGGAACAGATTAACCTTTACCAAACCATTTTTGAGTTGCTTCTCTAGTGACAGATTATGGTGGATACCATCTTCTGGTTCTAGATCAGGGTCTGAATTGAACTGACGGTCACCAGTGGATTCATTACGATACAACTCTTCTACGATAGGGAATCGGACTGCACGTGCCACAGAGTAGCGTAGGGTGACGTCTTGGGTAGGAAAGTAACCAATTGATAGTTTTGGAGACCATGCTTTTTCATCACGATCTTTAGCAGTGGTATCACCATCTGAGCTGAAGGCACCATCACTAGACCAGTCTTCGTAGCGTATACCTACAGCCACATCAACTTGATCATTTATGCCATAGCCAAACTGTGCAAAGACCGCATGGGTCTCAGTTTCGCCACCACTAGCACCGCGACTATCACCTTTGATCTTGTTTACAGAATCGTATTTGAAAGGCTTAATCGATAGCTCGTAATTATCATAGTGATAACCCACTGAAAGACGTGCCTTCGGATTGCTAAATAGAGATTCAGTACCTGCCTTGGCGTCAAAGATTTCCCAACCGGTATCCTCGGCATCGGTAAAGCGACCCCTGAAGGAGGCATTTTGTGAAACATAATCAGGATCGTTTGGATTGCGACCGGTACGGATCTCTTCATCTTTGAGTATGTCGAAATCGCTATAATAGAGGTCAAATAACCAATCACTCTGTGCCACTGGACCAGATAGACCTAGACCATAGAGTAGGCTGTTACGTTCTTGGTAGCGCTCTTGGAAGTTAGAACCTTTAATGTTGAAGCTTTCAGCACCGACTTTAACGTCACCATTCCAAATAGTATTACCTGAAGCATCTTTCGCGTAACTATTTAGATTTTTAAGATCACGGTCACGCGTCTCATAAGCCACTCGAGCACGTAATTCATACTCACCTAATTGATAATCAAGCTTGAGCTTAAACAAATCAGTTTGTGCACGCTCCTGGCCATTGTCACCATAGTAATAGCCAGAGACCTTTTTGTTATTAATCCCAGTCTCAGGGCCATTGACTGCTGTAGCGCCGCTATCTGAGCCAATACTACTAGTAAAGAAGTAAGACTGAGGTTGGCCATCATTGTCTAAATGGTTAAACGAGGCATAGATGCCCAAGTTGCCGATGCGATCAGCAAAAGACATAAAGGCACTTTCACCGCGATACTGATCGTTGGTCTGTAGTTCGTCATAATCTTGTAAAAACAGGCTGCCAGATAAGGTGATTTCACGCTTAGTTGGTACTTTAGTGCGAATATTCACGACACCGCCCATGGCGTTACCAGAATACTCGGCTGAAAATGGACCATAGATGACATCGATCTTTTCAATCTCATTGGGTGAGACTAGCGACCAACGTGGTGCCCCAGAGAAACGAGTCTGTAAGTGATAGTGCAGAGGCAAACCATCACTAAAGACCATAGAGCGATGGCCTTGAAACATATTCGAACCACGAATACCGATAACGCCATTAGGGTCCCCGATGAAACGCTTTCGCACAATCAAGCCAGGCTGCATCGAAATGGCATCTTCGGTATTAACGATATTCATGGTTTCAATCTGCTCCGCAGTCACTGTAGAGGTGGGGGCGATTGTCGTTGTGTCTTGAAAGAGTTTGTCTTCCACTGAGATACTTGGTAGTTCTTCAGCAAATGAATGCCCAGACATAGATAGTACGAAGGCTCCAAAAGCGGAAATAAGAGTACATTTTTTAAGCATAATATTTTCAGTGGTTAATCTTAAATTAGGCCGTGATTTTAAGATAAATACAGTGCTTTAACCTGCGGCATGATGTCGCAGGCGAGAGTCCTCTAAACTAGTTAAAATCGCGTCATACTTATTTAAAATTGGTTAGAAACTTTTAATGAAAGCACCTATGTATCGATTTTTATTTGGCCTGGTCTTATTTAGCTCTCTCAGTGTTACGGTTGCCTTTGGAAAGGCAGCTTGCGAAGGCTCAATAGTAGATTGTGGTACTACGCCTGAGGCTATATTTGATCAAAAGGGTCGGCTCTGGCTGGTTAATATTCATCAAGGGTTTTTGTATCTACAGCACTCAGATAACCAAGCGCAAAGCTTTTCTACGCCAGTAAAAGTGAATGCCACTGTTGAGCGGATTGAGAGCAGGGGAGATTCAAGACCTCAAATTGCTGTAGATAAGGCGGGCCGTCTGTTTATTTCATGGATTCAGAAGACCGAAGGTAAATACGCAGGTCGCGTGAGATTTACGCGTTCGCTAGATCAAGGGAAAAGCTTTGATGAAGTGCGCACGATTAATACCGATGAGGGGCTGATTGGCCATCGATTCGTACGTATGCAATTGGATTCCGAAGGCAATATCTTATTGGCATGGCTGGATAAGCGAGATCGTGTTGCAGCGAAAAAGAAAGGCCAAGAATATCGTGGTACAGCGCTCTACTCAGTACGCTCTAATGACCATGGTGTTAGTTTTAGCCCAAATACAAATCTAGCTAATCACAGCTGTGAATGTTGTCGTTTGGCTAGTGCAGTAGATGCGGAAGAGGGCATGTATCTTTTTTGGCGCATGATATTTAATAAAAATACACGTGATCACGCTCTCTTATACCTAGCTAAAGATCAGCCAGCTCAGCCTTTACTTAGAGCTAGTTATGATCAATGGCAAGTTGATGCCTGCCCACATCATGGCCCGGATATGGAATACATGGATGGCAAGCTGTTCCTGACTTGGTTTAGTCAGGGGGATGCGCAGTCAGGACTGATGTATGCCTCGTATGACCCGCAAAGCAATCGCTTTAGCACAACACAGTCGCTTGATGCCTCACCACAGGCCTCGCACCCTCAGATAGCAGGAAATGGTAAGCAGCTCTTTCAAGTATGGAAACGCTTTGATGGTGAGAAGACATTGATCTTGAGTAGGGTATCTTCTGATCAAGGGCAGAGCTGGTCAAAAGATAGGGTGTTAACTCAGACGTCCGGATCATCCGATCATCCGATGTTGATTCGTATGCAACAGAAGGTCTATCTGTCTTGGCTTAGTGCAGATGAAGGCTATCAATTATTAGCCTTGGAGTATTAAGCATGCGTAGTCTACTCCAGCTAATGTTGCTCTCAATACTATCAATCTCTTCGGTGCAGGCTGAGCTGTTAGATTTTAAGCCTGATAGCCTCCCCAGCCTTGTTGAACGCCATGCGGGTGAGCATTTTTTACTCTTTGTTTGGTCTATTGACTGTCCTGCCTGTAAAAATGACCTAGCAAACCTCAGCAAGCTGAAGCAGGAGGTTCCTAACAATAGAATCATCCTACTCAATAGTGATGGTGAACTCAGTAGCGAAAAGGTAGCGCAGGCCATTGCAGAGTTCGGACTACAAGATTTAGAAAACTGGAAATTCGCCGATAGTGCAACCGCACGGTTGCGTTATAAACTAGATCAAAACTGGGCTGGGGAGCTGCCGCGTAGTTACTTTTATGCTGCAGACGGCTCACGCCGAGCGTTCTCTGGCAGCTTGAATGCGGATAGGCTGAAGGCGTGGTTGCTGCGAGAGCAGCAAAGGTGATGAGTGCAATGTAATTAAGCTGCTACTCATCACTAGCTACTGAGTCTTTACATGTTTTTTAATGCTACGGCCTGAAACAGGGCTATTGGTTTTTATTTTTTATTAACTACTAACAGCCCTTAACATCCATGCGGTCTTTTCGTGGATACGCATACGGTCAGAGACTAATGCAGCAGTAGACTCGTCGTCTGCTTTTTGTGCTACAGCTAAGACAGAACGACATACTTTGATGACTTTTTCATGGCTTATTTTTAAGATATCAATCATCTCATTAGTGCTAGGGACACCATCGACCTCCTCAATACTGCTTAATTTTGAAAATTCTTTATAAGTGCCTGGTGCTGGCATATCGAGTGTTCTTATTCGTTCAGCCAAGTCATCTACTGCTATCGCCAACTCGGTGTAGTGTTGCTCAAACATAGCATGCAGTTCTGGGAATTGAGGGCCTGTCACATTCCAATGAAAGTTATGAGTTTGTAGGTATAAGGTATAGGAATCAGCCAGTAAATGCCTTAAACCTTGTGATACCGCCTTGCGTGATGTTTCATCTAAACCAATATCGATGCTGCTCATAGTGCGTTTCCCTTAAATAGTTTTAGTCGCATTCAATAGTTAAATTATATCACTAGTCTGCTGCGGGATATTACTTTTGTTTATTGAAAACCGCAGAATAGGGATTTCATGATTGGAGGCAATGGGGTTTGAGCTTAAGTCATTAATAATCAATAGCTTATCAGTCATTTATTCGGTGAAACAAAGCAATTGAAGCGTCTATGAAGTGCGAATACGCCCGGTGATGATGACGGCATCGACCATTATTGTAGGGCTTTTGCCGATACTCTATGCCAGCGGCACAGGCTCAGAAGTGATGAGTCGTATTGCAGCACCAATGGTTGGCGGTATGCTCAGCTCAGTTCTACTTATCTTGCTTGTACTGCCAGTGATTTATTATTTATGGCACAGGCGATTTTTAATTAAAGACACTGATCTGTCCTAAGTTAAAGCCTATTGATTTCCAGGCGCTAATGCCTAGCTCTATAACGACCCTTTACTAGGGAGGTAAGGTGTGAAGGAGGGGCTTCCACTATAAACTGTCTGATTGCTGCCTTTGATTTATTTAATCAAAGGCAGCAATCAGACAGAATGTCTCAAGTGTAATAGCAAACAGTTTATGCAGTTAAAGCCAAACTTAAACTACAGCATAGTCTTGAATGTGCTCTTGAAAATACTCTGCGGCATTGGCCACGTTAACTCCAGCATAGCCACTTGGTGTAGCCGGAGCGGTCGGAGTCTCTGGAGCAGCTGGAGTATCAACATCGATACCATTATTAAAATTAATTGATAGCTTATAACTTGTCGATTTACTATCCCAGCTATCGGTGACGATGAAATATTGTTCATCTGCATTCAATACACTGGATAAGTCCAATAAGTCCAGATCAACATTTCCCCAATCCCATTTATGGATTAATGTCTGGCCAGAGGAGTCCTTAAGGATAAGGTCTACATCACCATCAAGCTCGGTAAGACTGATATCTACCTTTGCAGCATTATCTAGGGTAAACGAGTAATAATCTTTATCGTCAGAGCCACCTAACGTGTCAGTGATTTCGACTTGATTATTACTAGGAGACAATTGATAGGCAGAACCAATCCAGTCGCCTGGGTCTTTATCCGGAGAGATATAGTCGACCTTTGATTCATCCGGTATCTCAGGAGTGTTAATACCACCGTTGAAATTAATTGATAGCTTATAACTTGTCGGTTTACTATCCCAGCTATCCGTGACGATGAAATACTGTTCATTTGCATTCAATACACTGGATAGATCCAGATCAACATTTCCCCAAGCCCATTCATGGATTAATGTCTGACCAGATGAGTTCTTAAGGATAAGGTCTACATCACCATCAAGCCCGGTAAGACTAATACTTACCTCTGCAGTATTATCTAGAGTAAACGAATAATAGTCTTTGTCGTCAGAGCCACCTAATGTGTCAGTGATTTCGATTTGGTTGCTGGTAGGAGATAACTTATAGGCAGAACCAATATAGGCGCCTGGATCTACGTTCGGTGTGACACTGTCCACTTTCTCCATCACTTTCGCAGATGTAGGTGATGATGAGGCAGCCTGTGCCGATTTCGCCTCAGTTGAATAGCTTGCTGGATCAATCTTGTCAGCTGTTTTTTGGATCAGATCAAGGAATTGCTCATCGGTGATTTTATGACCTAATTTCTCTAGTGCAATTTGCTGGATAATAGCCGCTGCACCGGCAATAATAGGAGCAGCAAAACTTGTACCTGAAAGGCTTAGCTTACCGACAGGAACATCTTCACCTAGCGCAGATATATCCGTTAAGTCACTGTGTTTTTGGGTGAAATATGTAAATTCATTCTTATCATCTACCGCTGACACTGCTATAACACTTTCGCTAGCAGCCAATACGTTAACGCCGTCGTTATTATAACTCTCGGCAAGGTTGCCTGCTGCAACGGTAGTGATGATGTCCAAATCATCCAGCTTTTGGTATTCATCGGTGTAGATGTTGTCTGTGTAACTTGTAACATTACCATAGCCTAAGGACATGTTAACTGAGGCTATATTATATTGTTCTGAATTTTCGATGACCCATTGTAGAGCTGCTTCTACATCATAAATGCTTGCGAGGTCACCTTGATTATCGCCAAACACTTTTAGGTGAATGATATTGATGCCACTGGCAACATCCTGGGCCACTTGAGCGACTGCACCACCATGATAGTAACTGGGGTTATAGGCGTCATTATCATTATCTGCAAAATCATATGAGTAGACGACGTTGTCATTAGAAACATGCTTAGATGCCCCCGTATCAATGATAACAACAGTCATACCACTGCCATCGTAAACACCATTATAATTACTTGCACTCATACAACTCGCTCCTAAATTAAGTCCGGCCCCGAAAAGGGGCGCCGATAATTATAAAACAAAATAGTTTAAAAAATAAGCTTAGGCGAATAATCTTCTTATTTTGGGTTATTTGAGTGCGTTGATTCGGTATCAATGTGATCTTGATATGGGGGATGCGAGGGTAGGAGGGGAATTGCTGTTAAGCCTAGACTAGGCTAACTAATAATTATGATTCTAAAGCGGGTGAGAATATGGCGTAGTATTTCTCAAGCTTTTTTTCACCCACGCCATTTATCTGTAGAAACTCTTGTTGGCTCTTTGGTCTATTTAATGCGATCTCATGCAGTGTTCTGTCGTTAAAGATGACAAAGGCTGGGACACCTTCCTGACGTGCAATTTGCAACCTAATGTTTTTAAGCTCCTGAAGTAAATTTCGGCTAGTGCCATCTAATTCAATCTCTGGGGCATTCGTTCTCGCACGTTGTGTGGAGGTCGACTTGTGTTGCTGGTCATTGGCCCTCGCCATGAAAAGTGTCTCGCCATTCATGATCGCCTGTGTACTTCCTTTGAGCTCGATTGCGCCATATTTTTCTAGGTTCACACGCAGCAAATCAAAGGCAATCATCTGGCGTATTAAGGTCTGTAGAAGCGGCTTTGATTGACTAGAGGCACTACCAAAGCTGTTTAATAGATGATGCGAGCGTGTCTTGATCTTTTCATTCTCTGCACCCCTAAGCACGTCAATAATATGAACCACGCCAAAGCTTTGTCCGGTTTCCCTTATAGTCGTGATGATTAACTTCGCAAGCGCCGAATAATCTTCTACCTTCGGTGGATTGAGGCAGTTATCACAATTACCACAGGCCTCAGAGTCTTCATCAAAATATGATAAGAGCGCTAATCTGCGACAAGAGCTGGTCTCACAATAACCTAGTAGGGCTTGCAGTCTCTTGTACTCCAGTAGCTTGAACTGCTCACTGCTAGTGCTCTCAAAGATCATTTTTTGGCGCTTGATTAAATCTTGAAAGCCATAATACATCAGTGTTTCAGAGGCATGGCCATCACGCCCAGCGCGACCTATCTCTTGATAGAAGGCCTCGATGCTACCGGGTAAACCAACATGAATAACATAGCGCACGTCTGGCTTATCTATGCCCATGCCGAATGCGATGGTGGCGACCATCACCACATCTTTTTCGGTCATGAACTTATCCTGCGCATTCTTTCTATATTCTGGTGATTTTCCAGCGTGATAGGCAACGGCATTAAAGCCATTTTGCTGGAGTAGGGTAGCCACCTCTTCAGTCTCTTTTCTGGACAGGCAGTAAATAATGCCACTTAAGCCTTTCTTCGATTCAAGGTATTCAAGCAGCTTATCTTTAAAGCCAGATTTTGCTTCTACCGCTAACGATAAGTTCGGCCTATCGAATCCAGTCAGCGTAACATCACACTCTCTATTAAACAGGTTGGTGCATATATCGGCACGTGTGGCCTTGTCTGCGGTAGCCGTAAAGGCTGCTAGTCTAGCGTTGGGGAAATGAGTCTTTAACTCAGATAAAGCCTCATAGGCAGGCCTGAAATCTGCACCCCATTTTGAAATACAGTGGGCCTCATCAATCACAAACATACCGATCGGAAGCCTCTGCAACGAGGCGATCATACGTTCCGTCATTAAGCGTTCTGGGCTTAGGTATAAGATCTTGGATGTATTTGAAGAGAAGCGCTTCCACTCCTGAACATTTTGCTCATAAGACTGTGCTGAATGTATTTTGCTGACCTCGATGCCACTGCGTTCTAAGCCAGCGGCCTGATCATTAATTAAGGCCACTAAGGGAGAGATAATGATAGTGCGAAAGTCTGATAATACGGCGGGTAACTGATAGCACAATGACTTACCTGAGCCAGTTGGCATCACGACTAAGACATGCTCCCCAGCCAGTATCTTTTCGATGACATGAAACTGTTCATGTCTGAAGCTTTCATAGCCAAAGTATTTCTTCAATTGAGCCTTAAGCTGCTCTTCGGTATGACTACTCTTCATAGGGTCGGGTCTAATTAATATCCATCGGTATATAAAAGGCTCAAAGATTACTCGCGTAAACGGACTAAACTTTTCCATTTCCGTATTATCGGGTTGGGGCGGCATTGTCTCATAGTTAAAACTGCGAGCCTGCTATTATGTGAGATTGTTTTTTGGACAGAAGGGTGATGATGGAAAAGACGCTGATTAAGGGAAAAGATAGAGACTTGGAGTCGAGTATTGCGTTTATGCAGGGGCAATTGATGACCTTGGGTTTTGATATCGAAGAAGTGTCTTGGCTTAACCCCGTTGAAGGCGTGTATTCAGTCCATATTCGAGATAAACAATGTCATACGCTCTTCACTAATGGCAAAGGTAGTTCAAAAAAAGCCTGTCTAGCCAGTGCCTTAGGTGAGTTCTTTGAGCGCTTAAGCTGTAATTATTTCTTTGCCGATTATTACCTTGGCGAAGCCATTAGTCAGCACGCATTTGTGCACTATCCTAATGAACGATGGTTTGAGCTGGCGGCCAATCAGCGACCAGAAGGTTTAATGAATGACAGTTTATGGGCCTATTTTGATCCAGAACAGAACTTAGACCCTGCCAACCTATTCGATACCAACTCGGGGGCAGGTGAGCGTGGTATCTGTGCCTTGCCCTTTGAGCAATTATCGACCCAACAAACGGTCTATATCCCAGTCAATGTGATCGCCAATATCTTTGTCAGTAATGGCATGTCAGCGGGCAATACGCCTGCCGAAGCCAAGGTACAGGCCCTGTCAGAGATATGTGAGCGCTATGTTAAGCATCGGGTGATCTCAGAAGGCCTATGCCTACCCGATATCCCACAGACAGTGATTGAGCGCTTTCCAGCGATTGCCCAATCGATCCAAGCGATTGAAGATTACGGTTATCGCCTGAAAGTAGCCGATGCCTCATTGAATGGTATCTATCCGGTGGTCAGTGTGACCTTGATTAACCCCAAAGATGGCTCTGTATTCGCCTCATTTGGCGCACACCCTTGTTTTGAAGTGGCATTAGAGCGAACAGTGACCGAATTACTGCAAGGCCGAGAGCTCAATCAAATGGACGTGTTTCAACCGCCGGTCTTTGATCTAGATGCAGTTGCGTCACCGCAGAATATCGAGATGCACTTTATTGACTCCAGTGGCGATATTTCGAATGACTTTTTCCGCTCAAAGCCAGACTACGAATACTGTGATTGGAATACTGAAACTACAACAGAACAGGAATATCAGGCCTTAACGGCACTGATTCATGAGCAGGGCTATCAAATATATTGCGCAGACTATAACCATCTTGGTGTAGCGGCTTGCCGTATCTTGGTACCGGGCATGTCCGATATCTATCCGGTTGATGAGCTGCTCTGGGAAAATAACAATGAAGGGGCGATCTTTCGAGCAAG
>Ga0206129_10005932_pt1 | contig 12640 bp, 12 predicted proteins | sample Helgoland_Spring_8_FD_148616 | JGI IMG/M metagenome (GOLD analysis project Ga0206129, IMG submission 148616) | Pelagic subsurface seawater microbial communities from Kabeltonne, Helgoland, North Sea - Helgoland_Spring_Bloom_20160502_2 | ecosystem: Environmental > Aquatic > Marine > Epipelagic ...
CATCCCCACGGTCAATGGTGTAGCAACCCTGGATGGAGTAACCTTCATGGTCGTGATCTCCACTGACAGTATCCGCAGTGCCGGACATATATTCAGCCTCCAATTCGAAGGGACCTTTGCTAATTCGGGTGAAAAGATTCCAGGCGTTTGTGGAATCGTAGCCTAAACTAACATTGGAGTCGTCATTTTGATGAATTCCAGCTTCCACTCCGAACAGATAACTGAGGTCGTCCACCTCATTTTCAAAACTGACTCTTCCAAAGTAGGAAAATTCATTGGACTCATATCCGTAGAGCCCGTCATTCAATCCGGAATCCTTGGAATTGTGGTTTTGACCCGAATTAACAATTGCTGCGGAGGCGGAAAGACCGGAGTCGCCGAGGGACCCGTTGGCAAAAAGACCGGTGTGACGGGCATTAAATTTGAGTGTCTCCGCAAACTGACGGTTTACTGCAGATCGCTCGATGGTTTTCATCTTGGCGGAGGAAGTAGTCTCTTCCAGGCCGAAGGGGACTTTCTTTTGCCCGACATCGAATCGATAATCATCTGTTTTGTACCAGATAGAGGCACTCTCAATAAATACTTGGTCGTCGCTATTGGGGGATGCACCAAAGTCGATGACAAGATCTCCTCCCCAGTTTTCACCCATCTTGGCATGACCACCAAGAAAGAGCCGGCGAAAGTAAAAGTGATTACGGTCATTGTCGTTCGCGTCGGACTCCAACCCGTCCCACTGGCCCTGGATACGGCCGGAATACTTGAGCTCTGTAATTTTCTTGCTCTTGGGCTTTACTTGAACCTCTTGGCCGTGAACGAATGGAGCAGCCAAAAGAATGATCAGACTAGGGATGGCAATTTTCATAATTGCTCTGATCATAGCAGGTAATCGTTACATAGCTGGGTCGCTATTGTTACAATTGTGTTACAATTAACCTAGCAGGTCCTCCTCCGCCAAATTCTAGAGGTCCTGGAATGTGGTAAATTACGAAAGGGTGGGGAGTCGGAAAGAAAAGACGGTCCCTTTTCCCGGCTGACTGCCTGCAGAAATTTCTCCACCGTGTGCCTCGACCACTTCGCGGGCAATGCTTAACCCCAGTCCCGTACCCCCGCGTTCGCGAGAGCGTCCCTTGTCCACCCGGTAAAAACGTTCGAAGAGTCGTCCCAATTCTTCTTCGGCGATCCCCTGACCATCGTCCTCGATGGAGCAAACGACAAAGGATTCACCTTTCTCTTTACGGGCCCGGACTTTGATTTCGCTGGCACCCTCGGCGTGGAGCACGGCATTGTCGATCAGGTTTTCAATCAGGCTGACCAGTTTTTCTGCGTCTCCCTCGATCATCAATTCCGAAGGGGGAATATCCAGCGACAGGGTGGCCTTAAGGTTTTGGCGGGATGCAAGCAGGTTCTCAGTAGCAGTACGAAAAAGGGCATGGAAATCGAGCTTTTGTAGCCGGAGAGTGGGGGCAGATTCCTCCAGTTTCGCAAGGGTGAGCAGATCCTCAACCAGTGCGTTGAGTCGGCGTGCATTGCGTTGGATTTTTCCGAGGAAGTCTTTTTTTCGGGCTTCCGGGAGATCATCGTAGTCCTCGATCAGGGAGTCGGAAAACCCCTTGATAATGGATACAGGGGTACGCAGCTCATGGGATACATTGGCCACGAAGTCACGCCGGGTCAATTCGTCCTTGTTTTTGGGTTCCCTCGGTTGAGGGCGTGCTGTCGGCCAACTTCGTTTGCCCCGGGATCTTCCTATCTTCCATGCAAGAAGGATGCCTCCGATCCAGGAAATTGCCAGAACGGCGGCCAGCCAGGGGGGCAAGCTCATGAGCGGGGGGTACTCTGCTCGATCAGGCGGTAACCAACTCCCCGAATGGTTTCGATCTCGAGGCCGGAGTGCTCGATCTTTTTGCGTACCCGGCGGATGTGCACATCCACGGTGCGGGTCTCCACTTCGGTATCGAACTTCCAGACCCCAAGCAGGAGGTTGTCGCGGGTCTGTACCCGTCCCTTGCGCTTGAGAAAGTAATGGAGCAGCTTGAATTCGGTCAGGGTAAAGTCAACTTTCTCCCCGGCGATGGAAATGCTATGGTCCTCCTCATCGAGCACCAGTTTACCGGAAAGAATACGGGAACTCGCTTCTTCGGACTGGTCGGCGACTCGTTTGAGGATGGAGCGTATGCGAAGGGTGAGTTCCTGCACATCAAAAGGTTTCCCGAGGTAGTCATCGGCTCCCTGTTCCAATCCTTTGATTCGATGCTCCACTCCCGACTTGGCTGTCAGCATGATTACGGGTGTTTTCTGTAATAGGTTGTCCGACCGGATCATCCGCAGGAGCTGAAACCCATCGAGGTCAGGCATCATCACATCGAGTATGATCAGGTCGGGCATAAAATCCCTGGCCTTACCGAGGGCTTCGAATGGATTGTTGGAAAACTTTACCTCAAACCCTGCCTTGCCCAGTTGGTAGTGAAGGAGATCAGTAAGATCTTCTTCATCATCAACTACAAATATACGAATGCGGGCGGTCATGGGGATTCCCGCGATTTGAGGGTGCTCGGGGGGACATGGCAAGATAGATTTCTTTAAGCTCGAGTTGCCAGGCTCGGCAGTCAACTCCCAGCCAGGGGGTTTCCCGAATTATTCCAACTCCTTACGGAGGGCAGATTTCTTGAATTCGGGAGCATGCCGGACATCCCGGCTGGTCGCCATAAATACAGTTTCCTTGGAAATATTCACCGCATGATCACAGACTCTCTCCAGTGATTTGGAAATAAACAACACCTCGAAAACAGAGGACGAAGTCGTGGGATCCTTTTCCACCAGGGACTGGCAAAACTGGTTGTTTTCCTTGTGCAATTGATCGACCTCGAGGTCACGTGTCCAAATTGCTTTGGCCTGGTTCTCATCATATTCCACGAAGATGGAGAGGGCATCCTGGATCATTTCCCGGGCAATTTCTCCCATTCTGGGAATTCGATGGAAGTTGGGTATGGCCGTCTTGCGGGAGCGCCGGGCAATTGCCTTGGCTTCATCGCCAATACGTTCGATCTCGTGGCTGATCTTGATGATGGATACAAGCAGGCGCAAGTCAGAGGCCACCGGGGCGTGGGTGGATAGAAAAGTGGTCACTTCCTCGCCCAGTTCGTTTTCCAAATCGTCAATCTCCTCGTCCTTTGTTCGTACGGCCTTGGCGAGTACGGAGTCCCCTTCGACCAGGGCTTTGATTGCTCCCTGCAGGGATTCGTTGGCCAGTTGGCCCATTAGCAGGAGCTTGGACTTGAGGTTTTCCAGGTTGTGTTCGAATTGTGTAGTCATGGGCAGGTGGGCATTATCCGAATTTTCCGGATATATAATCTTCAGTTTGTTGCTTGCTTGGGTTGAGAAATATTTTTTTGGTCAGATCGCATTCGATCAGTTTCCCAAGGTAGAAGAATGCGGTGCGGTCGGATATTCTTCCTGCCTGCTGCATATTGTGGGTAACGACCACAATGGTATACTCATTCTTCAATTCAAGGATCAGCTCCTCCACTCTGCCCGTCGCGACCGGATCGAGTGCGGAGCAGGGTTCGTCCATCAGAATGATTTCAGGTTCGACCGCAAGGGTCCGGGCAATGCACAGGCGTTGCTGCTGTCCGCCTGATAGTCCGTAGGCGTTCTCATTCAATCGGTCCTTCACTTCTTCCCAGAGGGCGGCTTTTCTTAGAGACTCCTCCACTTTTTGGTCGACTACCCGCTTGGACTTCACCCCTTGGATCTGCAACCCATAGGCGACATTTTGATAAATGGATTTAGGAAAAGGATTGGATTTTTGAAAGACCATGCCCACTCTCTTGCGCAGTTCGATCACATCGACACTCTTGTCATGGAGGTCAACCCCGTGAATTTCGATCGATCCCTTGCCGATGCGGGCACCGTCCACCAGGTCGTTCATTCGGTTGAGGCAGCGCAGTAGGGTACTTTTGCCACATCCGGATGGGCCGATGAATGCCATCACTTCTTTGGGGAAGATGTCGAGCGAGACATTGTGGATTACCTGGTTGCTTCCGTAGAGAAAGTCGAGGTCGCGGATACGGATTGCAGGGTCTACTGAATCAACCTCTTCGGTTGTAGGACTGGATGCTGGACTGGTTGTGATTGCTTCTTGCATGACAAATAAAAAAGAAAAGAGGGTTACCAACGGTATTTTTTGCGGAGACGGTTGCGTAGGATGATCGAAAGACTGGCCACGCCAACCACCAGAAGAAGAAAGACAAAGGCGGTACCATACTGCATATCGGCAGTGTACGCATTTTGGGGAATCTTGGCACTGACCACATAAATATGGTAGGGCAGGGCCATGACCCCCTGAAAGAAAAAGTCCGTCCAGTGCTCCAGACCCTCCCAGGGAAGATCGGATCGCTTGGCGTAAGCGGCAGTAAACATAATCGGTGCTGTTTCACCAGCCGCCCGGGCAACCCCGAGTATGGAGGAGGTAAGGATGCCGGGCATGGCAAAGGGAAGCACGCTGGTCTTAATCATGGTCCACTTGGTCGCTCCGAGGGCAAGCGAGCTTTCCCGGAAGCCCTGAGGGATGGAACGGAGAGCCTCTTCGCTGGCGGTGATGACAATGGGGAGAACCATGAAAGCGAGGGTGAACCAACCGGCAAGTAGCGAAACATTCCAGTCGAGAAAAATAACGAAGAGTCCGAACCCAAAAAGCCCAAAGATGATGGATGGGACACCCGCGAGGTTGAGAATGGCCAGACGGACCATCGAGAGAAATTTTCCCGCCTTTCCGTATTCAGCCAAAAAGATGGCGCAAAACACACCTAGCACAATGGCGATGGCCATCGCCCCGATCACCAGTAGAAGGGTGCCAATAATCGCCGGGAAAATACCTCCCCCAGAATAGGCATAATCTTTCGATGGCAGGGATACGGCCATTGCCTGCTTGAAGGGTGCGAGCGATGCCTGCAGGTCTTCCCAGTTCTCGAGGTCATGGTCTGGGCCAAGGAGAACATTGCGTGCCGCGGAGTAGGCAACAAGGGCCTCCGCAAACCGGCCAAATTCCTTTGGTCCTTCGGTTTGAACAAATTCATCGTAGGAATTTGTGATCTCTCCTCCAAATGCAGCCACCGACTGGTTGTAAGCCTCGGGAATCTTTGCAAGGAAAGCAAGGTATGCCTTTTCCACTTCTTCTGCATGAGCAGTGGAAAGGTTTTCGATTTTGGGGTAGTGCCTGGCCCGAAAAAGAGTTACTTTTTCATCTACGAGGGAGAGCCGGCCCCTCTCCTTCTCAAAGTGCCCAAGCATAAATTGGGTAACCATGCTGGGCACCTCTTCCACCTTGATTTCGAAATCCTCGGCTGTAGTTTTGGGGTCGGCGAGCATTTCCTTCCAAAAGGCAAACTTGTTGGCAGCATTTTCCCGTTCGCGAACCAGAAACTTTTCATCGGCGACGAGCAGGGATTCCAGGGCCCATTCGTTTTGCAACTGGGAGAAGCGGGCAGCCAGTTCCCTGCGTGCGGGGTCGTGCTCGTCTGATTGGCGAAATTCTCCCCATTTATTGAGCATCTTTTCATCCTTGAGCTTGTAGTAGTTGCTCGAACTAAGCTTAATTTCATCTTCTCCTTCGCCAATGACATGAAGGGTCTGCGGATGTTCGGTCAAAAATTCCCAGTTAATCAATTCATCCCCTTCAAACACTTTAGATGATCCTTTGGAGATAATGTCCCAAAACAGAAAAGCGGCACAAAAAAGCACAAAGAAGGTCATGCCTCGAAGCAGACCAAACATGACCGATTCTTGTACTCTTTCACGGGTGAGACGGGTCGCGAAAGGATGCCTAGGTTCTTTTTCTGGGCTCATATGATCAGTAACTCGCTTTGTAGCGGCCGGCAATGGTTTGAGAGAGGAAATTCACCAACAAGGCGATCAGAAAGAGAGTGATGCCCACCATGAAGAGTGCCCGGTAGTGGATGCTACCAAATTCCACTTCGCCCATTTCCTGTGCGATGATTCCCGTCATGGTGTGAACGGGTTGGGCAAACACACCCAAACCAGAAGTGAAGTCGGGTATGGCGATGCGGTTACCAGCACAAAGGAGCACCACCATGGTTTCTCCGATGACCCGGCCAAACCCGAGCAGCACCGCCGAGATAATACCGGTAATGGCGGAGGGAAAGATGACCCGTGCACAGGTCTGCCAACGGTTGGCCCCGAGCGAGAGGGACGCATCCCGGAGGGCACGGGGAACATTATTGAGTGAGTCCTCGGCGAGGGTGAAAATAGTTGGGACGGTCATCAAAGCCAGAAGAAAGCCAGCGGTAAGGGAGTTGAGACGCTCGTCCGCGATCAGGCTGACCATGCCCCCGAGCACGGCGATTCCAAAGAAACCAATCAGCACCGAGGGGATGGCGGAGATGAACTCGATGCAGGGTTTGATGAAGGATTGCTCCCGGGCGGAGGCCACCTGATTGACATAGATTGCCGAGCCCACGCCAAAGGGAATAGCCAGGGCAAGAGCAATCAAACTTACCAAAAGCGACCCTGAAAGGAGGGGGAGGACGCCATACCAATCCTGCCGGGCACTATTAGTCACCCAGTCCTTCCCCAGAAAGAAGCCGCTGAACGCACGATGGAGCGGGTAGGGTTGGGTGGGGTCCCATTCAGTTAGTCTTTCCTCATAGAGGGGTACAGAACCAAGGTATTCACTGAGAGCGGTTTTTGCCTGAGAGAAATCTTTTACTGATTTGGCCAGCAGGAAGCTTGGTTTAAAGCGATTGAGCAGGGAAGAAAACTGTTTTCTTTGCTTAGACAGAATCTCGGCGTACTGTTGATTGGCTGAGGCCTGAATCAGCGGGGTAAGGCTGGTGATTTGGCCCTCTTTTTCGGTGCCGGATTCGGTGCCCACGATGGGGTTGATCCGTTTGGCCAGGTCCTCTCTCTGATGGCGGATAAAATAATTCTGCCACCTCGCCAATTCTTTATGAGTGAAAAAAGTTCGATCCTTAAGCTGTGCAATTGTCTCAGGGAAATCCTCCACTGGGAGACCCTGCTTGAGAGCCTCCTCCTTCACTTCGATCATATCGCTTTGAGTGAGGAGGAAAAGTTTGGTCTCAGCCGCCCATTTCACCACCTTCTTTTCGTAGATCAACAGGAGTTCCTTGGTATTCTGAAAGTCGCGGGTCAAATCAAGCATTTGCCTGGTATCTTTCTCTGCACTGGTACGAGTGGCATCATCGGTGTCCAGGGATTCCAATGCAGCGGTTTCCTGGGCGAGGATGTTTTCGAGATAGCGGTAGAGCAGGGTTTGGTCATCGTGCTGCTTGGTTACCACATTGGCGTACTCCATGCCCGATTTTCGATATCTTTGCAGGTCGTGCCGGTACTGGCCAAAGAACTCAATCCCTTCCTTGAATAGAAAGAGGGTGATGAGACCGAGAATAATGATCGAGGTTACGGCGTTACTGGCAAAAAAGAGTTTGATCCAGTTGTCTTTCCGTTGGGAGGAATTCATGTTCAATGGCTGAGGAAGAGAAATCTAAAGGAGGTCTAAAGTTTGTGTGCTTGGGGAGAGTGAATGGATTGATTCATGAAGTAGGAAAGTATGATACCATGTCCCCTTGAGCATTATGTGACGGTATTGCGCCAATTATGTAACAAACCCTAACTTTTAATGCATTCATTGGTGAAACCTCGGAAGTTCCAGGGAAAAAGTGGTTCCTTTACCGAGTTCACTGCTGACATAGACCTTCCCTCCATGAACTTCAGTCACATGCTTGACGATACTCAACCCCAGTCCTGTGCCGCCTTTTTCACGGGATCTTCCTTTATCGACGACATAAAAGCGTTCGAAGATTCGCTCCAAATCCTTCTCTGGAATGCCGATACCGTCATCTGCGACCGAACAGATTATATTCTCCCCATTTTCAGATAGGGTAGTGCTGACCCGCACCTCAGAGAAATTCCCCGCATATTTAAAAGCGTTATCGATGAGATTGCCGATCGCAATAGCCATTTTGATCGCATCAAAAGGAAATCCGTCCTTTTCCTTAGCAAAAGAAAACTTCAGTTTGCTAGCATCTACATAGGGCTTGTCCTGAAGATAGAGGTCAATTCCCCTTATAACTTCACACAATTTATTGTTGGTTGGATGGATGGGTTGCTCGCTTCCTTCCAGTTCCGAGAGGCTGAGCAAATCGTCCACCAAGGCCTGCAACCTCAGTGCGTTTTTGTGAATTTTGCCTAGGAAGGAAGTTCGGTGACTCTCGGGGAGTTCCGGGGTGTCGACCAAGGATTCTGCAAACCCCTTGATCATAGTTACCGGCGTACGCAGTTCGTGAGAGGCATTGGCCACAAAGTCTTTGCGCAAGCGTTCTGTTCGCTTAATTTCGGTAACTTCGCGAAACAGGAGCAGATATACTTCTCCGGGATTAGTCCGAATAGGGGAAAGCAGGGCGGTGGCGACTTCGAAGTCCTTGATGGCACCATTCCTCCTCAAGGTGAACTCGGCTTTACCTGGTTTTTTTCCTCTGCTCAGCTGGTTGAGTAGTTCGAGGACTTCAAAGGAGTCAATAAAAGCTTCCAGCCTTCGGCCTTTCATTACTCTGCCAATGGAAAAATTTCTTTGGGCGGTGGAATTGGCAAAGGTTATCCCGTGGTCGCGATCAAGAATGATGGCACCGTCCAGCATGCCCCCTAAAATTTCATTAAAAGTATGATGGGTTCGGTTGCTCTCCTTTTCCAGGGTGGCAATACGGCTGGCATTTTCATCGAGCGTTTTTTGACAGAGTTCCAGTGGGAAATTCTCGTTAAGAAAGAGAGGTTTCTCTAAAATGTAGGAGTTTCCTTCGCGGATGGAGGAGGCAAATTCCCGGATCAACCTACGGCTATATCTCTCTTGAATCCAAAAGTACAGGGCCACCACCCCTAGTGAAACCATCAGTGCCTCAATCATAATTTAAAGAGAGGGAAGTGGATGAGTTAGTCGATCACTAGTTTGTAGCCAACGCCCCGCACGGTTTTGATCATATCGCCCTTATCTCCGAGTTTACCCCGCAGGCGACCCACATGGTTGTCCACAGTGCGGGTTTCAATGTCGGAGTCATAATTCCACACATTGACTAGGAGATTTTCCCGGCTTTGTACCCGACCAATTCTCTCCATCATCAAATGAAGAAGGCGAAATTCCGTATGGGTAAGATCGACTAGTTTTTCCTCGATGAAGACCTCGTGGCTTTCTGGGTCGAGGACGATTCCCCCGCCTTCGAGTTTGCCAGACATGGCGAGTTTTTTCTTGAGCGTCCGGGCGAGGATCGCCTTGGATCGGGCTATCAGTTCGCGGTTGTCAAAGGGCTTGGTCAGGTAGTCGTCGGCACCGCGTTCAAATCCTTTCACCCTCTCGTCTGCATCGCTTCGGGCGGTGAGAAAGAGAATGGGGACATCTCGGAGTTGTGAGTCCACCTTGAGCATGCTACAGAGGCGCAAGCCGTCCAACTCGGGCATCATTACATCGAGGATGATCAAGTCGGGAAGAAAATCACGGGCATGCCCGATTGCCTCAAGGGGGTTTGAAAGAGAACTGGTCCGGAAACCCTCCTTTTGCAGTTGAAATTCAATCAGTTCGCAAAGGTCAGGCTCATCATCGATTACCAGGATCGAGTGTTTGGGTGGGGTAAAGGTGGAGGATTCACTCATGATTTGAAAGCGTTCAATGGGGATGGGTCTGACTTACTTTACATCCTCAATGTAACAACTCTGCGCCAAGCATCGAAAAGTTATGTTATTTTGGAGCGATTGTTTGATTTAGATAAGATTTTTGATGCAGAGTTTGATGATATGAACAAAAAGGGCCGCCTCCGAAGAGGCGACCCTTGTGTAAAACAAACAAACTTGACCGTACTACTTGACTGGCACAAAGCCCGTGCTTGCTACGATCTTTTGACCAGGTGCGGTCAAGGCAAAGTCCAAGAACTTCTTGGCTGCACCAGTCGGTGCACCATTGGTGAAGCAGTTTAACCCGCGGGCTAACTTGTAGGAACCATCGTTAGCGGTTGTTGCGGATGGAAGTACACCATCCACTGCGATCACTTTGATTCCCTTAGCTCCGACATAGGCCAACCCAACATAACCAATGCCATTTGGATTATTGGCTACTTCGGTAGCGATTTGCTCGTTACCAGCCATCTTCTGTGTGGCGGAACCGTAGTCACGCTTGGCCATAGCAAACTTTTGGAAGAATGCATAGGTTCCAGAGGATGTATTACGGGTATACCCGGAGATACCTCCACTTTTGCCACCCACTGCACTCCAGTTGGTTACGTCACCGGTGAAGATACGCTCGATGTCTTTAAGGGACAGTTTGGATAGTGGGTTGGATGCGTTAACGATCACGGCCACGGCGTCGTTAGCAACCACAGTCTTGACCAAGCGTACGCCATTGGAACCAGCTGATGCTTTTTCCTTACCTTTGAGCTCGCGGCTGGACATCCCGATGTGGGCAGTTCCGTCAATAATGGCGGCTATGCCGGTGGAGGATCCTTCCGCTGCGATTTCAAACTTGGAACCGGGGTTCTTGTTTTCATAAGCCTCGGCAATTTTTGGGATCATTTTCGCACCTAGGGTATCGGAACCCTTGATTACGAGCTTATCCTGAGCAAAGCCGGGAAGAGCAATGGCGAGTGCCGCAGTGGCAATCGAAAGTACTTTCGTGTATTTCATTATATATATTTTGAATGTTATGTTCGGTGGTTAAATTCAGTGTTTAGAAAAGGAATTGAACACGGGCACGGAAACCGTCCGCGTCTGCTCTTGTTCCGTCTTCATCAAGTTCATTCATTTCATACCCAAGCATGAATTTAGCATCATGCCCGTTGAAGAGGTAATTTACTCCAACATAGTGTTGCTCCAAGCGATCAACGCTACTGTTAACAATGTTGGCTCTACGAATGATTTCCTTTGCACTTATTAATTCCTCGTTAGAGTTACCTGATCCTTCAACTTCTGAATATCTGTAGAGAAGCTCCCAAGAACCATGAGGAGCATTACTCAGTGCGTAAGACGCCTGGAAGGAATATCCTTTATGAGTATCGTCAGTACCATCGGTTATATCATCAACCGCATTATTTGGGATGCCAGATACCTTACCAGTCATATATTCAGCTTCAAAATTGAATGCTCCATAGCCAATACTTCCGAATATATTGTAAGCTGTAATTTTGTCCGCTGGGTTATAATTTAGATCACCATTACCATCCAGACTAACTTCTTCATCACATTCCATTACACCAGCAGCAGCACCGTAAGAGTATCTGATATCACTGTCATAGTTAGCGTAAGCTAAGCGACTATAGTAGGATAACTCATTGCCGTCATACTGATACAAACCAGGTTTAAGACCACTATCCTTAGAGTTGTGGTTTTGCCCAGAGTTAACTACGGCCAAATCATATTTAAAACCTGAATCCCCTAAGTCACCTTTTGCAAAAATACCAGTATGCCTTGCGTTAAATTTGAGGCTTTCCGCGAATTGACGGTTTACCGCAGATCTTTCAATCGCTTTGAGCTTTGATGATGAAGTAGTTTCTTCTACGCCAAAAGGTACTTTTTTCTGTCCAATATCGATACGAAAGCTGTCTGTGTTGTACCAAACTGATGCACCTTCAATAAAGACCGTGCTATCACTATTTGGAGAAGCAGCAAAATCCATTACTACATCACCACCCCAATTATCTCCCATTTTGGCATGACCACCTAAGAAGAGGCGTCGGAAATAAAAGTGATTTCGATCTTCTTTTGTAGTTCCATCAGATTCGATTCCGTCCCATTGTGCTTGTATTCGACCAGAATATTTAAGTTCGGTGACTTTCTTGCTTTTGGGTTTTACTTGAGCATCGCCAGTGAAGGCAAAGCCTGCAGCCAAGACGGCACATAGGGTATAACTAAGAGTTTTCATATGATTTGAGGTTTAGATTCAGTTAGTTTTTGTTTTGGATAAAATGTGCCCAAGGGTTTGAGCACGACCCAAGGATAGGGGATGTTTGCACCGAAATTCCCAGTACTTTGTAACTTTTTTGCAACGAAGCGGTGTGCCGTAAACAACTGCATTGCCTTGTCTGTTTAAGCATTTTATGTTTAGCCAATTAACTAAATATGGCTACTCCTGATCATCTATTTAAAGCCCTGTCCGATCGCAACCGCTTTCGGGTAGTTGCGGCTCTGTTGCAAAGCAAAGAACTTTGTGCCTGCCAAATCCATGAGTGGCTCGGGGTAACCGGTGCTACTGCATCCAAGCACATGGGCATCCTTGTCGCATCCGGATTGGTGCTCAGTCGAAAGGATGGACGTTGGGTACATTACCGGATCAATCGAGGACAAGCTAATCTCCGTCCTCTTATGAATTGGATTCGCAATCAGGTGAAGGCAGACCGCAGCCTGCTGGAGGATCTGAAGAAGCTTAATTCTGTGACCGCCTGTCCGCCGGTGGAGCTGCGTAAGCGCCAGCGGGAAGCTGCCTCGACCTGTTGCTAATCACTCTTTTCAAAAACCTTATCAAAAACGTATGAATGAGAAATTAAAATTACTTTTCCTGTGCACGGGCAACTCCTGCCGTAGTCAAATGGCCGAGGGGTGGACGCGTCACCTAAAGGGCGATCAAATCGAA
>Ga0206129_10005934_pt1 | contig 12635 bp, 7 predicted proteins | sample Helgoland_Spring_8_FD_148616 | JGI IMG/M metagenome (GOLD analysis project Ga0206129, IMG submission 148616) | Pelagic subsurface seawater microbial communities from Kabeltonne, Helgoland, North Sea - Helgoland_Spring_Bloom_20160502_2 | ecosystem: Environmental > Aquatic > Marine > Epipelagic ...
ATGTCACGGCGATCTCCTCCTCTTGGTCCGGCGGCACCCTCCAGAACAAAGCCTATCAATGGGACACCATGGGCAACCTCACCTCCCGCACCGACAACGTCGCCAAACGGCTCGAGTCCTTCGGCTACGATACACTCAACCGCCTGGCATCTTCCACCGTCTCCAGCCTCGCCGGTGCACCGACCTCCACCGTCCCGCCCCCGCAGACCTACACATACGCCACCAACGGAAACCTCCTCACCAAGGGAACATCCGCCACCAATATCACCTACGCGAACTCGTCCAAACCCCACGCCGTCAGCTCCGCCACGGTCAAAGGCTTCAATCGCACCTATTCCTATGATGCCGCAGGCTACGTCGTCTCCGATAGCAAACGCACCTACCAATGGACCTCCTTCGGCCAGCTGAAACAACTGGAGTATGCTGCCGCCCCTGATCTCAAGGATTTCGCGGGAAACCTAGTCCACCCCGCAGGCCGCGTCGTCAGCGATTTCGATTTCGATTCCGGTGGCAATCGCGCCCGCCAGATCAAGGAACGCACCGCCGCCAACGACTCCCGCATCATCGAGAACACCCTCTACCTTGGCTCCTACGAGCGCGAGAATCACCTGACCAAGACCGACGGCTACGCCACCGCCGTCCTGGAAAAAATCGTCCACCGCCACACCCTCGGCGGAGGCATTGTTTACACCAAAACCGTCGGCGGATCGCGCGATGGCACCCGCCTCACCAACGTCCTCGCCGACCACCTCGGCTCCACCGACGTCCTCCTCGTCGGGAAATGGAACACTCCTTCCGCCTCTTTCGTCCACGAAAGAACCGAATTCCAGTCCTTCGATGCCTGGGGCGAGCGCCGCGACGCCTCCACCCAGGTCAACTACCGTGCCAGCGATTCCGATCCCTTCCGGACAAGCGCAGAGGATCACGACCGCGGCTACACCGGCCACGAGCAGCTAGACGACTCCGGCCTCATCCACATGAATGGCCGCATCTACGACCCGGAGCTAGGTCGCTTTCTCTCCCCCGACCCGGTCGTCCAGATCCCCGAGTACAGCCAGAACTTCAACCGCTACAGCTACGTCCTCAACAACCCCCTAAACGCCACCGACCCGAGTGGCTTCTCCTTCCTCAGTAAGGCCTTCAGTAAGGTCGGAAACTTCATCAAAGAGAACTGGCGGACTGTGGTTACAGCTGTCGTTGCGGTTGTTTTGACATATGTAGGAGTTCCTTATCCAATTGCCAACGGAATAGCTAACGCGTTCACAGCGGCGATATCCGGTGGCGGACTGGGGGATGTGGGTATTGCATTTTCCTCGGGATTAATCGATGGATACGCAGGTCAAATATTGGGAAATTATGGCCCTTTGGTGAAGACCGTAGGAACCGCAACTGTCGCGGGAGCAAAAAACGCAGCAATGGGCGGTAAGTTTCAAGACGGATTTTTGAATTCGGTGAAGTACTCGATAATTTTTGAAGGTATTGAGTCTGCCGGTCGATTAGCTATGTCGTATTTATCAAAAAATAACTTAGACGGTATAGGAGGCGTATCACGAGATGAGCACCAACTTTTATACGAAGCTGGTTATGATGCACACAGGATGATGGACGCAGGAGGCATCGACCCTTCAGGACTCAACCTGCCAGACGGGTGGAAATTTGATTATTATTTCAGAAGATACAATGAGTCGAATTTGGATTATGCAGTATTTGTAAACGAATCGAGAAATATACGTCTAATGTCAATGGTCGGAACCCAGGCTAATAACGGATTCCACAGGGGTGATTGGGGAGATAATATCCTTCAGGGATTGGGTTTTAAATCAAAACAATATATGATAGCTATTCGCGAAGCTAAAATCCAACAGGAGATCGCTGTCGCAAATGGGCATTCGTTTGTTTTGAACGGCCACTCTTTGGGGGGAGGGTTGGCATCCGCCGCCTCTGCTGTGACAGGTGCGCCAGCCGCAATCTTTAATGCGGCTGGCGTAAACCCATTGACACTATTACATGCTGGTTATGGAAATCGTGCCGCAGATCTTGGTGGGAATGTTGTACATTACGGTGTTACAGGGGAAATACTGAGCGGTTCCGAGATGGTGTTGGGTTTTTTTGCGCCCCGGGTTGCTGCGCGAAATTATTACACCTACGCCCCTAGAGTGGATTCTTTCAAGAATTTAAGTCCCGTCGAATGGCATCGGCCATATATGACAATGAGATCCATAAGGTAGGCGCAACAATACAATACATGAAAAATATACTACATTTACCTATTATGATAATTTTATCAAGTTGTCACAATGATTTCCAAGAGTCTCTGTTCGTAGATAACTATGTTTCTCCTTCTTCGCTAGAGCAAATTATACCATCTGCTAATAGGGCGGATGTGGGTGTCGGATACTTTTCGGATTCAAGTTCATTGGTGACTAGAAGATTTCAGTATAATAGTTACAAAAATAAATCGTGGATCATTTCAAATTGGGGGAAGCCAGATCTTGTGGAAAAAAACAATCAAATTGAATATTTGATATATTTTAGGGGCGATAGTCGAAAAATAAAATCGGAAATTTCTTCTTACGGCAAAAAGCACGTTAAACTAGGTTACAAAAACGGTAATCTGGTTTACATCGAAGCGATTGTTCCAAATGCGATGGAGCATAGCGGGAAACGCCGTGTGATTCTGAAAAATTAGGGCTTCCTGAAAAAGTATAAACATCCGATTAGGCAGCCAGAAAAATTCGTCGGCGGGCGAGCTGTGGGATTTTGTTTTCGGCTCCTCGACCTGCCGCGATGAGGTGGCGCATCCTCAAAACAGTCCGGGTGGAAGCGATACACAGGAGGGCACAAAAAATCCTCAGCCAGGTGTCGTCTGATTTAAATGGGGTCAGGAGTTGCATTTCAACATTTTTTCGATTTGCCCCAGTCTCTCCATCGTATGCGGAGGAAACGCGACGTCCTAAACGGCAGTCAGGCGGCGGACGCTGCCGCCGATCTTTTGGCTATTGCCGCCGGAGTGAGTTGGTCGGCGTGGGTGGTGCCTTTCTCGACGAGAGTGCGCATGGTGGAGGTCAGTAAATGGGGTCAGGAGTTGCATTTCAACATTTTTTTACATTCAAAGGGACGCACCTTATAGCAAGATACTTCTCGGCTGGGTGCTGGAAGGTGAATGGGGTCAGGGAAAGCGCCGGAATAACCGGCTTGGAAATGAGAATGAAAGAGTCTTACAAAGAAAACCTAGCCAGTGACTCTGGCCACGAACCCTACGCCGGGAGCGGTGACGCTCCGGGTGTAGCATCCTCCTTCGGCAACTCCTTCGCTGAAGCTATGGCGGTCAAGAAGGCTACGGCAGGACAAGTGGGCAAGTGGAGACGCAGGCCGGTCATCGAGCTCCGAAATCAAAGTTCCCGTGTGCCGACCTTGTACTGACAAGGGGAAGGCAACATCATCCTCACCGCCAAGGCAAGGCGAGGACGGACACGGCGGAGTCGTAGAACCTGTGCATGCGTCGAAGCTCCAAGCGCGAGAACCGGGAATGGGAGCGCAGCGGACATAGCGTCTCCGGAGGAGAGCCCCGCGAGGGGTGAGCGATAGCGAATCAAATCCCGCTGGTATCCGTGAGGATAAGCTCCGGGCAAGGAGTGGTTTCAAAACGGATCGCTGGTTCAACGTTTCTGACGGTAATGACCGGACGAATGCCAGCGGGAATGGTGGAAGAGCCGGCGGGGTATCGCTGGAGTAGTTACGGGGAGGCGGTTGGAGGAGGAACAAAAGGAAATGGGAAGAAGGCTCGTGCGGAATTGGTGCGGGCGATCACCTCGGACACGGATACGGGATTTGATGCGGGGAAATGGAAGGAGGCATCGCGCAGATACAGGTGGCTTCTCGGCATGGCGCTGGATAAGAAAACTCTAAACTCTAATCCGCCGCGGCGGATCAAACCCGAAGGAAGAGTTGTGCGGCGGACGGGATGAATGAGGCTGAGGCGTTGGCAGCGATAAAGAAAGAGGAAGGAACGGCGACTGAAAGTCACCGCTACCTACCGGAGCTCGTGAAAGATTTTCTGAGAAACGGAAAAATGGTGCGCGGCGGTTGCGCGGCGATGCGAAGGCGGCGGCGGGGGTGCTGTGGAGTTTGCGCGATCTGCGGGTGGGTATTGGGTGAAGAGGGTCGGGGCAGACCCGCGTCAGCCCCTCCGGTTAGCTCCTCTTGGGCCTAGAAATCGTTCTCCATGAGCTTTTCCCTACGCTCGCGGACCAGCCGGACGACCAGGGCGGTCCATCCGGTTTGATGGGAGGCGCCGAGGCCTTCGCCCGTCTCGGCGTGGAAGTATTCGTGGAAAAGGATGAGGTCTTTCCAGTTCGGATCGTCTGAATAGCGTTTGGAAACTTCGGTCTCGCCGAAGCAGGGGCGATAGCCGTCCTTGTTTTTCGTGAACAGGGAGATCAGCCGGTCGCAGATGTCGATGGCGACCTCGCGCAGCGTGCATTCGTTTCCGGATCCCGTCGGATACTCGATCTGGAAGGTGTCGCCGTAGAAGTAGTGGTAGCGTTCGAGTGCCTCGATCAGGATGAAATTCGTCGGGAACCAGATCGGACCACGCCAGTTCGAGTTTCCGCCGAACATATCTGTCGTCGCCTCGCCGGGGGTGTATTCCACCTGGTGGGTGGCTCCCGCGTATTGGAATACGAAAGGGTGCTCTCCGTGCGCCTTTGAAAGCGAGCGGATGCCGAAGTTGGAAAGGAATTCCTTGGGATCCAGCATGTAGGCGAGGCTCTGGCGGAGGCGTTCCTCGGAGGGGATGGCAAGCAGCACCTTGCCGGAGGATTTTTTTCCCGGCACCCGGTTTGCGGTGACATATATCAGCACGTCCGGCTTGTTGACAAGGAACCAGTCGATGCGCTTCCGGAAGCTGGGGAGTGCGTCGATGGTTTTCTGATTCAGCACGGTTACTGCGGAAAGCGGCAGCAGGCCGACGAGTGAGCGGATACGGAGCGGGATCGGTGGCTCGTCGCCGATGATGAGTTGGTCGTAGTAGAACTGATCCTGCACGTCCCAGAGGCCGTTGCCGCCGAGCGTGTTGATGGCGTCGCAGATATTGACGAAGTGCTCGAAGAACTTGGAGGCGATGTCCTCATAGGCGGGTTTTGTGAGGGCGAGTTCGAGCGCCATCGAGAGCATGGTGAGGCAGTAGAAGCCCATCCATGCAGTGCCGTCTGCCTGCTGGAGGTAGCCGCCGCCGGGGAGGGCGTGGGAGCGATCGAAGACCCCGATGTTATCGAGACCGAGGAAACCGCCGCCGAAGACATGGCGTCCGTCGAGATCCTTGCGGTTGACCCACCAGGTAAAGTTCATCAGGAGTTTCTGGAAGGCCTTTTCGAGGAAAAGAAGATCCCGCTCACCCTTCTTGTTTGAGATCTTGTAAACCCGCCAGACGGCCCAGGCGTGGACGGGTGGGTTGACGTCGGAAAAGTTCCATTCGTAGGCGGGGAGCTGGCCGTTTGGGTGCATGTACCACTCACGCAGCAGGAGCAGGAGCTGGTGTTTTGAGAAGGAGGAATCGACTGCGCAGAACGGCAGCATGTGGAAGGCGGTGTCCCATGCGGCGAACCAAGGATATTCCCACTTGTCCGGCATTGAGAGGATGTCTTTGGCATGGAAATGGTGCCAGTCGCTGTTACGTCCTGCTAGGCGATTCTCCGGTGGTTCGGGTAGGTCCTTGTCGCCTTTGAGCCAATCATCGACGACGTAGTGGAAGAATTGCTTGGTCCAGAGCAGGCCTGCGTAGCCCTGGCGGCAGATCATGTTTTCCTCGTCGGATATACCAGGCTGGATCACGTCCGCGTAGAATTCATCGGCCTCGCGTAGGCGGGCATCGACGGTTTCGTGGAATTGGTCGAAGCCGTGAATGCCGCTGTCTTCTTCGAGGAGATGGAGGCGTGCCATGATGGTCACGGACTCGCCGGCAGGGATGTCGAAAACGAAATGTGCGGCGGCCTTGGTGCCTTCGCCTTTCGGGGAGACAGCTTTCTTTTCGCCGTTGACGATATAGCGGTGGAAGGCGTCTTTGGTGTAAGGAGATTCGTTTTTCCTATCGCCAAGGGATTCGTGATTGGTGTCGTTCTCGGTAAAAAGCCAATCCGCCTTTCGCGTGTGATCCCCGGAGACTGCGGTGTGGAAACGGAAGTTGCCGAGTGATTCGTGCTTGATGAGGAGGGTGTCACCTTCGCGGGTGATGGATGGCTTGACCACGGGTGCCTGGCCGTCGACGTCCCAGCTCCAGGTGTTGCGGAGCCAGACGCTGGGGAGCATGTGGATGGGCGCGGAATCGGGGCCGTGGTTGGTGATGGTGATGCGCCAGAGAATGTCCTGGGGGCTACGCTTGGCGACTTCCTGAGTAATATCGAAGTAGCGGTTTTCGTCGAACATCCCCATATCGGCGAGTTCGAGCTCGGGCCCAAGGCGACCGAGGTGTTCGTTTTTCAACCGAATTTCGGTGTAAGGGAATTTTTTCTGGGGATATTTGTAGAGAGCCTTGGTGTAGGAATGGGTGGGTGTGGAGTCGAGGTAGTAGTAGCATTCCTTGACGTCTTCGCCGTGGTTGCCCTCGTTCCCGCCGAGGCCGAAGAGCCGTTCCTTCAGAATCGTATCATGGCCGTTCCACATGACGGGGGAAAAGCAGAGGCGACAGCCGCGGTCAGTCCAGCCCTGCAGTCCGTCTTCGCCCCAGCGGTAGGCGCGACGGCGCGCCTGATCGTGGGGGAAAGCTGCCCATGAGTTTCCGTGGTCCGAGTAATCCTCGCGGACCGTGCCCCACTGCCTCTCACTGAGATAGGGACCCCAGCGCTTCCAGTTCTTTGCGCGGTCTTTTTCCTGGGAAAGTCTGACATGCTCTTCGTTCATGAAAATACCGAGGGAGAGGTAGCACGATCCGTGCGCAATGCGAATCGTTTCCTATTGGGAAATGTTTGCCGAGCGGGCAGCAGTGGAGAAGATGTATCTGAATGGTACTGGCGAGATGGTCCGCAAACTCGACCGTATCCCCGAAGGCAACGGAACCATGCTCGACAACGATACTCATCGATTACACGTCCTGTGCTGGAGTTGACGGTCTAGTCCGGGTTTCTCAATGAAGTTTATTCGAGCTTCAGTCGATAGGCTACAGCGGTATTTTTCCAGAAATAGCGTTCGCAGGCTACTTGTCCTTTGGGGGAAAAGTATTCATTTACCAATTTTTCTGGCGGCTATTTCTTCGGCGATTCCTCTTTTTCGCGGGCTGGCATGATGGGTGAGTCCCAACCAGCGAGATCGGAGGGTTTCACGTTCTTCACATGGCCGCCGAAGGAGAAGGTGGTCGGCTGGTAGGGGCCGACAAAGGAGATGTCGAGATCGGGCTTGATGACCTTTTCCATACCGGCTGCCCACAGGACGCCGTTGATGATCATACGACGGTAGTTGTCATCCAGAATGTCTTCGGATGCGCCCTGGGTGGAATGGAAGACGCGGTGCTTCTTGCCGTCCTTGGCTTCGTAATGCCGCGTCCAAGTGGATGGCATTGGCGGCTTTTTGGTATCAGGCTCGGCGTTCGGATCCATTGAGACGAGCGGCTGCGAATTGGTCAGAACGGTGAAATCGGGGCCGGGTTTTCCAACATACGCACCCGCATGGGTGAACGCATTGTCTCCGACACCCGTGAGGATGGCATGGGCTTTCTGCTCCGGCACGATCTGGATGCGGGTTCCCTGTTGGTGGTTATTTCCGTAGTGGCCGACCCATGTGTTGCCGAGGATCTGGTGGCCGAAGCCGTTCTCGTATCCTTTGATATTCGATTTGAAGTCATACTTCGCATACTTCGAATCCTTGGGAATCTTGAAAGCGTGCGAGGAGGTGCGCAGGCCGACGACAGGACCACCTTTTTCGATGTATGCCTCGATCTGCGCCATCTCGTCATCGGGTAGGTTGAGGAAACGGGCGAAGATGAAGAACAGGTCAGCTTGCTTGAGAGCCTTCAGGCCGGAGACGTTCGACGAACCGGCCTCGATGAAGCCGTTGCCGTCCACTCCGAAAACCACGGTGCATTTGAAGCCGAGACGTTTTGCAAGGATTCGGGCGAGCGCCGGGGAGGTTTGTTCCGTGCGATATTCGTGATCGCTGGCGAGGAAGACGATGTGCTTGCCGAGTCCGGGGCCGGAATCGCCTTCGTAAATGATGGAAGTGTCGGCTTGTACAAAGCCTGCGCCGGTGAGGGACGCGAGGAGTATGAGGATATTTTTCATTGTGTATGCGGTATTGTTGTGGGTTGGATTCGGGTAGGAGCCTATTTCATCGGATGATCCTTGAGCAGTTCCTCGGGCTTCCAGAAGATGCTGCGGTCGCTGGTGGCGGCACGGACTTTCTTGATCGTCTCCGGCTTCACCGGTGCTGCCTTGTTGCCCCAGGAGTTGCGGACGTAGGTGAGCACGGCGGCGGCTTCCTTGTCGTCGAGCAATGCGCCGAAGGCGGTCATCGGCGGGACTCCTTTGGTCGGGTCGTAGGTTTTGCCGTTGACCTCGATTTTGCCCCACAGGCCGTGGAGCGTGAGCTTGGCGAGCCTTTCCTCGTCTCCGGTCACCCATTGGCTGCCGGCGAGCGGCGGATAGACGGGATCCATGCCCATGCCATCAGGCTGGTGGCAGGTGGCGCAATGGGCGTCCCGGTAGAACACCTCGCCGCCGAGCTTGTAAGCCTCCGCATCGGCACCGGTGAGGTGGGCGGGAACGTCGATTTTCACCTTTTTCTCAACTTCGACGATCTTGGTCGCCATTTTCCCCTTGGTAGGGTCTGCCGGTCCCCAGAAATGTTTTACCGTCGCGGCGGCGATGCGGGCGTGCTGTTCGGGTGATTTGAGAAGGGCGGCGAGCAATTCCTCGTTGCGGACATGGTTTCGTTGATAGAGCCAGAGCGCTTCCTGAAGAGGGAGGGCGTGCTCCGCTTTTTTGGGGTCGAACTGTTTCACCCACTCGCCGAGAGCGGCGATGACCTCGCCGGATTCACGTTCGCTCAGCTCAATCTGCGTGCGGTGGCGGACGCCATCGACAGGATGTTTCAGGTTATCGAGCAGGGCGGCGATCGGTTGGCCGTCGATGGCCACTGGTTCCTGCAGAGGCTTCTCCTTGTTGATCAAGCGGTAGATACGACCGTGCTTCTTGTCGCGGTAGGGATCGCGGATGTTGTGCTGCATGTGGCCGATGATCACGTTCTGCCAGTCCGCGATGTAGAGCCCACCGTCTGCGCCGAAAACCGCGTCGGTGGGGCGGAAATTCTTGTCATCGCTGTGGAAGAAGCTGTCGGTCGGGGTGCCCCAGATCTCGCCGGGCTTGAATTGGTTTTTCCCGTCCTCAAAGCCGTCGCGTTGGAGTTTGTAACGCTTGAGCCCGAGGTAGCCAATCGTGTTGCACACTAGGAAGTCCTGCTGCAGGTCATCCGGGAAATTCGCGCTGGAAACGATCGCGTCCGCCGCCACAGGTCGAACCTCCTTTTTCAGCAGGGGGAACATCTTGAAGCCTTTGCCCGATGGGCGCACCTGGTAGGAGCGGCCACCGGTTCCGTCATTGGCGAATTGGTATCCCCAGCGGTCGAAGCTGATTCCGTGCGGGTTCGGGCTGTTGCCGGCGTGGAAGGTGATCGTGTATTGGCGCGGGTCGAAGCGGTACATTCCGGAAGCCGTCGAGGACAGCGAGGGACCCCACGGATGCTCGAAATTATTCTGCAGGAAGACCCCGCTCTGCCAGTAGAGCGCACCGTCCGGGCCGATGATTAAATTGTTGGCTGCGTGGTGGGTGTCGGAAGATCCGATACCTTGGATCAGGACGATGCGGAGGTCCGCCTTGTCATCACCATCCGTGTCTTTAAGGAAAAGGATGTCCGGCTGAGACGCGACGATCACCCCTCCGCCCCAGAACGCGAAGCCCAGCGGGTTGTGAACCCTGGCGAACTCGATCGCCTTGTCGGCGACCCCGTCGCGGTTTTCATCCGGCAGGATCAGGAGGCTGTCGGTCATTTCCTTGAGTGGCTCCCATTTCGGATAAGTGTTCCAGCAGGCCGCCCAGAGGCGTCCCTTGGCATCGACCTGCATCTGCACAGGGTTCGCTATTCCGGGGAACATTTTTTCATCCGCGAACAGGTTGACCTCGAATCCCTCAGGCATGTGCATCTTGGAGATCGCCTGCTTGCCGCTTAGGTAGTCCTTGCTGCCTTCCTTCGCTGCGCTGGAGCTCTTGCTTCCGCCGCCGACGTTGGAAATCACCTCGACCGGCTTGGGCACGTTCGAGTCGTCGACCTTGTATTGCTTGCCCTGCGCCACTGCCCAGATCTTGGGATCGCGGTTCGCAGTGGTTATATCGAGCATGGAGAGTTCATGCTCAAGCACTTCGCGGTTGGTTTGCCCGTTGACGAATTTTAATCCGGAGCGGCCGCCCCAGATGTCATTGCCATCGACGGCACGGTAGCGGTTGTGCCAGTGCCAGTTCTTATCGAGCACCGCTTTGCGGAGAGGTTCCATCGCCGGGCTGGAAACGACCTTTTTGTCGGTCAGTGCGGAGGCGATCACTTCGCCGATTTTCCGGTTTCCCTCGGGCAGGGGATGCACACCGTTGAGCGTGAGAGGCGAATCGGCTTTTGCGTAGAGTCCCTGGGAGGCGGAGAAGAGATCTACGAAAGCGGCCTTTTTCTCATCGGCCACCTGCTTGATCGCTCCGGTGTAGAGCGCGAGGTTGACATTGTTCCCATGGCCGTCGGGAAGAAGCGGTGTGTTGAGGTTCTCGTGGGCGATGGGAGAAAACAGCACGATTCGCGGGGCCGACTCGCCGTTGAATTTCGCAGCGCGGTATTTGTCGATCATCTTGCCGAGATCGTCCTTGAATTTTGAAACCCCTGGCTCCCCGGCGAAGGATTCGTTGTAGCCGAAAAACACGAAGATCACATCCGCCTTGCAGTGGGAGAGGTAATCCTCCGGAGAGGTGAAGCCCTTGCTACGCGGTCGTGACGTGATGGTATCCCCGGTGAAAGCAAGGTTACGGAACGAGATCTTCTTATCCGCCAGTTCGCTCTGGATCAGCGTCTCCACCCAACCGTCGTGTTGCATCCGGTCCGCCAGGCCGTTTCCGATCAGGCAGACGGTGTCGCCGTCCTGCAAGGGCAGTTGGGCGGACGCGGAGAGCGGCAAAAGGGCAGCGATCCCCATGGAGAGGGCTGCGCAGCGGGGAAATATGGACGAGAAGCGGGGTTTCTGGTTCATGGGCAAGTCCATGAAACGTGACCCGCCCGCCTGGCTTTACAAGTAAATGGAAAAATTACGGATGGGGCTTTGTTGGTTCGAGTTTCGGTTTCCTGCGTATTTCGCATAAAAAAGGGCGGGTTACTTGCTTGTATCTGTCGGACACAATACCCTCCAAGCCACAGAAATACGACATGTTCACCAACCGATTTTCGATTCCCGTCACGCTCGCGCTTGCCTCCTCGCTGATTTGCATGGCCACCGCCCACGAGGTGAAGCCGCTGAGCAAGGAGATCGCCGCCGAGGACAAGCTCGATAATGAATTTTTCAAGAAGAGCACCATGGTGCAGGATATCATGATCGCCAGCTCCTCGAAGGTGACCGATTCCACGCACCTTGAGACTGCCTATCTCTTCGACCGGCTGATGACGGATCTGACCTCCGATGTGCCGCAGTTTAAGAGCGAGAAGACCGGCAAGGAGCAGAGGGGCGGGGCAGGTCAGTTGTGCCTGTTTTCTTCCTCTAGGAATATCTCCGAGAGGCGGAAGCAGCGGCGGGCGAGTTCGCGGGCGTCGTTATCGCCGATGAGAGCGACACCTTCCTCGCTGACCTCTGCCAGATAGATCTTCCAAGCGTTCTTGCCGACCTTTTCAGGATCGATTTTCCGGCGGGGCTTCTGCGTTGGGCGCTGGTCGCGCCCCTTGGGTTTTCCGCCGTTGCCGTCGCCAGCCTGAGGAGTGGTGGTGGAGGGTTCTCCGGAGGAATCATCACCTTTGCCTGGGTCGGAATCATCCTGTGTGGAGTTGCCCTTGCCGCGCCTGCGTCGGTTGCTTCGCTTTTGCGCCGGTTTCCCGTCTTCGGTATCCTGTGTGGGGTTTTCTTTCGGAGCGGCCTTTGGCTTGCGGGCGGTCTCCGAGATCGGCTCCCCCGTATTGTCCTTGGCTGCGGAAGCCTTCTCCGCATCCTTTACGGTTTTGCGGGGGTTTCTATTGGAGATTCTGCGAACCTTGGGTTCCTGCGGGGTTTCGTTGGCCGGCCCTTCGGGGGTGGCATTGGTTTCTTCTGGCATTTTGATGTTATGGATACAGATCCTTTTCGAAAGATCCGTGAAATTCTTTGTTAGGGCCGCGCGAACCTGTCTGGTTCTGCGGGCGATTAGAAATTGTCGATGTCGTCGGCGGTTGTTGGATCTGAAGCGTTTCCGGACGTCAAACCGTCCTTGCCCACGGATAGGAGGTCGAAGTCGGGGTTCTTGGCGTTCTCATGATCGCCGCGCCTGTAGATGTATTCCTTTCCCCATGGATCCACGATCTTCGCATTGGCTTCGGTTCCTTCTGTCCAGCCCTGCTTGTTGTTGTCAGGGTCAAGCTGTGAGACGTAGATTTTT
>Ga0206129_10005940_pt1 | contig 12619 bp, 5 predicted proteins | sample Helgoland_Spring_8_FD_148616 | JGI IMG/M metagenome (GOLD analysis project Ga0206129, IMG submission 148616) | Pelagic subsurface seawater microbial communities from Kabeltonne, Helgoland, North Sea - Helgoland_Spring_Bloom_20160502_2 | ecosystem: Environmental > Aquatic > Marine > Epipelagic ...
AAAGGGTGTTTTTTGAAGGGTTATATGCCGAGTCGCGCTTCTAGTCTAGCAACACGCTCCTCAATAGTCAACTCTGGTGTGTTAGTGTCGATATTAAAGTAGTCTAGTATGCCCAGACAGATTGCCTGTGCCATCTGCTGTCGTGTCTCGTCCATCGACACCCACTTGTTCTCGTCCTCGTTAGAGAGGAAGCACCCCTCGGTTAAGATTGCTGGCATGTCACTATGTTTTAAAACGTAGAACCCTGCCGTCTTTACGCCCCTGTCCTTCTGGTCTGGGAATGCTTTGGTGTGCCTAGACCATACCTTCTTGGCTAGATCCTTAGACTTGGTTGATCCAGACGTAAACACCTCGAAGCCAGACGCATCTGATGTGGCTGAGTTAAGGTGCAGGGAGACGAAGATGTCAGCACCCCATTCGTTCGCCATACGGCAACGCTCAGGCAGGCTAGTGAACGTGTCATCTTCTCGTATCATCTGAACATCCAGATGCGGCACAAGCAAAGCTCGTAGCCTTAAGCCTATGTCGAGGACTGCGTGTGATTCAAAGTAGCCGTTAAATGATCCAGTCGCCCCCGAATCCTCACCCCCGTGACCGCAGTCGATTGTTACCTTCACTCGCCTTCTCCTATGACTATAGCTCTAGAGTAGCTCCACTGTGAGTAGAACCTCTGGTCTTTATTAGGTGTAAAGATACCCTCCTTAAACTTATAGCTCTCGCCCTTCAGCATCGTCACCGATGGCGGTGCGTATAGAGCTGATGTATTGGTGAGTTCGTCTCCTTCGTTTTGAGAGGACTTCAATCCGCAACTGGTCAGCAGGGGAAGCATCAATGGATAGATCAAATATTTCATCATCAAAGAAGTCTAGGTCGTTATAGAGTCTGCGAAGGTGCAACAGAGGCAGCACCCTCAGATATGCGGATGCCGCCAACAGTAGACCCTTGAACACACTCACTCGGCTGCGGGGAACAAGCTTACCTTACCAGAAGTTGCGATGCGTAAGGCGAATCCTACAACGCCAAGGACGCTAAGGATTGTGCCAGAGTTGGATGCTACCCACTCGCCCACTGCTGGGACAAAGAAGGATACAGCACCCGCTACCGTGGTAATGAATGCCAATGCGGCTGTTTTGGATTTGAATATACTTTTCATGGTTTTGTTTTTAGTTAGAGATTGTAATACGATTCTAGGCTCACGTTACAGATTATTTTGGTTGAATTTTTAATAACCCCAAGCTTGCCAGAAAATGCCGTTAAGGGAGTCTTCTCCTACTACATCGAAAGTCACACTTGTTGTTGATGAGGAAAGTGTGTTTATACTAATCAAGTCAGCTAGTGAACACTTACAGATACCACTGACAGAAACAACACCAGTGGGAAAAGCTGTTCCAAATGTTGCTGTATGCTGCCCGTCAGTTGTTGCCAATATAAAGCCATGCTTCATGATCAAGCCATTAGGGAACGTGATACTTTCTTCCCCAGCGTATGTTGCTGGACTGAATGCGTCTGGTAACCCGCTGTAGTTAGCCAGCGTCTCTGGCGTGACTACCTTTGCAGCGTCAGTGCCAGCGTCCACCTCTGCTTGTGTGGCTCGCTCTACTACGCCCTCAGTTGTTGTGTCTGCTACTGGCAGTGCAGCCCAATTACCAGATCCGCTTACGTCCGATGTTAAAACTTTACCTGCGCCTTGAAAGGTATCAACAAGTCTGAGTGCCGATCCTTGGATGGCAAACTCGTCATCTATAATGGACGGAAAATCATCGTTGGTTGAGTCAGCGAACACCCTCGCGCCATTGTGTATAGACCTGCCGTTGTCTCCAGCCACAAGAGAGTCTGTTGCCGTAGCTTGACAGTCAGAACCACCAAGTGCCACCGCGTTTGCTCCAGAGACAATGTTCCTAGCACCAGCGAATGCTCCAGCATTACCAGCAGATACGTTGTTATTGTTACCCCCAGCTACGATGGCGTGACTAGTTACCCCCGTAACCTCGTTATTTGTGCCTCCGATGACTGTGTTATTGTCAGCGGTTGATGTTATATCGTTGGAGATACCCCCAAGGATGCTGTTACGATTACCACCAGATGATATGTTCTGGTTACCAAAGACCACAGTGCTTACGCCATCAGCCACGTTGTTAATACCGCCAAGGACAACAGAGTTTGTCCCGCTTGCTGTATTGTTTTGCCCACCAAGGAGGGCGGAGTGTAAACCACTAGCCACCTGCGTTGATGCCGCACGCTTCATCTGTAGGTCTACACTACGATCTCCCCTAACGTCACCAGCCACAGTCCCATCGTCTGTTGCTTGAACAGCTAATCCTGCACTCTGAACTGTGCCGTTAGTTTCCGTTTGAATGGCTGAGTCTGCGAGATCGAGAGAATCATTAATGCTTGTGTTAAGCATTGCCTCGGTGATTGTGCCAGCAGCAGGGAGTGGAAGGTTTCCAAGGGTAACGCTTTTCTTGACGTTACCAGCAGCACTATCCTCAATAACAAGGAAGTCGCCGCTTACTGGAGTGGGCTTGTCAGTCAGTGCCGATATCTCATTAGCACTGCTCTTGTGAATGGCATCACCATCCGTTGCCGCCGCTCCGAACTGGTTAAAGGTTGCTGACTGAAGGTCGCCAGAGACAGCGTCCCTGTAAAGAAATTGGTCTGTAGGTGCAGGAGTCCCCGCGTCAGTTATGCTTGCGCCCTCAACGCCAGCCTTTACGTTAGCGGCAGTGGCTGAAATCTTGGCAGTGTTGGCGGTTACTGAGGTGTTAGCTGTAACAGCAGCCTCGAAATCTGCAACGTCTGCCGCAACTATACTTCCAGACTGTAGTGCCGTGTCTGCCAGATCCAAGGATGCGTTGATGCTGGCATTGAGATCAGCCTCGTCAATAGGATCTACAGTCAGCACCTGCGTGCCTGTGTCTAGTGAGACATACGTTCCCGTGCCAGCCTTAGTTACGTCAGTTGAGTTGTCGGTAGCAACAGGATCAAAGTCCACGCCACTCACTGGTATTACTTGGTCGCCTGTGTTTGTTCCGCTTGTGTTACCAATGACTATCTTCTCTGCATCAGTGACGAAGTTGTCGTCCACTCCCTTAGCTGGTTCGTAGTCCGTTCCAGAAACGAAGTTGGCTGCTCGGTAATCGTTAGCGTAGAGAGTGTTGACTGCGTTGTTGTCTGAGTTGTCTGTGCCAGCAGGATCTACGTTAAGATTAGTCTGTGCCGCTGCTTGGTCTGGAGCATTAGCCAGCTCGGACAGGTTATTGTCCTGTTGTAAGAAAGTTGAATTAGGAATCTCAGCAATGTCGCCGCTGCCGTCGAAGCCAATGAGGTTGTCTGCCGTGCCTGTTGATGCTGAGTCCTCGGTATTACCAAGGGTAAAGCAGTTGGCTAACTTGCGAGCCAACCATCTGATCTGCATGTTGAGCCTGTCAAAGCCTTGGTTCTCAAGTGTCTTTGCTGGTAGTGAGCCTGTCTCCTGTAGCACCACTGGCTGGTCTAGTGCTGGGGTTAGGAACACCTCAATAGCCACCGTGTCAGCATAGGGTAGGGACGTTGTGAACTGCCCTGCGCCTGTCGTCCCGTCACCAGTGAAGGTGCAGTAGTCACTTACTGCCTCGTCTGTTGAGATCAACACACCGTCAGCATACACCTTGATGTGCTGGTCGCTAACATAGTTAATCCCAGTTAATGGGTATGGCGTGGAGGTTGAACCATTCCCTGCAAAGGAAGCGGTGGTAGTTGTGGTGGATATGGACATTGGTTATTTGGCTTAATATTATGATATGGATAGGGTGAAAAGTCAACACTAGTCCTCGAACCTGTCTAGTAGCTTGGCTTGTTTGGTGATAATGGAATAGTATGTGGTAAAGTTTAGCGCCCTGAGCGGTGACCACTTACCAGCCTGCTTGACGATTTCGTTTGTCCCCTCCCAGAAGTCGCCCCTGTGGATCTTGGCTACGCCCCGAACCGTGGAGTTGATTGCTGAGAATGCTGGTATCTGTGCATCGTAAACACGAGCGCCTGTTGCCAGTGATGCTAGTGGTGCGGCTACCTCGCCTGCTATATACAGACCATTTAACGGTCCGAGAAGCATTGCCCGTAGATAATCAGAGCCTTCCAGCTCCTTGTCCTCGTCACCAATCATGCGCCACATGTCCGAAACAAATTGGAACATAAGTGGAAGCACCATGTGGGAGATTGCCATCTTGCGTGCGGCGTTCTTCCATCCGTTCTTTCGACCAGCAAAGGCATCAAACAAAGCCTCGTATGCTACTGCGTAGTATTGACGTGGTGATGTCTTATACATTGTGAACAGCTTCATTGCTGAGTTACCACCAGAGAAGGAACTAAGATCCTTCATGTCAACAGCCTGCTGCGATCTGTCCGTTGCCATCTCGAATGCAAGTATGGACTGAGACTCAGCCTGTTGTGGGGTCATGCCAGCCTTGATCGCCTCGTTGTATGCGTGCTTTTTAGCAGCCCAACCCCCAACTATAACTGGGACAATATCACCCACCTTACCAAACATCATACCAGCTTGGAAGCCCTTCAGGATATAGTTCTGCAAAGTGTTACCACCCTCCATCTTAAGTCCCTCGGCTACGTCACGGGTGTAACCGTCCCTGAAACGAACCTGAACGTAGTCCGTAGCAATCATCTCCTTGGCATTCTTGATGGGGTTCTTCATGAACTCAGCCTCATACTTCACCCAGTTACGAACACCCATGTCAAAAGCGTATGCGGGTAGTGACGTAAACTGCTTAATAGTGATGCCCAAGTCGTATGCCAGCGACCCGAAGGTGTGTGCCATACGCATATTGTCTAGCCACTTAATCTTTTTAGATTGTCTGTTCCCTCCGTCTGCCAGCCAAGCAATGCGCTCGTCTAATACGCCAAGCAACTCACCTCCAGCATAATCCTTAATCGCACGCCTTACATCCTTGTTGTGGAATGTAGCTCGCAACTCTCTAATGGGATCAGCCCATGACACGTAGTGGTTTGACTGTAGCATATGCTCCATGAACATATCCATTGCGTTAGCGTTTGGATCTACCTTGTTAAAGTTTGTAGCCCTGTTGAGTAACTGTGATGGCGTAGTGCCGAATGCCGTGCCGTTGCCAGTGATGTCAATATCGTCTACATCTTTATCAACCACCCTGCGAACGGGTGCGTAGAACTCAATCTTGGGAAGGTCAACGCCATGTTGCTTGCGATAAACAGCGTTCACTACATCGTAGTTACTGTCATACTGCTCGCTCATCCACTCAAGAACCTCCTTTGATTCTTTAGTCAGGAAGCTTTTTTCAAGGTTAGCCATAAGCTCCTCGCTGTATCCCTCCCTGATCATTGACTGCTTGATGCCGTCCTGACGGAACATCATTACAAGCGCCATGACCTGAGACTGCGAACGCTTAAGTGGTGCGGCTTTGCCCGTGTTCTCGTGCTTCCACTTGACCATATCCATGTCACCCTTCTTGGTTCTCTTGTTGGACATCTTAGCCTCATAGGCTGCCTTGATCAATTCAACGTCACGCTCATTCAGCCCAAGCCCAGCGGCATCAACCTCACCGCTAATGACGCGCCTTGCGACAATTATCTCAATGCTCTTGTTGGTGGTAGAGCCAGCCTTGCCGAAGTCAACCTTCTTGAATCCAGTGTCCTTGCGATCCATCATCTCCTTAGATATGTGTGATGAAAGCCTGAGTCCTTTCTTGTTAAAGATTTGACGCATCTTTGCTGAGTAGTTTTCCTGAAGGTTGCGGTCTGCCAGCTTGTTAGCGCGTGTTGCCCTGTGAACCAGCTCTCCCCACTTCCTGCTTATCTGGCTCTTGTAGGTTTCGCTCCCTGCATCCTTGCGGGACAGCATATTAAGCAGCCCCTCAAACGACAGGTTCTGAGCGTGGAAATGCTTTGGCTTATGCTTAAGCTCCTTAATTACTGACTGCTTATCCTTACGAACCCGCTCGTCATTCTCGTCAGACTCTGCCTCCGACATCATACCCCTACCACCAGACAATACATCTATGGTCATTGACTTGTTGGCTGAGTCATTAGCCTTGCGCTCCTGTGCGAGTATAGATCGGATGGTTCTACCCCGCTTGATCACAGTGCCTAATGTCTCCAGTAGAGACACGAGCTGTAAGGATGTCATGTCCTTCTGGTTTCCGTATGTCTCAAGCAATGCCACCTGTTCGTTAAGGGCAAGCGACTCGGCTGGAGTTGGTTGCGCGTCCAGTAAATCATAAAGCTCTGTAAGCTTTTTGTTCTTCTCTAGCGCGGTCATAGCGCCAAACTTCTTGATGATGGTTAGCTCTGTCTCCGTCTCGGGAGATAGCTTCTTCTTACCCAGAACCTTGTATGCATCCTTGATGGACTTGCGTGTCTCCTTACGAATCCACTCATCGACCACCTTATCCACCTTGGCTAGTGTCTCCTCTAAATATTTAAGCCTTGCCTCGTCACCCATAGTGAGAAGCTTTGCATCACCCTCTATCTTGCCACGTAGTTCCATTGGCATTGAACGCCTGATTGCACTCAGCTTTACAAGCGCCCTGCGTGCGCGAACCACTGGAGAGTAGTCACGCTTCTGCTCGGCGATACGCTCATCAAGCCACTCCTGTGACTTCTTACGTGCAGCTGCGCGTCCCTTGCCCATCAAAGCCTTGGCAGCCTTCAGATCCTCCTTGCGATTTGATACGCTAACTATCTCAGACTCAAGTGCTTCCATCATTGTGCTGACGGAATCATCAGAGATTAAGCCCTCGTTGAATAACTGTGTTGCCATCTGGTCGGGGGACTGTGTGCCTCCGTAATACATTGGGGGCAGACCAGCAGCCTGTTCGTATTCTCCAGCAGTCAGCTCATCATCACCCTTGCGGCGCTTAGCGGCAGAGATAGACTCCATGCCACCCTCGGACAACAGAAGCTCTGTAACTGGTTGCGCCTTGAGTGACACCAAGTCCTCGTTAGACAGAACATCACCGTAACGGTCATATACTGCATTCTCAGCAGCCTCAACTCCCTCTCGGCGCATTGCCTTAGCCTCCGACCTCAAGTCGCCTATAAGCTTCGCATCTACGATCGCCTCCTGTGTTACATCTTTACCAAACGCGCTGATGATACGAGGCACATCACGGCGTAATGATTCAATACGTCTAATGATACCCTTCATTACCGTAGCCACACCCTCTGGATCTCTCATCCGCATGGCAGCATTTGTGATGATGGTATCATTCATGCGTGCGTCACCGACAGAGAAGGCGATCTCATCCCTGCCAGCATCGAACCTCTGGCTCAGTGGGATCACGTTGCCGTCTGAGTCGTAGGTTACTGGGTCGGCTGATTTGATTTGGGATTTTTTAAAAGCAATATGCACCCTTGAGAAAAGTTTCTCATCAACCTCTTTTCTGACTGCTGAATCTTCTTTCACAAGCTCGCCTAATATGTTGGCTTCGCTTGTCGGAACGTCAATCATTGGGTTTGTTATCACACCATCATTGCCATCAGCTAAAGCCATTTCTTGCAGGTTTTGAAATCCTCCTTTCTTGAATAACTCGGAGTCAACCCTGCCAACATCAGTTAGCGGGTTTGACATCTTCAAGTAAAAAGCATTAACATTCTTTCCATAATACCCAGCGGAGTCTTTGCTTTCTGTAAGGTAAAAACTGCCCTCGTATTTGTCATATAGGAAATTATCTCGAATGAATGAAAAGGACGGTGACTCAGACGTTCCTTCATCAAAAATATCAAACTCTTCATCAGTCCCGTGATAAACCTTCGGACTGTCATACCCCGCCGCCTTAGCAGCCTCGTCCACCATAGCCTGTTGCTTGGTGGTGTCACCTGCCTCAACCGCTGCTAGGTAGGCTGCGTCTTGGGCTGGGGAGATAGAGAAGGATACGTCTGGATTGAATGCCGACCTTGGTCTATTCTCTGTGTCGAAAGGAACAATAATATGGACTGTGTTCTCATCCATCCCCTCCATGTCAGGGAACTTGTTTGTCACCCTCTTGTCGATAATGCCATCAAAGCCAAGCTCCATAAAGAAGTCACGTATGAACTCACCAGACGCTAAATTACCTTCACTGTCCTCAACATAATTGACTTCATCCGTTGATCTTAAAGCGTCTTCAATGTCAGACAGCCTGCCTCCCTCTAAAGCATACTCATCAAGTGCTGTCATAATGGCTGACGTATCCACACTCTCATACTGGTTAGATAGCGTGTCAACAGCCTCGTAGATTGCATTCATATCTCCAGCCTCGTCTGATAATTCACGCATTTTGTCTTCAATCATGTAGTCCTCTACATCATCAAGCTCTACACCCTCCTCCTCCATGACAAGCTCAACAGCTTCCTCTCTGTATTGTTCTAAATCCAGAGACTCATTAGGATCAAAGTATGTGCCACCAACCTCGGCAATTACCGCAGGGTTACTCATTGGTATATACATTGGATATACTTGCCCCCCACCCGTTCCACTCAAATCTTCTCTGGCTAAAACCTTTGCTGCCTCGTATGCCTCGTCATAAGTATCAAAATCTTCTTCTGTTTCTTGGGCTATCCTTTCAGCCCTCTGCTCTATCCTGCTGGTTAGGTCTGCTCCTTCGCCAGCGTAGTTCTCGTTTACATCTTCAATCTCTGTGGACGCATATATAGCCGAACCCCAGTTGCCTTCCACGTTGCCTTTTACGGACTCAAGTTTTTCAAACTGATGAGTAGAACCATGATATGCACCAACCACAACCTTGCCAGAGATGGTGTCATCCCACATAACCTCCTCTGGGCGAATGTATTCAGAACCCTCAAGAATGTTGTTGGTTTCACTGTCAGACAAGTCCCCAATAGACATAGAAGCCTCGCCCATCATGGCTTGTGTCTCAGTATCTACGTCCCGCTCAAACTGCTCCTGTGCATTAGCTTCTACTAGCGTATCGTAGAACTCATTAAGCTGACCCTCTGTGACCTGACCTGACCTGATAGCCTGCTTGAATGCCAAGTTGCGAGCGAACACCTTACCAAAGAAGTCCTGCATGGCTTGGTAGAAACCCTTAAAGCTTCCAGCGTTAGCCTTGCGAGCCTTAGCCATAGCTGACATCTGACGACCAACCACATCACGCATAGCGGTCTTCTCGCCATTGCGTGTGCGTAGTAGCATAACCTCTGAGAACTCAGCAACAGCCTCGTCCAGAGCGGTGAAGTTGTCTGCCGTTGTTCCCTCTGGCATAAAGCGAAGCTCCTTACCATTACGATCCGTCTTGCCCTCCAGACTCTTGTCTAACTCCTTGAAGAAGTCATAAGTCTTTGCCAGCGTAGTAGCTCCTGAATCCAAAGCACGCTTCCATGATACGTGTCCGCGCTCGTGAACAAGTGTCATTGCGCTTGTGCCTGCGTATGCGCGGTTGGTATATGACTTAACATCCTCTCCGTGAACAGCTTGGTTTAAACCAAACACAGATCTGGACATTCCTCCATCACCACCATTTAAAATCTCTTGACTTTCGAGCTGCTCAAGTCTGTCAACCTGATTACGCAGGCGACCCTCAAACTCTGGGAACGCCTCAAGCAATCCCCTTACGTCCATCTTGTTGCCAAGGTCTAGCTCTACTTTAGCACCCTTGTCGCCAGTCTCCTTAACGTCAAGCATTGCAGCTTCGATCATGGTGGACATCTCGTCAAGCTGTTCTTGCGTAGCCTGATCTTGAAGCTCCATGTATGAGAACACCGCTTGTGCGGCAGCCTCTGGGTTATTATCAATGCGGTCAAGGACATCTCCCGTCTGTGGGTCAACGATATCAACAACTCCATCCTTCTGCTTGTCTGCAACAATCATTGGGAATAGACCAGCGCGTTTGAGGTTCTCAATAGACGTAAGCTCCTGCTCCTCACGTAGCATCTGAGCCTCTACTGCGTCCTTAGCCTCATCAGAGTTTGGATCTGCATTAGCGTTAGCGATCTGCACCGCCTCTACTGTCTCAGCGATTGTCTCAGCGTTATCAATACGGTCGTTATCAACAGCGGACACGCCGTTCATTGCCCTGATCTCACGGGGAAAACTCTTGTATGCCTCCGCACGATCCTCTACGCGCACACCGCCAACGGCTGCTGTGACACCAAGCGGAGCTACTGCCACTGCTGTAGACAGATACTGGTATGCAAACCCATCAAACACTCCACCCTCGCCCATCCATTGAACGTCTGGGATTACCTCGCTAAATGAAGAACCCATCATCTGGACTAGCTCCTCCATATATTCCTGACCCATCTCAACATTTGTTTCACCAAAGTTGGCTATTGTGAATCTACCAACACCACGCGCTAACTTATTGTTAAACAGTCGGTTAACCTTTTGCATTGCCCCGTTAAGCATTGGCGCTTTACCTATAAATGCAAGCGCCTGAAGTCTTTCCAACATCATGTTGGGAACTGTCGTGATCATCGCTAGCGCATCAGCATTGTTTGCTGCCTCCTCTCTAGACCCTCCGTTGTCGAGTATCCTCTGTCTGAACTTCTCCCTGCTCGCTCCAAACATTGTAGACCCAACAAGTGGTAGTCCAGCGTAGGGGATAAACAGCATTGCCGTTGTCGTTAGCGCGGCGGGAGCTGCGTAGACACCAGTCTCTATTGCGCCCATGACACCACCATCAAAGTGTGGTTCAATGGGGTTATAGTCATCCCTGAAAATTCTTTTTACATCAGCAACAAAGTCGGAGTTTTTTTGCAGTGTCTTGGCAAGTATCTTATCCCGTGCGGCATTCTCCTTCTCCCTTGCGGCTGCCTCATCACTACCGAAAAACTTAGCGAAGCCATATGTTCCACCCTCCCTGACTGCGTGACCGATGCCTGCTGGTGACTGCTTAACAAGGTCTCCAACAGAATCCATGACCTTGCCAGTGTTTCTGTATGAACGAGCCAGCGTCCGTAGCGGTGCTACATTAACACCCAGTGTTTCAAGCATTTCTTCGACCTTGGGGTCTGGATTAGCTAGAACAACCTCCCTCAGTAGACCAAGGTAGTTCTCATGCTCCTCGTCATTCATGTCGCCCTTGATCTGGTTGACGTAATCCATTGCCTTGTCAACATCACCACCCATCAGGCGCTCAAAAGTTTTCTTGGCGTATTTGTGAGAGTCTCCGTATTGATCCTGTATCTGCTGTGTGTATTCTTTATACGAATGCAACATGCTCTGCTTGCGCTCTGGTGACATGCCAGTGTCCTCCTGCGTCTTTAGCCAGTTCATGAACCCCTTGCCATCCAAAGAACCTACTAACGCCACGTCCTGTAGCGATTGGTGAAGTGATACATTAGCAGCACGCTTATCCGTATCGGTCTTGATCTGCTCGAATAAAGCGGCATCGCTATCTCCACCCTTACCCTCGTAATATTTATTGGCAAACTCAAAACGAGCCTGCTGATATTCGTTAACGTCTTTGGGTATACGACCAAGCTTAACCTCCATTAAGCCGTTGATCAACTTGCGTTGCTTCTGAGCTGTGGATAGTTTTGGCTCGTAGTTAGTAAGGTCTCTTACCCCGCTGTAGACAGTGTCAAGCCTCTCTTTAACCCTAGCATCCTGCTCGCGCTTCTGTTCCTTAATTGGTTCTAAAGCCTTGTCCTCGTATGACTTAGATAGTTCGTTTGTCATGCCTTGCGGCAATTCAGACGGGAAGGGGTTTGGGTCTTGAAACTTTTCTTCCTCGGTGAGAGGCATTACCAATCCAGTTCCGTCAGCTATTGAGTTGTCCATGATTTGTGTTTACTTGTTGAACAGGTCGGCTTCACTCTGGCGGCGCTTCTGTAGTCCCTCCAGAACCTTGCCACCAGCCTTGTTATAGGCTAGTAACATATTTGATATCTCGTCTATTGAGCGAGTTCCATTGGCTGTCAACTTTGCGATAGATCCTGTATTGTAATCAAAAGAAGTCAACGCTGAAATCTGGTTTTTAGTCAGTTTATACCCATGTTTTTTAGCGTGCTTAACCACCCTGTCTTCGTGTGACTTCAGCTCCTTAACAAGCCTCTGCTCAGCTTCCTGCTCGGTAATGGATGTCTCGCCCTCAAGCGCTCTAGTTCCATAGCCAATACTCGTTTGTGAGTAGTCGCCATACGCCTGCTCATTAAAGCCCTCAAACTGCTTAACCATGTTAATCAGGTCTCCGTCAAATCCACCTACGGCAGCAGACTCCTTTTTCTCACCCACAACAGAGTCGTCACGGGTATCTGTCCACCCCTTGGAGGGTCTTGATGAGAACTGCTTGCCGTCTGGTGACATGTAAGTGCGCGGATGACCAGCTTTCTTAAAGCGAGAAGGAAGGTGACCGTCACCGTCTTCGTTTAGATGACCAGCCTCGTAAGCTGCTCGGTAGTCATAGTAGTGCTTAAAATCATCAGGTCTTGGCGATAATCCGTTTAGCTTAGCATACTTTGAGTATGATGCAAAAAACTCAGCGTCATCCTCTGATACTGGTTGGTATTCCATCGTCTGATAAATTGTTTCCTGCCAGCCAACATTTGGGTCACCAACCATAGCGACATCTGCAACCATTGAGTTCACCTCCAGTTCGCTTTTGTTTGTAATGTCTCCGCTGTCCATGAGCTTTTGAAGCTCCGCATTTTGTCTGCC
>Ga0206129_10005941_pt1 | contig 12618 bp, 10 predicted proteins | sample Helgoland_Spring_8_FD_148616 | JGI IMG/M metagenome (GOLD analysis project Ga0206129, IMG submission 148616) | Pelagic subsurface seawater microbial communities from Kabeltonne, Helgoland, North Sea - Helgoland_Spring_Bloom_20160502_2 | ecosystem: Environmental > Aquatic > Marine > Epipelagic ...
CCTGCTTTTCAGCAAGTCTTTGTTTAAGAGTGGCTTTTAGCCCTCATTTGAAACACATTTGAATCAGTGCAACAACTCTAGAAAATGGCGCGCCCGAGAAACGCCATTCATATGTATTATGTGTATTATACTGTCCACTACACATCTACATACCCTTGTTTTATAACAGTTTAATGTATTTACTGTGATTTGTGTATTATACTATCCACTACTTTTGACGGTCTCGATGACGGTCTCGTTATATTAAGGAGTGGCATCAAATGGCCCTTACAAACACTCAAGTCAAGAATGCAAAGCCCAAGGACAAGCAATACAGGTTAAGCGATCAAGGTGGGTTATCTCTGATTGTACGGCCCACTGGATCCAAGGCATGGAAATACGATTACAGGCTGGGTGGCAAGCGCCTGACCCATACAATAGGCACATACCCTGAGACATCCCTGGCAGAAGCTAGAGATGCACATACAGCCGCTAGACGGCTAGCAAAGACTGGGGCCAACCCTACAACCATAAAGAACCAAGGAGCCGGCAGCAGCATCCTGTTTAGCACTCGCTGCAAAGCATGGCTCAGCAAACAGAATCTAGCTGAACCCACCAGAAAAGATCTAGTCCAACGAATTGAGAAAAACCTATACCCTTATATGGATAGTAAATGTCTTACAAACTATACAACTAGAGATCTGTTTAAAATTATCGAAAAGATGACTAACAGGGGTGCAAGGGAAACTGCCTTCCGCATGGCAGGCATACTGCGAAAGGTATTCAACGAAGCGTTCATACTGGGTGACATTGAAGCCAACCCGGCTAGTGGATTAACCGAACTCATACCCATACCAGACATTAAAACAAAGTCTAACTTTGGACATATCACAAGCGTTGATGATTTTAAAATATTACTCCAACAAATTTACAAGCCAGATCCTGATCGAGACACAGCAGTCACCCTTGCATTAAAGCTTATGCCGTTAGTCTTCCTGAGACCTAAAAACATCCGCTTTATGAAGTGGGCGTACATTGATTTTGATGAAGCCTTGATGACCATACCTAAGGAAGCCATGAAGATGGGCAAGGAGCTTAAAGTCCCTCTTGCAAACCAAGCCTTAGCCATTTTAAACGAAGCACACAAGCACACAGGCGAGCTCGAGTACGTGTTTATGTCAACCATCGGCATAGGGAAGAACAAGCCCATAGGTGAGAGCGCAACCACCAACGCCATTAGACGAATGATTGACCCTAGAACAGGCAAAGCCTTTGGTACTGGCTTTATGACAAGTCATGGCTTCAGACATACTGCCAGCACCATGCTAAATGAACTTGAATACCCTGCTGACGCTATAGAACTTCAAATGGCTCACGTAACCCAGAACATTGTTAGAAGCACCTACAACAAAGCAGAGCTAATGCCCTTAAGGACTAATATGATGACGAAGTGGGCTGACTACATAGACAACTTACTTAACAATCCGTATAGCCACTTCCCAAGCAATTAAACTCAAAAGGAGTTGACCAACACAAAGTCAATTTTCCCCGTATGCTCTCTTAAGGGCTTAACGCTCTGATATTATTCACTTTTGTACCAGCTTTTTGCATCTTCGATGCTGGGGAACTGAAAAATAACTGTGCGATCTTTATCATGCGAACCTTCCAAAACTTCACTAAGGCTTCCCCCAAGCAAATAAGTGCCTTGGTAACGCTCCAAAGAAGTCCCTGCAGCCTTTACATAATGCTCAAATGCGTCCGAGTCTGTAAGCTTTGAGTGAACAATTAAAAAAGCTGGCATAGTGTTTTTCTCACAGGTTAACAGCCATCGCGCTTTTGGTCGCAGTGGATCAGTCTTAAATTACAACTGTTTTTGGACAGGATACTATATTGAAATCAGTCTTGGATTAATTGGTCGATAATGACCGGTGCGACAGCATTTGGGTATGGTAAAACACCATCAGAACTACCATTAAAACTGTTTTCTCCTCGATAATCACCTTCAGGAATGATTTGAATACCCAAGCCGAAACCAAATAGGTTAGGTATTGCTGCTCCAGATTTAATGTCACTTAATTCACCAAAATTTGAACGCTGCCTTACTTTTTGGGTAACACCGTTCAGAGTTATTTTAGGTAAGTTTGCTCGGAACCCCGTACACTGGATAATTAGTGCCGCATTATCCAACAGATGTTTGGCATCAGAAATTGCTGCCATGGGTTCAAGACGGACACGCTTTTCAATCCCTTTTTTTATTTGGATATATAGCGCCTTGGCGTCTTTGCGCAATCCTGCATTACGGTAAACCAGTCCGCTGACAGGACAGACATCATCGATGTCATCAAAAGGCAATTGATTTTGATGCGCAAATTCTGGAGTACAACGAAGTTTAACCAACGGGTTTCTTTGCAGCATGATTATATCTCTACCTTTGGCATACAATGATAGTACTGGATCATTAAGCAAACGCCAAGCCGCCGAGAAACTGCTGTGAGAAGACCCAACAATCAATATACTACCCTGCTGATGAGGCAGTAAACTGGCATCTTTCGTCTGTAAAAATGGGCCTGTAAAAACGGTTTTTTGTCGCCATGGCAAAAGGTCTTTTAATAATTCTTCTTTGCCACCACAACAAAGAACCATTTTTTGACTGCTCACTAATAATTGGTCGTGACTACCATAACTTTTGCATTCATTTTTACTGATTTCAACGCGTGTGACCTCTGTATCGAGCAATAAATTATCACCCAACAATGAGGTAATTATATTGGCGATTGGCTCAAGCATTAACTTTCCCACTTTGGGCAACGTTATCAATGGTTGATGCACTTCAGGCTGTTGTAAATAATAATCACGCAAATTGCTGAATGGTGTATCATCAAGTAAGCAACTGACAATTTCGTCAGCGTCAGTATTGGCATTGATTTGATAATTACCTAATACACCGCCAGGTTGGTGATTACCTTCGATCGCTATTAGCGAATCTAGTAGGGCCTGGTATTTTAGTTTTTTAGGTTCTTGTGCTTGTTTGACTTTATTAACAAGCGCAATGACAAAGCAAAGTCCGGCAGTGCCAGTACCGATTAATTGGCAATGGGAAATTGTATTCATAGCAGGCTAATCCAATGGCGCATACAATTTAGTTTCTTTGGTGATAATGCCACCTCGATTGCCAATTTCAATTGAGCCATAACGCTGCTTGTAATACTCTGGTAATGGGCGGTCATCGGGCATAGACAGCCACAAGCGCATTAAATGACGTCGCTTGGTGGGGGTGGGCCAGTCTAAAAACCCCGCACGATCATGAAGCTGAGAATGGTTATATACCCATTGCATATCACCGGGTTCCAGCTGCATACCAAAATAAAGGTTAGGGTCGTTTGCCAAGGTATCAAACATATCTAGTGCTTCAATATGCTTAGGGGTTAATTTCATAGCTTCGCTAAATCGTTGCGCACTGTCAATATATTGCCTTTGATAGAAAACGGTAAGATAGCCTTGATTCCAACTTAAAACAGGGATCTCCATGAATGGCTTTTCACCTTCAGGAATTTCACCTCGACGATCTGTTGCTATTGGATCAAACAGTTTTTCCAATAGGTCTGGGCGCTCTGCCTTCATGCGGTTATAAATTGTTTCAGCACTCACTAATAAAGAACGCCCACCTTCTTTTGCCTTTCTGATACACACTAGGCCAACTACGTCGGCACTATCTGTATGAAATGTTTGACGATCACAGGTTTGATAAATACGGCTGTTCGGGTCATTTGCATCTGCCCCAACGTCACGTACGTGCCCTAGAATATGCCCATCAGAATTTTGCGAACGTGCTCTTCCTATGTGCGAACCTAACCCACAGAAAATAGCTGCAGTAAATTTTTGGGAGTAATTTGATATGTTCAAACCACGTAAAACTTCCACACCAACGCCCCTTAAGAGTGTTTTGCTTAACCTATCAATATGCGGGAGAAAAGTGGTCAGAGGAAAGGTCTCTTTAGTGATTTCACCCACGTCAATGCCAAGGCTTAAAAAGGAGTTAGCTGCCTTTTCCAAATCAACAATATCTTCTGTGGTAAGGCGGTATAACCACGCTTGGGTGTTGCGTGCCATATCTTTGCCAAGCCATGCTGATGGGCCCGTTAGGCACTGTGGTAAGTCAGTTAAATTTTGATGAGGCCAACTTTTCATGTTAATTTTCCCATTTGGAAGCGAACACAGCTTAGTTTTGGTTATGAGGTAGTGCTAATTTATCAAGCTTTCTTGATAACTAAAAATGGCAGGTTGGCCAGAAATCGCTTTAACACCTTGCATCTCAAGTGAACGAACTGCCTCCAAATTTTATTTTCCATGGCTGGCGTCAGGCGATAAAGCAGGTCAGGTACAGAGATACCCTGCAATATTTCATAACAGGCTGTGAACGGCAGACTTGATGGATTTTTGATATGCCCTTGGCGGCTTCGGGAAGTAACTTTCAAGCGCTAAAACGCCGATTGAGACACCACAAATATTTTTCCCACCAAGGACCTTTTTCATATTCTTCCTTTAAAAACGGTTGAGACGAAAATCTTTTAACAACTCTTCATCAATCTCATGCGTTATCGACTGCGCAATAAGTTTTGCTGACTGAGGAGCCATCATCATGCCATAGTGACAGTGCCCAAAAGCGACGTATAAACCAGGCATCCCTTGCACTTTGCCAAGACAAGGCAAGCTATCTGGTAATGATGGGCGGACGCCAACCCATGATTGAAAATTGGATTGCCCTAGTTCAGGAAACATTTTATTAGCCAAGGTGGCCAAGTCAGCCACCCGTTTAGGGTTAGGAGGCGCATTCTTATCGTCAAATTCTGCAGTGCCTGCAATGCGCAGTCCATCTTCCATTTGTGAAGCCACGAATTTCATGTCCGCGTCCATAATGGAGTTGTTTAACTGCATATCAACATCAGGGTAGGAAATATGATACCCACGTTCATTTTCCATCAGTACTTTAATACCCAGGGGGCGCAGCAAATCAGACGACCAGGCTCCTGCTGCCACCAGTAATTGGCTAGATGGGTGAGATTTTTCATCATAAAAACAGTCCCAACCACCACTCACATTGGGCCTAAAACTGCTGACTTGACTCTGAATCAACTTACCACCTAAAAGCTGTACTTTATTAGCTAAAACCTGTCCCAAACGTCCAGGATTAGTAAGCCGGGCTTGGCCTTTAATGACAATTGCAGCAGCAAAATCTGTGGATAGAGCAGGTTCTAACTGTCTTAGTTGTTGCCTATTATAGCGCTGTATATCTGCACCGTTTTTAATGCGAATTTGGTAGTCTAAGCTGTTTAGGTTCGCTTCTTTTTCATTCCGATAGGCATGTACGTAGTAGCTATCACGCAGTAAATCTTGAGATCCTGTATCGGCCAGAAGTTGTTGATATAAAGGAATACAATCACTGATTAAACTAGCCATAGCTTGAGAGTTTTTTTCGACTTGCGTTCGCCGCCCCTGGAGTAAAAACCGAGCACCCCAATAGGCCATGCGCACAGAGTAACCCGGTGACACGGTGACTGGGCCTAATGGGTCCATTAGCCAGCTAGGCACTTTTCGCCACATACCTGGTAGCGATTGAGGCACAATCGACCAAGGTGAAATAACACCCGCATTGCCGTATGAGGCTCCCTGCCCAGGCTCTGCTTTGTCGACTATGGTGACTTGAAACCCCTTTTGGAGTAATTCAATTGCTGAGCAAAGGCCAATAATGCCTGCGCCAATGATAATAATATCTCGTCCATCAGGTCTAGCTATAGTCTGCTGCACTTTTGAGTTCCTTTTTTGCAGAAAGCCATTGCTGGGCGAAGATAAGCGCAACTATACATAAGCCTACCAAGTCAGAGTTGCCGCTTGGCGCTACTAACAATAGACCACCTACTGCTATTGATATACGCCAAATATGGCGTAATGGCGCCAGAAAGTATGCAGATACAGCAGTCGCAATAACAAACACTCCTAGTGCGCAAGTAATAGACACCTGCAAGAATGACCCGAGAGTGAAGTACTCTGGCAATACTATAAGCATGGTCGGTGCATATACAAAAACCATGGGGACTAACAATTTACCCAAGCCAAGACTGAATGCGCTCATACCTGTGCGAAATGGATTGGCTCCTGCAATGCCTGCAGCAGCGTACGCTGATGCACAAACCGGCGGGGTAATTTCTGAAATAACGCCGTAATAGAGCACAAACATGTGAGTAGCTAAGGGTGGCACACCTAGATTGGACAGCGCGGGTTGAGCGACAGAAACCAACATGATATAAAGCGCCGTAGTGGGTAGCCCTGCGCCCATTAGAATACAGGCCAAGGCAATTAGCACTAACGACAAAAACTGTTGTAACGCGCTTTGGGAAAAAGCATCTATGCTCGTCCAGTCCAGCAGTGGCGCCAGCCAACTGGCCATATCAGCGGCACTTCCAGTCACCATAAAACCTAAACGGAAGCCAATGCCTGTGGTATTGATAACACCAACAACAATACCTACAGCTGCACATGCGGCTCCTACGGGGAGGGCATATTGCACACCTACATGAAAGCTATCAAACAAGGCTCGAAAACTTTGCAGTTTGTTACGATGGAGACAACTAATTAAAGTTAGAGCCGATAATATACCTGCCACACTTGGGCTGTAGCCCCCTCCAGAATATGGAGATGCTTTCCAAAATATATAAGCTAACAACGCAAAAGGCGCAAACAGCGTTAACGGCTTATCTAAGCCACTAAAGCCAACCACAACGCACAAGGCTAAGCCAATAAAGGCAGCCATATTAGGGGAATACCCACTAAACAATACTAAAAGCAAAGCTACTAATGGAATGGCGGTACGCCATCCTTGACGCCAAACTTGTACAAATTTTGGCAATTGTTCCTTTGTATAAGTAGACAAACCTAATCGCTTAGCTGTGAAATGCACTATAGACATAACACCGATGTAGTGCATCGCGGCAGGAACAATGGCAGCAATCACAATAGTTGTATAGGGAACTTCTAAATACTCAGCCATCAAAAAGCTGGCTGCACCCATAATGGGTGGTGTGATTTGTCCACCGGCACTGGATGCGGCCTCAACGCCACCAGCAAAATGGGCTGGGTAACCCATCTTTTTCATGTTGGGGATAGTGAGCGATCCAGTAGATACCGTGTTAGCAATTGAAGATCCAGAAATAGTGCCAAAAAAGGCAGAGGAAACGACGGATACTTTGGCTGGGCCACCGGTATATCGACCGGCCAATATCATGGCATTGTCAACAAAGAATTGTCCTAGACCCATTCGCTGTGCGACCACACCAAACAGCACAAAATGGAATACTACTGTTGAAACAACCCACAGCGTGACCCCAAATATGCCCTCTGAGGGGAAGTACATGTTGTTAACAAATTGATGCCAATCGACACCAGGATGACGCAAGATTTGAAGGGGAATATAAGGCCCTAACAGCGCATATCCTGCGAATACCAAAATGATCATTGGCAACACGAAACCAATGGTACGCCGAGTAATTTCTAACACCGCTAGAACCAAGATACTGCCAAGTACCACATCTATTGTACTGGGGTTGCCTTGACGCATAGTTTGTTCAGAAACTTGTATTCCAAACCCATCAAAACCACGCCAGCTAAACCACAAAAATAGTGAAGCAGTAATGGCCAACAGCAAAATAGCCCAGTCATACAGTGGCACATTGCCCGGCGTCCAAATAGAGGGGCCTTTATACTTTAATGCTGAAGCTGTTTTTAATAACGGGAAACCCACAAAGATAAAAAAAAATAATCCTGATAAATGGATTCCCATATGTACATAGTCTACAGGGGTACCGAAACCTGCAGTCCAAAAGTGATAGAGCGCAAATAATAATGTTGCTATATAAACAAACCTCCTGAAGCTAGGGCCATTATCACGCGTATTTAGGGCGGTATCGTATTTCTTTTCGAGTTCCTCTTGAGCCCTATTGTCTATTTTTGTGTCAAGTTGCATGATCGTCAGTTCCAATCGGGAAATTCATGAAAAAATGGGCCGCCTGAAAAGGGCGGCCCAAAAGCACATTAAAACAATGCGGGACCTAGATTAGACCTAGGTTAATCTATTAATCCCATTTCACGGTAGAAACGTTCTGCACCGGCATGCAATGGCACACCAATACCCGCTACTCCATCCAGAGCAGTTTCAACGGTTATAACCTTGCCCTTAGCATGGCCGTTATCAAGCAACTTACGCGCAGTTTTAGACCACATGGCTTTAGTTATTTGATAGATCAACTCTTCATCTTGATTTGCGTTGGTCACAAAAATGCCACTTACTGCAACGGTATTTACATCGTAGTTAACACCCGCATAAGTGCCCTTAGGGATGGAAGAGGGGATGTAGTAAGGTACAGATTTATTGGCTTGCTTCACCTCGGCTTCGGTAAAGGAATACAGCTCCATGCCTTTAGTACTGTCCAACTGGATCATAGCAGCAACTGGGGTTCCCGCTGCGTAAAAGTAAGCATCCAGTTGGCCATCAGCAAGGCGTTCCGCACTTTGATTGTTACCCAACTCAGCTTCGTCAATGTTGTCACGGTTCACATCATGATCAGCTATGATCAACTCGACAGCGATTTGAGTACCAGATCCAGCTTGTGCAATACCTACCCGTTTACCCTTGAGGGCACTCAAGCCAGACAAAGTCTTACCCTTTGGCAATACCAAATGCAGGTCCTCAGGGTATAGGTTAGCAATAATACGTAGGTCTGGTTTGGCATTGCCTTCGTATTTACCGACACCGTTATATGCATAATGCAAGGTGGCAGCTCCCGACAAACCTGCTTCCATTTGACCAGCCTGGATTGCATTTACGTTGTGCGCCGAGGCATTGGTAGATTGGGCCATAGCTACTAATCCTGGCACACCACAGTTACCGCCTTTATCACAGGCGCGCGATCCCGGTGGATTGGATATCGCGTTAGCAATGATGCCACCAATGGGGAAGTAAGTGCCCCCAGCACCACCTGTACCAATGCGGAAGAAGGTCATTTCCTGTGCAGCAACGGAACCACTTAAAAAAGTGCATGCCATCGCTATGCCGGTGAGTTGTCGAAGTAATTTCATATGGGTAATCCTTTTGTTATTTTAATTCTACACAACCAGAGTTCAAGCTTTTAGGCGCTGATTCTGTCTGTGAGTGGCATGAGTTAATCATGGCGCTTAACAGTCTATTACCTGAGGTGGATATACACAAATTCAAAAAAGTGGTATTTTTAAAGATTTTATTGATATGAATATTATGAATATTATGAATATTATGAATATACAACAGCTTAAGGTGTTTAGAGAAGTTATGAAAAGCGGTTCTCTTAATGGCGCCGCAAAAACCTTACATCGCTCTCAACCAGCGATCACTGCTAGCTTAAAAAATCTTGAAAATAGCTTGGATATCGTTTTGTTTAAACGTGAAGGCCGGCGTTTAGTACCCAGGCCTGAAGCCCACTATTTACTCACAGAAGCAGTAGAAATTTTGGATCGCTGCCGCACTACACAGCAAAATATTGCCTTGATGCGTGAGCGAGTTCAAGGTTCAATTCGTATTGTATCTATGCCTGGCCCTTCGTCATTTTTATTACCTAATTTCATCAGCAAATATGTAGCACAAAAAGCAGACGTTAAAATTGCTATAGCTACTCGAAGTAGTCCCCATATTCGCAGCTTAATGTCCTCTCAAACCTACGATATTGGCTTTTGCGACATAGACTTCAGTGTTGCGGATAGTCAGCTTTTTAATAGTATGAATTTCACTTCGGAATGTGTTTGCGCCCTACCTATTGACCACCCTCTCGCAGCAGAAGCCACCATTACACCAACCCATTTGAACAATGTACCAATGGGGTCGCTGCACTCAGAAGTGAAAGTAGTACAAAATATTAAAGCCGCATTCCATGAACAGGGTGCAAACTTTAACGTCCGCTTTACCGCTCAGTATTTTATACCTTTGCTTGAATATGTAGCCGCTGGTCAAGCGTGTGTGGTACTCGATAAATTAAGCGCTCGAGGCTATGAACTTATGCAGCAACGAGCAACCAACAAAACGGTTGTTTTTCGACCTTTTGCGCCAGCCACTAGCTATAGCATTGGCATTTTAACGCCGCTCCACCTACCTATATCGTTAGTTGCGGAAGATTTTTTACATAACTGGCAGCAATATGTACAGGATATTTTAGCCGAACCTGTATAGCTTAGTGAGTTTAATAAAATATTCATATCACAGCTATGTGATAGCAACAGAGCCTGTTGGCAAAGGTCTTATGGACCTTCTAATGCCAAAAAATGGCATTAGTAACTTTGCTTCCATTTATTCCCTTTCAAGAAGAGCTTTACTGCTAATACGGTTGCTTGAGGATCTTCCTCGTGTGGCACATGACCTAGATCCTTAAAAACAACCAAGTGACTGTTAGCTATGTCTTGATTAAATTGTTTTCCAAACTTGGGAAGAATCAACTGGTCTTTCCCTCCCCATATGATAAGCGTGGGGACATTAATTGTTTTAAGTTTATCTACTAAAAATCCCGGTGACATTTGTTCAAACCGTGCCTTTAACGCATTACGGTTACCCTCTCGAAGAGATAAATCGTAGTATCGGTTAACTAACTCGTCAGTAACTAAATCAGGGTTGCCATATACATTTTTAACGCTAACCGCTACTAGTGATTTAGGTAAAACATCCTTTAACAGCACCCTGGTTAGGGGATGTTGTGCTAATTGAAATGCTAGCGGAACTGATGTAAGCTGGAACGTGTATCCACTGGAATCTACTAATACTAATTTAGATACCCTGTTAGGATACAGCACAGCCGTTGCCCAAGAAACATGACCACCTAAAGAATTACCTCCCAATACGACTTTTTTAACTTTTAGCTCGTCTAGCACTGCTATAACTACTTCAGCGTAGCGCTCAATTTTGTAATTATTTTTTGGATCTGGCCCAGTTAACCCAAATGTGGGTAAATCGAAACGAATAACCCTGCGGTTTTCTTTTAATGCATCAACCCAACCATTCCAAGTATGCAATGACGCACTTGTGCCATGTATTAAAACTATGGGTTCATTGTCAGTCTTTGGGCCTTCGTCTCTTAAGTGAATATTCATGCCAGCGATATTTAAAAATTGAGAGGGTTCATGGCCCCATCGTTGGCTAAGTTCTTCAACAGATTTATCTGGAGCTATGTTTAAATAAACATAGATTACTAGGGGGGTCATAAGCAATAACAACAGATATAAACAGTACTTGAGAAGTCTAGACATTTTATATACCTTGAGACAATGCGTGCGTCGCAATCAACGAAGCGCTCAACAAACAAACAACCCTAATGCAGAAATTCAGCATAACCACCTCGAACAACTTAAGCTTTATGATAGACACTGCCAACGTAAGATTGTTATAGATAAAGGATGAATTCTGATTTTTAGCCTTGCAGCAATTTTTAAGCAGAGCTAATGTACGTTGGGTGCGTTACAGTGTTAAATGATCGAATGCAGTCCTCAGATGGGCCACAAGGTGCTTAATTGATGATGGAAGAAGGCAGACGTTGAATGCTTTATTTTTGAATAATGAAAAATTATCTGCCCATAAATACTAATAATATCAATGAAAAGAGCGAGATTACTATGGAACAAAACATGGGAATAACCACTTTAAAAAATGTGGCCACAATGTTTAGCAGCGCTAATGACTCTACTAATGCCATACGATTGATAATGTCTTGCTATGAAAAGTATGTGACCGACTCTGAAATTAATGACTATATATTGGATAAAACAGTTAGGCACTTTAGAAGTAAGGGCAAGATTGATGGCGTATATAATTTAGGTCATGAATTAGAATTAGTTCTAGAAGATCACAGTGAAATACGCGAAATCTTCCCGTTTTGATAATCTAGCACGCGTTTAACAAATCCAGATAATCGTGTTACTCAGTCCTGCGTTCTATAGGCTGACTATATTGACTTCCTGTCAGCGGGGTTTTACCCCGACTTTACGGACAGGTAAGTTGAGTATGATTCAGAGATTTTCTCATGCTCAAGCTTATGCAATTTCCGTGGATTATAAAACCGCTCTATAGAATCAAGTATGTCGGCTCTAGCTTCCAATAAAGCCAGGTACGATCACGCTATAGTTTTGGATATTTCATAGTCATCTATGCTGTTTATTCTGCAGGTATTACAGAAAATATAACATTTGCTTACGAGCCAAGTACTAAAGGTCACACTCTCCTCCAACCAAGATACCCCCCGGGGGTCTTACCCTAAAGAATCATTATAAACACCAACACTTAAACACTAGACACATTCCCACAGTAGCTAGTTCTTAGCCATGTTCCCATAAGGAAAGGGAGGCTTAAGGTCAATCAGACCTAAACCCCACTCCGAACCATTAATAACCCACTATCACCATTTCTCTTCTACGAATGGAAACTCCAGCGCTTCTGCCCTGGAACCACTACCCAAACCGTAGTATCAATGGCCGACCTCGGCCTGTTTACCCTAACCAATAACCTATCAGGAGAACACTTATGTTCAAAACAATCCGTAAGACCGTTAACCGAGCTGGCGTAACAACTAACAAAGC
>Ga0206129_10005942_pt1 | contig 12618 bp, 9 predicted proteins | sample Helgoland_Spring_8_FD_148616 | JGI IMG/M metagenome (GOLD analysis project Ga0206129, IMG submission 148616) | Pelagic subsurface seawater microbial communities from Kabeltonne, Helgoland, North Sea - Helgoland_Spring_Bloom_20160502_2 | ecosystem: Environmental > Aquatic > Marine > Epipelagic ...
TCTGGCGCAACAAATGGGACACACGTCGTCAGGCAGAAGGTGCGATCTTCCAGTATATCAATGGCTTTTATAACCCGCGCCGACGTCACTCATCGCTAGGTGGCAAAAGCCCCTTGGCATTCGAACGAAAGGCCGCATAAATGAGTTCAGAGACCGGAATGTAAACGCGACAAGTCCAACACAGCAGTGGGGCATTTGATTCCATGAAAATGCTGAATTATCGTGGGACACATCTATTCTAACCTATTGATTTATATAGGGCGTATTGCGCTCAAACGTGGGACATATCCCCGTTGATTCTGTTGAGAAATTAGAAGTTTTGGCATGCCTGCCGGGGTCGCCATTTCCCGAAAAATGCAAATTTATTGCTCATAGAAAATCAGAGCCGGGCCGTTAACTGGTGTTGGGCCGCCAACTACGGACGGCTCAACAAAAAGTCAGACGAGATGCCTGCCGCTGGTACACAGTAAATAGCCGCGTAAGTTTGACGACCTAACCCTGTTAACGACGTTTGAGTTCAATCAAAGCGATCCAGATCCATGACCTTGGCCCACGCCGCTACAAAATCTGTAACGAACTTACCGCTTGAATCGTTTTGAGCGTAAAGCTCCGACAAAGCGCGCAGTTGCGAATTCGACCCAAAGACCAAATCGACACGGGTGCCTGTGCGCTGAACAGCTCCGGTTGCGCGATCCTTTGCCTCGTACAGGTTTCCGTCCTGTGCGCTTTGTGACCATTCCACGCTCATGTCCATAACAGATTTGAAAAAGTCATTGCTTAGCGTGCCGGGTGAGTCCGTCCAAACACCATGTTGGGCATCACCTGTGTTGGCGCCCAGAACGCGCAGCCCACCAACTAGCACTGTCATTTCAGGCGCTGAGAGGGTTAACAACTGGGCCCGATCAACAAGCAACTCCTCAGCTGACAGCGAAAAGTCTTGTTGCAGGTAGTTGCGGAAACCGTCTGCCTTTGGCTCCATCACGTCAAAAGAGTCGACATCCGTCTGCTCCTGGCTGGAATCGCCACGGCCTGGGGTAAAGGGCACGGTCACTTCTACCCCACCCGCTTTCGCGGCAGCCTCAACGGCTGCATTGCCGCCCAGAACAATCAGATCGGCCATAGACACTTTGGTATCACCCTTGGCGTCGAACGTGGCCTTGACCCCCTCGAGAACGCTCAGAACAGCGGCGAGTTTCTTAGGCTCGTTGACGTCCCAGTCTTTTTGTGGGGCAAGGCGGATACGCGCACCATTGGCGCCGCCGCGCTTGTCTGATCCGCGGAAGGTCGAGGCAGAGCCCCACGCCACCGACACCAGATCAGCTGTGTTCAGGCCAGAGGCAAGGATCGCCGCCTTGAGGTCAGTCACATCTGCATCGCTTACAATCGGGTGATCCGCTGTTGGGATCGGATCTTGCCAAATTAGCTCTTCGCCGGGCACTTCAGATCCGCGATAGCAGTTGATCGGTCCCATGTCACGGTGGGTCAGTTTGAACCAGGCGCGTGCAAATGCATCGGCAAACTTGTCAGGGTTGGCGTGGAAATCACGGCTGATCTTTTCGTAAGCAGGATCCATGCGCATCGCCATGTCTGCGGTCGTCATCATCAGCTTGACGTTGCCATTGCCGTCAACCTGCGGCGCATGATCATTGTTTGCCAGTCCCTTGGCTTGCCATTGGTTGGCGCCTGCGGGGCTTTTGGTCAGTTCCCAGTCGTAGCCAAACAGAACGTCAAAATAACTCATGTCCCATTTGATTGGTGTTGGGGTCCATGGCCCTTCGATGCCGCTTGTGATGGCATCCACACCCTTGCCGCTCTTGTGGCGCGACAACCAGCCAAAGCCCATGGCTTCCAGCGCACCGCCTTCGGGTTCGACGCCAACAAGATCAGCGTCGCCCGCACCATGGGCCTTGCCAAAGGTGTGCCCGCCAGCAACCAGCGCAACGGTTTCTTCGTCGTTCATCGCCATTCGGGCGAATGTTTCGCGGATGTCCCGGCCAGAGGCCTGCGGATCAGGATTGCCATCTGGGCCTTCGGGGTTCACGTAAATCAAGCCCATCTGGACGGCAGCCAGCGGGTTCTCAAGATCGCGATCACCGGAATAACGGCTGTTGGGCTTATCACTGGTGGCCAGCCACTCTGTTTCCGCACCCCAATAGATATCTTCTTCGGGTTCCCAAACATCGACGCGTCCACCGCCAAAGCCAAAGGTCTTGAAGCCCATGTCTTCCAGCGCCACGTTGCCCGCCAGGATCATCAGGTCAGCCCATGAAATCTGATTGCCGTACTTCTCTTTGACCGGCCACAACAGGCGGCGCGCCTTGTCAAGGTTGCCGTTGTCAGGCCACGAGTTCAGAGGCGCGAAACGTTGTGTGCCAGACGAAGCTCCACCGCGGCCATCAGCTGTCCGATATGTACCGGCAGAGTGCCAGGCCATTCGAATGAAGAATGGGCCGTAATGGCCATAATCGGCAGGCCACCAATCCTGACTGTCCGTCATCAGCGCAACAAGATCGGCCTTGAGCGCCTTCAGATCCAGCTTTTCGAACGCGTCACCATAATTGAAATCCGCGCCCATCGGGTCGGACTTGGCAGTATTCTGATGCAGGATCTTTAGATTAAGCTGATTTGGCCACCAATCACGCACTGATTGTACGCCAAAAGTGGTGTGTTTGGTTGTGCCGTGAATGACCGGGCATTTGCCGCCGTTTTCGATGTCGTTGCCGTCCATGGGTCTCTCCGATCGCTGATGTATCAAATGCTTCTGATCATCATTTAGACCGCAGCTTTGAATCATTCCAGACTTGCATCAAAAATTATCTGCTTTGATCCTAAGGCCAGCTTTGCCCAACCAGCGTAACTATTGATTCGATAGCATGATTACTCATACTGGCAAGGACCTAAATAAACTCAATAATTGGCATGCGTTGAATACAACTGGCTGTAGATACGCCCGTCAGTTTTTTTCACGCTTTGCCAGTCCATGGCCGGCTTCGGGCACATCCAGTGTTGCCCATGTCTCGTCGTGTGACGCCTTGGGTGGCATGGTACATGTCCTGTGATGTATGCTTACTTTTGCAATGAAATTGGCCGAAATCGGCGCGGTCACGAACAGGAAGGCCATGATCAGAAATTCCTGAATAGACCACCCTTCTCCCAATATTGAAGAATGTATCATCGACCCCAGCAAAAAGGCTCCGACACCCAGGGTGCCAACCTTTGTGGGCGCATGCAGCCGTGTCATGGCGTCATTGAATTTCAGCAGCCCTATCGCGGCCACCAGAGCGAAAAATGCACCAACCAGCAAGCAGACAGCAACAGCAATCACGGCAAAGCTTTCAATGGTCATTCGATGATATCCCCCCGCAAGACAAAGCGCGCATAAGCAACGGTTGACACGAAACCCAGCATGGCAATGATCAGGGCCGCTTCGAAATATATGCGCACGCCTTGCGCGATCCCTAGAAGCACAACCAGAGCAATGGCATTCACCACCATGGTGTCCAGCGCAAGAATGCGGTCACCAGTGCTGGGGCCAATGACCAGCCGGATCATCGACATGATTTGTGCAAGCGAAACGACCAGGAAAGAAATGATCAGCGCCGTATTCATCAGGTCAGTCGCAAAGCTCATAGAAAGATCTCCATCAGGCGGCGCTCGTAGCGGGTCTTGATTTCGTCGCGGATGGCATCCGGGTCCGGTGCATCCAGCGCGTGCACCAACAGGCTGTGCCCATCTTCCGATAGGTCAGCCGATACTGTGCCCGGGGTCAATGTGATTGTCCCGGCCAGAACTGTAATCGCCTCTGGTTGGCGCAAATCAAGTGGGATCACCACCCAAGCTGGCTGTAGTTTTGAGTTAGGCCGGGTCAGCACGATCCATGCTACCTGAATGTTGGCAACGACGATGTCCCACATAACCAGAACAGCATATGAAAGCATACGAAGTGGTCGAATGCCTTTGGGGCGGTCCGGCCACCAAACAGATGTCATTTGCGGAATGATCACGCCTAGGATCAGCCCAAAAACGACCATACCGGCCGACACATGATTTTGCAGCAAGATCCACACGGCGGCTAAAAGCAGTGTTAACAACGGGTGTGGAAACAGCCAACGGAATGCTCGTGCCATCTCAGTATCCCTCTTTCGGTGTGCTGAGCTTGCCGGGAGTATCCAGCACGGTGCTGATATAAGGCTCGGGCGCAAAAAGCTGTGCAGATATGTCTAGCATGTAGCGATGTGCCTGCCCGGCAAAAACGGTGTAGACGACGAGAACGGCCACAATACTGCCGACAGCCGCATAGGATAAAGCAGATGGTTTCTGTGTTGCTTGCGCGTCTAGTGGGTGTTGTATGCTTTGTGCCTGCCAGAACACGACACTGCCCGCACGGGCAAACCCAACGATGCTGATCAGGCTGGATACCAGAACAATCCCCCAGACCCATGCTGCATTTGGCGCCTCAAAGGCGGCATCTAAAACCAACAGCTTGCCGATGAAGCCCGACATGGGTGGCAAACCGGTCATCGCAATTGCTGCGACAAAAAATAGACCAGCCGTCATTGGTGCACTTGCCACCGGAGGTTGGGCAGTCAACTCAAGATTTGCGCGAGTGGAACGAACCAGATCAGAAATTAGAAACAGGGCTGCAGCAGCCAGCGTAGAATGCACAATGTAGTAGAGCGCAGCCGCGATACCCGCAGGCGTGAATAGCGAAATTGCGACCATGACCATGCCCATCGATCCGATCACCGAAAAGGCCACTAATCGGTTCAATTGTCGTGCGGCCAAAACGCCGATCATGCCAATGGCAAGTGAGGCAAGTGCGACTGGCAGCAACCACTGCCCGTGCAAACCAAGCGTCGCCTCAAGTTCTGGCGGAAAGATGATCGTGTAAACGCGGATAATTGCATAGGCCCCAACCTTGGTCATGATCGCAAAAAGGGCGGCGACCGGGCCGGGCGCCTCGGCATAGCTGGAGGGCAGCCAGAAGTGCAGCGGGACCACCGCCGCCTTGACCGCAAAGACCAGCAGCAACAATACGGCTGCCACCCGAATCCCAACCGTTCCGCCCGCGTCAATCATCCGCACACGCAACGCCAGATCGGCCATGTTCAGCGTTCCCGTCTCAGCATAGACCGAGCCGAGTGCGAACAAGAACAATGTCGAACCGATCAGGTTGAACAGCACATATTGCACCCCGGCGCGCAGCCGGATGTTCCCGCCTGCGTGGATCATTAAGCCATAGGATGCGATCAACAATACTTCGAAAAAAACGAATAGGTTGAACAGGTCACCGGTCAAAAAGGCACCCATGATCCCCATTAACTGAAATTGATAGAGCGCATGAAAGTGTCGCCCTCGGACATCCCATTCGGACCCTATTGCAAAGAGCAACACCACCAGTGCTAAAACCGAGGTCAGCAAAACCATCAAAGTGGACAGCCGGTCGGCGACAACAACGATGCCGAACGGCGCGGCCCAGTCGCCCAACTGGTACAGTGTTATGGTGCCGTCGGATGCTTGCCAGGCCAAGCCTGCTGCTACCGTGATCAGACCCATGATGCCTGCGACGGAAAATACCCGCTGAATGCCAATGTGATAGCGCGCAGCCAGCAGGATGAAGGGGGCCAAAACGGCAGGCAAAACAATTGGCGCGAGGACCCAATGAGTCATTTTGGTTCCTCCGTTGCCGCGTCATCTTGCGTTATGATCTGATCATCAACATGGTCGTCATTGGACCCCAGATAGGCTCCAAGTGCGATCATGACGATGACGGCTGTCATGCCAAAGGAAATCACGATCGCCGTCAGAACAAGAGCCTGTGGCAACGGATCTGTATAGATGGACACACCGTCGCGCAGGATCGGCGGCGCACCAACCGTCAAACGACCCGAAGCAAAAAGGAATACGTTGACAGCGTAAGTCAGCAAGGAAATTCCCATGATGACCGGAAACGTACGCAAACGCAGAACCAGATAAATCCCGGCCGAAGTCAGCAAACCGATGGCAGAGGCCACAATGAATTCCATTTCACACGCCCTCCTTTGCGAGGTCCCCGGGCGATGGATCGTCACGAGACGGGTCTATATCCATTGGATGCTCGACCTCTGGGGTGTGCACGCGGCGCGCTAACCTTGAGAAGCTTTCAAGTGACAGCATCACAGCACCGACAACCGCCAGAAAAACACCCAAGTCAAACAAGGCGGCGGTTGCCAGTTCGAATTTTTCGAATGGAGGGATGCGGACATAAGTGAAATCTGACGTCAGGAACGGCTTGCCCACAAACCACGATCCGATCCCGGTCAGGCCCGCAATCAGGACCCCCGCGCCGATGATCCCGTGATAGGGATAGCGCAATCGCGCCGATGTCCATGAAAAACCGCTGGCCATGTACTGCATCACCACGGCAATGGACACGATTAACCCGGCAATAAATCCTCCGCCAGGTTCGTTGTGGCCACGCAGGAAAATATAAAAGCCGACCATTAATGCAACGGGCATCAAAACGCGGGTCAGAACGACCATCATCATCGGGTGCATGTCACCTGCGCGCGGCTGATCCGGCAGGCGATTAAGCAGACGAGCACGCACCGGGCCGGATAAGAGCGCCTCGGTCAACGCATAGATCACCAGTGCCGCAATGCCGAGCACGATGATCTCACCGTAGGTGTCAAAGCCTCGGAAATCGACAAGGATCACATTAACCACATTTGTGCCGCCGCCGCCCTTGTATGAATTGGCAAGGTGGAATTCAGAGATCGGTACCCCAATCGCATCGCGCATCAAGAAATAGTAGGCGAGCCCCATAGTCGCCAACCCTCCGAGGATCGCAATGCCGGCATCGCGTGTACGCAACAACACTGAGCTTTCGACAGGTGTTCTGTTTGGCAGAAAATTGAGCGCCAGCAAAAGCAGAATGATTGTCACCACTTCAACCGTAATCTGTGTCATGGCCAGATCGGGGGCGCTGAACAGTATAAAACCGATAGAAACCATAAGCCCAACAATGCCAATTAAAATCAGCGATAACAGCCGGTTTCGATGTAGGAACACCAGACCGCAGGTCGCGGCAACCAGCATCAACCATCCGGCAATTAAAACGGGACTTGCGGGTTGCATGCTCCGACTAGCAGCTGCCACAGTTCCCGTGTTCCAAGCATAAAAACCCGATCCTACAATTGCGACCATGGCAATCGCCGCATATCGCGTGAACGCGCCATTATGCGTTGATTGAATAACGGTCCGCGCAATGTTTACCGCACCGGCTATAATAGCCTCGAATATGGTTTTGGCCTCGGGTCGCGGTGAAATATCCCACAGGCGCAACGCGGGGCGATAGGCTGACAACAGCGCCAAGCCACCAACCACCGCGATAAGCGACATGTACAGGGCTGGCACCAAACCGTGCCAGATTTTGAGGTGGGCCTTGGGCATCAAAGCTGCATCGCCAATAACAGAGGCAGTAACAATGCGCACTATTGGCTCGGCAAGAAACGGTGCAATGCCAATCAATACGACAAGCACGACAAGGATCGCAGGCGGTAGCCAAAGACCGGAGCCCGGGTCATGCGGCTTGGCCGGGTAATCCTTGCGTTTTGGGCCCAGAAAGACATGCCCGATGAAACGAAACGAATAGGCCGCCGAAAATAGTGATCCGATCACAGCAAATGCTGGCACAAGCCAAGGGAAGCCAAAAAGTACGGTGTGTGTTGTCTCTTCAAGCATCATCTCTTTGGACAGGAACCCGTTCAGCAGCGGGATGCCGGCCATGGACAAAGCAGCAAGTGTTACGATGCAAAAGGTGATCGGCATCAGATGTCGTAAACCGCCCAGTCTGCGGATATCTCTGGTATGTGTTTCGTGATCAATGATCCCGGCTGACATAAACAGCGCTGCTTTGAAAGTCGCGTGATTGAGAATGTGAAATACTGCAGCCATCGCACCAAAGGCCGTTCCCGTCCCCAAAAGCATCGTGATCAGCCCAAGATGGCTGACAGTGGAAAACGCCAAAAGTGATTTGAGGTCATGCTTGAAAAGCGCAATCACCGCCCCCAGTACCATTGTGACAAGGCCAGCTGTCGTGACAATCGCAAACCATTCCGGCGTGCCCGATAGCACTGGCCACATCCGCGCCATGAGAAAGATACCGGCCTTCACCATTGTGGCTGAATGCAGGTAGGCCGAAACCGGTGTTGGGGCGGCCATGGCGTGTGGCAACCAGAAGTGAAAAGGGAATTGCGCAGATTTGGTGAAACAGCCCAACAAGATGAGGATCAGCGCCGACAGATAAAGTGGTGACTCCTGAATGATGTCGCGGTTCTGCAGGATCACACTCAGGTCATAACTGCCTGCGATTTGCCCCAAAATGAGCATCCCCGCAATCATCGCAAGACCACCCATGCCGGTGACGGTCAAAGCCATCCGCGCGCCCTGTCTGCCTTCGGGTAGATGTTTCCAATACCCGATAAGCAGGAACGACGAGAGCGACGTCAGTTCCCAAAAAACCAGTAAGAGCAATATGTTGTCGCTTAGGACAATCCCGACCATCGCCCCTTGGAATAGCAACAAATAGGTGAAAAATTCACCCATATTGTCTTCTCTAGCCAGGTAGAACCGCGCATATGCGATGATCAACAGACCGATGCCAAGAATAAGGAAGGCAAAGAAAAACCCAAGTCCGTCCAGCATGAGGGTAAAATTCAGCCCAAGCGATGGCACCCAATCAACCCGGGCCGTCACCAGATCTCCTGCGATCACAGCAGGCAGATTTGTCAGTAAGCCGATCATAGCAGCCAGCGACACGGTAAACGTCACCCCGGCGCAAGCCTGTCTTCCGGCTGAGTTCATCAAGCCTGGCAAGAGTGCGCCGAGGAACGGCAAGGCAACGATCAGAAAGAGTGACACGCGAACTCCTGTAGTTTTCTGTGCGTCCAAGTGTGAGCCAGTAAATTACTTAACTTTGGTTGGAAAGACCACCAGAATAGCGTGTTAGTCCCATGCAATCTGGCATTTCTCACTTGGTCATGAAAACGGATCAGCACAAGTGGCATTACTGATATTGTCGGCAGCAGATCTTGCTATAAAAACTTAGAACGGCGAAGGCCTCTTTGATCTTTTGCAACGGGATACAAATTCGCGGGCGATGTCGGTGCGAATTTTAAGCGACATGTTCAATCGACATTCCCCACATAGAACGCCGTCTGTGTCATATTGATGCCAGATTGTTCGGTAAACAAGCTTCTTGGTTAGGTGATCCCTTTGCAAGATAACTTTGTCCAGTTGATCGCTTGCTAGCCTTCTTTGATATGTTGCTCTGCATCGGTTGTAGAAACGGATGACCCAGTCTGGTTTCAATGTTAGATTGGTGACAACAAAGCCGACGCAAGGGAGCCACTCACTGGGATGCCACTACATCGTAAATGAGATCACCCGCCCACGTTTGGCCTGCACCTGCTTCAAGAGGCTCGTTCAGGTCGAGATACCAAGCCGCCCCATTCCCAAGAGCTTTGTCGACCCCGCGCTGATGGTTCACGTCCTGTGCGCGTAATACTGCTGTTATCTGTCGTAATATCGTTAGATTCAGATGTTTGAAAACCAAAGGCATTGCTCTTAGCGGATCGCTCGTGGCGGAATGGGTAGGTAAATTCATCAAGCTGCTGGAACGAATATCTGACGCAATCATCGCACGTGTGTTTGAGGCTCAGAAGCCATATTAATAAAGGACATAACAGTAAACCTTCGCCAGAAGGGCAATCATACAGGGAAGGACAAGAGCAAAACCGCAAGGCTCTGGGTAGCCGCCTGAGATTATACACCTTGGCCACCCGCCGTGTAGCGGAGTACCCCAGCAAACATCCTGAATGCTATGAAGTTTACAAGAATATTCAACCAAGCATGTGGAGCGAACACGAACGGTCTTCTCGACATAGCCATTAAAGGCTTTGCTCAAAATAAGTTCTGTTTTGTGATCGAGCGAACGCGCTCAAGAAAAAAATACCGGCAGACCGGACCTCGACGAGGCACTGTGGTTCAAGATTGACGCGAGGTCTGCCTTTGCCACAGGCCACAGTTGCGCGTTTATCCGCAACACGGTCTGACACGGTGTCGTCATAAAACATGTGGAGATTTCCACGAAATGCGTTGGTCGAGGTTTCTGATTAACGCACATTGTTGCCTTTGAATTGCTTTGATCAACACATAACAATAAAACACGGAACCGTGCAGTCAGCGTTTGGCCGGCGTTATGACAACGTTAATTTTCTGTTAACTTCTCTAGATTCCCTAAACGCCAAAAGCTTTTTCCGCGGGATTACTGAATTTATTTGAATTATTTGGAAGCCGACGCGTTTCGAACACTCTTGTAAAGCCCAGCAATAAATTCGAGGGCATGAAACCGGTGAAATAACGCTTATCGAACGCTATGATTGCCTGCGCAGCCCACACAGAGAGTGGAGCAGGTGATCATTACCAAGTCTCAAGTCCCAAAAAGTTCGCGGCTCAACGCGGCGCTCGAAGCTTTCGCTTCTAGGTATATCGCGTCACAATCGCTTGCCAGACAGTGCATCGCTGTACGAACGATCGGACGAGCTGTGTGGTCTTGGCGCTTCCGTTTAGAATCTGTCCCGTAGAATTTTCTTGTGGTGGTCGCACAATAACAAGTCAACCGATGCTGTCTCTAAGCAGCAGCCCTGTGTTTTGGTGGTAAAACCTCGTAAAAGCGGGCTTCGGCTTCAGGTTGTATCAAAATTGCAAATCGTAGATTTTGTTTTTGCATACTACTCTTTGGCAATTGCGTCAGAGCGCATCAGGTATTCCCAGCAATATCGATCTACATCCCTTGCTGAAATTACGCCGTATCCTGGAGCTGGCTCAAAACGTGACAAGCCATCCTCGCGCGCAAAAGCTGCAAAACGCTTTGTACCATGGCTGTTGCGAAACAGGAACCATCCGAGATTGTCTTTCCCTGAGAGGTTTGCAAACACACCGATCAGGCAAACGGTATGGCCCCCAATGGGACTGAGACGCGATGCAACGGCATCTCCGGGATACCGCACAAGCCCCTGTCGCTGCGGCAATCTGCCAAACCAAGTTTGTGTCCCGATACCGTTCAAAACAGCAAAGGACGCCACAACTGGTAACCCAAACTGAAGTCTGTTAGCGAACTGAGCCGAGAGCGGTACATCAGGGCGCGAATTCACCCAAAATTGCGCATCACCAGTCGACGGTTCTCGTGTAATGTTATGCTCAAATTCCACCCGACTATGACGCCTGTGCTTCGCATTCTCCTGCGCATCCACCGAAAAACTGGAGACCGTGTAGTTAACCGGTGTCTTGGTTTTATCGTACACAGCATACTGTTCTTCACAAATGCCGTGGTTTTCCAACGCTGAAAGTGCAGAGTAAAGAAAGGTGCCGCCGCTTTCATGAATGGCCTCCTTGTCAATCGACGCGATGTTCACACCAATTTGGCTAAGCGGTTGGATTGGGTCTTGTCGCATGAACGCATAAATAAACTCCTCTGATAAATTGCTAAAGGAACCGGTGTGCCCAGCCTCCGTCAGTTCTTCAGCCGCAGCAATGGCAAAAGCATTGCACGTTCCGCGAGCGCCTTGATCCCAAATGGGCCAGTCTTTTGCATCTAAATTGGTGCTTGGGCCTATGAGTAATTTAGGTTGAAACAGACTTTTCTCTATTGCCTGGTCTAGTCTCTCTACACCATTCGCCAGTGCAGTTTCGACAGACCAGCCAGGCGGGGGACCGCCGCCCAGTGCATACTTTCGATTACGCATCGTCTGCATCGGCGGTAGGGCTTTTATCTCCGACAAGATGCGGAAGCTCATGTCGGCAACGAGCGCTGAGCTCTTTGAAAAGGTCCAGTCCAGACAATTCTTTGGAAATAGCCTGGGCTAAAGCGATGCCCGCCCAAGTATCGCTGGCAAAATGAACGCCTGCGCGTTCGCGATTCACCGCGATCCTTTCTGCCAAGTTAGAAAGGTATTTACCAATCCCGCATTGGCGATCCGACAAGAGTGAATCCAAAAGTAGTGTTGAAATCAGGTGCGCCTGAGTCGAATGATTGCTTGGGTAAGATGGATGTGGCGGCGTGGGAATAATCGGCAAAATACCTGGCCAAACCTGAACGGGACGCGGCCGCATTATCTCAAGCTTCCAGTGCATACCAATGACGCTGGCAATAACCATGCCAAGAGAGATCAGTCTGCAGGTTGCTGGATGTGTCGTCGATTGAATCGACAACACGTTGTAATAATAGTGATGAAATGAACCAGCTTGGTCATGAATTTCCGCGCCATAGTCTCCCATTGTCACTTGGCGATCCGAGAGCGCCCAAGTTAGGTCTTCGACTGCGGAAATGGGGACCAAGCTTGTGAAGTCTTCTGATGGCAAGGTGGCCTTCATTTCTGTTTTGTCCCAGTACGGTGCGATCGCGTGTGCAAACACGCTGCCGTCCACGGGGACCTCGGCCAAGACAAAGGGCAATTGTGCTAGGGCCCAATAATCGGGGTGCAGATTTCTTTGGTCAAATGTACTGGGATGAAAAGCATCAAAAGCCTGTGTATCGTCATCGTGATGCAACTGAACCGCCGCAGGCAAAGCGGTTCC
>Ga0206129_10005945_pt1 | contig 12614 bp, 14 predicted proteins | sample Helgoland_Spring_8_FD_148616 | JGI IMG/M metagenome (GOLD analysis project Ga0206129, IMG submission 148616) | Pelagic subsurface seawater microbial communities from Kabeltonne, Helgoland, North Sea - Helgoland_Spring_Bloom_20160502_2 | ecosystem: Environmental > Aquatic > Marine > Epipelagic ...
CTGGAAAGATGAAGGACACGTTGGCCCCCGAGTTGCGCGCGGCGCTTTGGATGATCGGCTCAATCTTGTCGTTTTCTTTCATGGCTGTGGCTGGGCGTTGGTTGGCCGAAGGCTATGATACGTTCGAGATCATGCTCTATCGCTCGCTCACAGGGATCCTGATCGTCTTTGCGGTTGCCGCTGCGATTGGAACCTTGGGTGAAATCACCACGCGTTCTTCCGGTGTTCATGTCATTCGCAACGCATTTCACTTTGCCGGACAAAACCTGTGGTTTTACGCAATCACAGTCATTCCATTGGCGCAGGTTTTCGCGCTTGAGTTCACTTCACCCATCTGGATTTTAATACTTTCTCCCATCTTCTTGGGTGAGCGTATGACGCGCCCGCGGATCATTGCGGCAGTCTTGGGGTTCATCGGCATTTTGATCGTGACACGGCCCGGTGCAACGCCACTTAACGCCGGAATTGTAACCGCTGCAATTGCCGCAATTTGTTTTGCGCTGACGGGCCTGCTGACCAAGCGTTTGACCAAAACGGAGAGCCTGACCTCGATCTTGGCCTATCTTACTGTCACACAAGCGGTTTTTGGAATTATCTGCGCGGGCTATGATGGGGATATCAAATTGCCAACGTTAGAGAGTGCACCCTTGTTGGGCATGGTCGGTGTCGCGGGTTTGATCGCGCATTTTTGCCTGACCAAAGCGCTGAGCATTGCACCTGCGACTGTCGTGATGCCGATCGATTTCACGCGATTGCCAATGATTGCGGTTATTGGCATGCTGGTCTTTGGCGAAGCACTTGATCCTTGGGTGTTCGTCGGGGCCGCGCTCATTTTTGCGGGCAACTATTATAATATCTGGTCTGAGACACGCAAAGCGCAGGTTTCGGATTGAGCTTTGCTCTCTATAGGCGCATGACGTTCACATGAGACAAAGCAAAGATATATCACCGCTCGCTTGGGTTTTGCTCGCGCTGCTTGGCTTGATTTGGGGTGGCTCGTTTTTGTCGATCCGCATCGCTTTGAACGAAGTCGGCTTTCTGACCTCTGTCGCGCATCGCACCGGTTGGGCGATGTGTTTGCTCTGGCTTTATGTTTGGTATTGCGGCCTACCCATCCCAAAAGAACCGCGCATATGGGTCGGATTTCTTGGCATGGGCTTGCTGAACAACGCTATTCCGTTTTCGCTAATGGCATGGGGACAGCTTACGATTGAGAGCGGGTTGACCTCGATCCTCAATGCGACGACTGCGATCTTTGGTGTTGTTCTTGCCTCGCTCTTTTTTGCCGATGAAACCTTGAGTGCGCGCAAACTTGTCGGTGTCATCATCGGGTTTCTTGGCGTCGCGATTGCAATCGGGATTGAGCATCTGCTCGCGTTTGATATCCGCTCGCTTGCGCAATTGGCGATCATTGCAGGGACACTGTCTTACGCGTTTGCAGGTATTTGGGCGCGCAAACGCCTGAGCGGTCTTGCGCCAGAGATCGCAGCGGCAGGCATGCTAACAGGTTCAACACTGATCATGCTTCCAGCGGCGTGGATCCTTGAAGGCCCCATCACTCTGGCGCTGGAACCGATCACATGGCTGGCAATTGGATACTACGTGATCATTGCGACCGCCCTTGCCTACCTGCTCTATTACCGCATTCTTGCGCTCGCTGGCAGCGGGAACCTGATGCTTGTGACTTTGCTTGTGCCACCAATCGCCATCGTGCTCGGTGCCGTAGTTCTTGGAGAGGCACTGCATCCGCGCGCCTATGCAGGCTTTGCACTTTTGGCGCTCGGGCTGATTATTCTTGACGGACGTGCCGTTGACGCGTTGCGCCGCGCCAAGTAGCAAAGCGACAACTCAGTGCACGCGAAGGAGCGGCAAATGCTATATAAATCTGCGCAAGCATGGCGCGATGCGCCGCAAAAACATGTGTTGTTGTTTGCGATGTCTGGCTTGGGCAAGACGCATGTGTCTGAAATGCTTACCGAGCGAGAGGATGCCAACTGGTTTCACTATTCTGTCGATTACCGTATCGGCACGCGTCATATGGGTGAGCACATTATCGACAACCTTAAACGTGAGGCTATGAAGACCCCGTTTCTGCGCGAAATGTTGATGCATGATTTAATCCACTTTGGTGTGAATGTGCATGATCATGACTTGCGGCCAGTTGCGGCCTATCTGGGTAAACCGGGCGACCCCGAACTTGGTGGCTTGCCCATTGCCGAATATCAACGCCGCCAAGATCACTTCAAAGACGCCGAAATAGCGGCTCTCCGAGACACCGCACGCTTTATTGAGCGCGCGCGTGACATCTATGGCTATGAGCATTTCATCTGCGACACCGGAGGCTCCATTTGTGAATGGGTCGATCCCGAGGACCCAAATGATCCATTGTTGAGCGCTTTGGCGCAAGATTGCTTGATGGTCTGGATCAAAGGGAGCGACGCACACACCCAAAGCTTGATCGAGCGCTTTGATAAAGAGCCCAAGCCAATGTCATACCAACCAGCGTTTCTGGCACGTGTTTGGGCTGAATATTTGAGCAATAACAATGTGCAAGAATGTGATGTTAATCCTGACGAGTTTATCCGCTGGACCTATGCACAAGCCCTTGCACATCGCCAACCACGCTACGAAGCGATGGCGCGTAATTTTGGGATTACCGTTCAAGCCTCAGATATGGCGGATGTAAGCAATGAAGCGGCATTCATAGATGTGATCGCCGACGCCCTTGCTGCGCGTGACACATAAGCCTATCTCAGCACTCCAAACTATAGAAAGTCCGGTGCGATGCCGATAAAACTCCCTGCCGATCTACCAGCTTATGATGTGCTTCAACGCGAAGGCGTGATGCTTGTGTCCGAGGACGAAGCCGCGCGTCAGGACATCCGTCCTTTGCGGATTGCTTTGCTCAACCTGATGCCGAAGAAGATCCAGACAGAGAACCAGTTTGCCCGCCTTATCGGTGCGACTCCTTTGCAGATCGAACTCTCGCTGATCCGCATGAGCGAACATCAAACACGCAACACGGCCGCCGAACATATGGAGAGTTTTTATCGCCCGTTTTCCGAGGTAAAGACCGAAAAATTTGATGGTTTGATCATCACAGGTGCCCCGATTGAACATTTACCGTTTCAGGATGTGACCTATTGGGAGGAACTTTGCGATGTGTTCGAGTGGACGCAAACGCATGTGCATTCGACTCTAGGTGTGTGCTGGGGCGGTATGGCGATGATAAATTATTTCCATGACGTGAAGAAACACGTGTTGGACCAAAAGCTGTTTGGCTGTTTCCGGCATTCAAATCTCGCACCATCGTCACCTTATTTACGAGGGTTTTCAGATGATTGCGTGATTCCAGTCAGTCGCTGGACAGAAATGCACCAAGCAGAGATTGACGCCAACATTGGCCTGAACACTTTGCTCTCAAGCGAAGGCGCTGGTCCTTGTCTTGTTGAGGATCAACAGCATCGCGCGCTCTATATCTTTAATCATTTCGAGTATGACTCGGGGACGCTCAAACAAGAGTACGACCGCGATATTGCAGAGGGCACAACGATCAACGTGCCGATGAATTACTACCCGAATGATGATCCATCTCAACCGCCTCAAAACCGTTGGCGCAGTCACGCACACTTGCTTTATGGCAATTGGATCAATGAGATATACCAAACCACCCCTTTTGAAAGCGATCTGATTGGTGTTTAAAATCCTGCTCTATATTCTTGTCGCACTCGTCTTGCTCGCCGCCGTAACTTTGTGGCGCGCAAGTGCGCGAGAAGCAGCAGCAGAGGCGGCCTACCCGCCGGAGGGGCAATTCATCGATGTGAATGGCCAAAAAGTTCACGTCGTCGTGCGCGGTTCTGGACCTGATCTAATCTTGATCCACGGCGCTTCAGGGTCGACGCGTGATGTAACATTCTCACTTGTTGAAAAGCTTGAGCAAGACTATCGCGTGATCGCTTTGGACCGGCCAGGCCTCGGCTACACGCCGCGCATCACCAAAGCTGGCGAAACACTTACGCAGCAGGCTGATCTACTCTCTGATGCTGCACGCGAGCTTGGCGCACAGAACCCAATCGTTGTGGGGCATTCTTTTGGCGGTGCCGTTGCACTAAATTGGGCCGTCAATCATCCTGACACGATGGCTGCGATGGTATTGCTTGCAGCACCTTCCAACCCGTGGACCACCCCGATTGATCCGCTCTATCGCGCCACGTCTTCCAAGCTGGGTGCTACATTCCTTGTGCCTTTGCTTACCGCGTTCGTGCCGAATTCTTACGTCGCCAACGCGTTCTCCGAAGTGTTCGAACCGCAAGATGCGCCAGATGGTTATGCCGACTACTTCGGTCCCGGCGTTACGCTTCGGCGTCACACAATGATCGCAAATGCGCGCCAACGCACTCATTTACTCCCTGATATCAAAGCCTTGGTGCCACGTTACGGCGACATTGATGTGCCAACCGAGATCCTGCACGGTGATGTGGACACAATCGTGGGTCTGCCAATCCATTCCGCGTTGCTTGTCGATCAGATCAAAGGTGCAAATCTGACTGTTCTAAAAGGCGTCGGTCATATGCCACAGCATGTGTCCCAACCCGAAGTGATCGATGCGATCAATCGCGCTGCCGTGCGCGCTGGATTGCGGTAAGCTCTCCAGCCCGTCATAGTGAATCAAACAAATATGGGAATGCGTGTCATGAACCTGCCTTTCGACGGTGCCATCAGTACTTTTTACAACAAAAAAGCCCCCGATAATGTGCGCGATGCAATAAAACGCAGTGAAAGTGGTTCCATCTTAAGCGCCACCTACCCGTACGACGCGCGTATGAAACGCAAGCGCTACGAAAAAGAGATGGCCGCGTTGCAAATCGAACTGGTGCGTTTCCAACACTGGGTACGTGAGACTGGGCAGCGCGTGGCAATTGTTTTTGAGGGCCGCGATGCCGCTGGCAAAGGTGGCACGATCAAGCGGTTTCGTGAAAACCTCAACCCGCGTTCGGCAAATGTTGTGGCACTCTCAAAACCGACAGAGCGTGAACAAAGCCAATGGTACTTTCAACGCTATATCGATCACCTTCCAGCGGGCGGCGAGATCACCTTCTTTGATCGCAGCTGGTACAATCGTGGCGTTGTGGAGCATGTGTTCGAGTTCTGCACACATGAACAACGTGACGTTTTCTTTAAACAGGTGACGCAGTTTGAAGATATGATCGTATCAGAAGGCATTACCCTCGTTAAGTTCTGGCTCAATGTGGGTCGAGAAGAACAATTACGCCGCTTTATGGAGCGCGAAAGCGATCCTTTAAAGCAATGGAAATTATCGTGGATCGATGTTGAGGGTTTGAACCGTTGGGATGCATATTCCGAGGCAATTCAAGAGAATATGAAGCGTAGCCATACGCACACGGCGCCCTGGACCGTAATCCGTTCTGACGACAAACGCCGTGCACGCGTGAATGCGATCCGTCATGTTCTCGACCAATTTGAATATGACTATAAAGATGCCAAAGCTCTGGGAACACTAGATCCAAAAGTCTGTGCTGGCCCGGAGATTTGGGATGCCTAAACGGGGCTATCACCACGGAAACTTGCGACAAGCATTGGTGGAAGCCGCGCTTGAACTGATCCGTTCCAAAGGCCCCACAGGGTTCACTTTGTCAGAAGCTGCAAAGCAAGCTGGTGTTACTCCAGCTGCCGTCTATCGCCACTTTGAAGGTCGCGAAGACCTCATTGCAGAAGCCGCGCGCCAAGGCTACGAGATTTTCGCCGACGTTATGCAATACGCGTATGACAAAGGGCAACCTTCCGCGCTTGCTGCATTTGAAGCGACGGGCCGAGCCTATCTCGCCTTTGCGCGCAAGTACCCGGGTCATTACATTGCAATGTTCGAAAGCGGGATTTCTGTTAATAGAACGCCAGAGCTTGCCGCAGTCTCTATGCGCGCGCGCGGCGTTTTAGAAAAAGCTGCGGAAGATTTGAACCAACATATTCCAGCACACAAACGCCCCCCTGCATCGATGTTCAGCGCGCATATCTGGGCAATGAGTCACGGTGTTGTAGAACTTTTCGCGCGCAATAGCCCCGGAACACAAAGCCCCTTTCCGCCAGAGGATCTATTGGAAAGCGCGATTGGCATATACCTGCGTGGTCTCGGCCTGATTGATGCCGATAGTAAATAGAGACGCGTAAAACGCGTCACAGGTAAAGCATGGGTAAACCCATGCAGATTGCCTTTGGCAAGGATATTTAGAAAGAGAGGAAGGGACAGCCCGAATAGGACCGTCCCTCGAAAAAGCCATGCTTCCCCTCTTACGATCATCGGCGTCCCCGCCTGTACCGCGGATAGATTAGATCGTGTTTAGGTTAAGTTTTCGTTCCCTCTCTTGAGAAATATCCCAGCCGGAGGCAAACCGCATGTCATTTAAAGACATGCTAATAAAGGTAAGCATTCGGCGAAGGCCGTGGGCGCGCCGTATTGATCAGAGGTGTTTGGGTACGGCTTTTGGTTTACGCGGCTTCGGGGTCCATTTTTTGGCAAGACGCTCGAAGTTATCGAGGATGCGGCCGATCTCTGCCTCATCCGGGTCGAACTGTCCCCCATACCATTTCAGCATCTGGCCGTGTTCTTCGTGCTTGGGGTCGGCCATGGCTTCGAGGAAGGCAGTGTAGCCGGGAAAGCCACCCACATCCTCCGGAGGGCAAGCACCGATGGCCCTGACAAGGCGTGGATATGCGGCACCCGCGATGGCATCATCGATTTTCTCGACCTTGATTACGTGATGCCAGTTGTCGCCAAAGTCATAGATGTAATGGATGGTCTTGGTGCCAACATCTTCGATCACGTCAAGCAGGCTGGTTTTGCTGGCGGGCATCGGGCCATCGTAAAAGCCATCTGGATCTGGCACCCCCCAGCCGCTGCCGCCGGCCCTGAACTCATACAGGTGACTGTCGGTCCATCCCATGGCAGCCTGGATCACATCATGCAGGCGGTTCAGCTTGATCTTGAGGGGCACATCAAAGCGCCGAAGCACCTGAGGCTCGACATCGGACAATGTGACCTTGAGGCGCGCGACCAGTGTCATGCAGCAATCCTCTTCAATTCCATGGCGGCCTTCCAATTCCAGGGTAACAGTTCTGGTAGGCGTGACACAGGCATATCGGGCAGTCGCGCCAAGACGTCTGCCATCCATGCCTGCGGGTCGATGTCGTTCATCTTTGCCGTGACGATAAGTGTATACATGAAGGCTGCCCTGTCGCCACCGCGTTCAGACCCTGCAAAAAGCCATGACTTTCTACCCAATGCGATCCCTCTGAGCGCGCGTTCGGCGGCATTGTTCGTTAGGCAGAGGCACCCGTCATCAAGGAATGCGGTGAAGGCCTCCCAGCGACCTGTCCCCTCGAGCATGTAGTTGATCGCCTTGGCAACAGGGTTGTGCTTTGACATCCGGGCCCACTCGGCCAGCATCCAATCATGCAGATCATTGACCATCGGCGCTACCCACTGCTGCCGGGCTTCATGACGCGCTGCATCTGACAGGCCGGTGATGTCACGCTCGACAGCGAAGATCGCATCGATCCGCGTCACAGCGTCCAGCGCGATATCTCTTGCGCTACCTTTTTGCCTTTGCGGGCTATGGCCTTGATGTCGGCCAGTTCAAAGAACTTGCGTCTTGCGTGGCTCCAACACAGCGCACTACGGACCGGGCCCGGACTACGATCTGCGAGATACAGATCATTGTAGCCGCCATAAACGTCCGACTGAAGAACACCGTGCCATTCGGCCAGATGCCGTGTCGGGTGTTCTTTCCGGCGATCTGTTGAGAAGTGGAAGAGGGCGGCGGGTGGCGCATCCCCATCCCACGGTCGATCATCGCGCACATAGGTCCACAGTCGCGCCGTCCTTGTGCCGCCACGCGCCAGAAGCGGCACGGTGGTATCGTCACCGTGCAAGCGGCCAGCGTCCAACACATGGCGCGCGATCAACGCATGAATGGGGGTCAGCGCCACACAAGCATGACCGATCAGATCAGCCAAGGTGGACAGGCTCAGATCAATCCCCTCACGTGCAATTCGCTCGGATTGCCGGTTCAAGGGTTGGTGTTGTCCATACTTGTCGAAGGCGATCATCGCGATCAGTTGCGGCCCTGCCCAACCGCGTGGAATGGCGTGGAACGGGGCCGGCGGTTGGCTGATCTTCTCGCAAGCTCGGCAAGTGAACTTCTCGCGGACCGTCTGGATCACCTTCCACTGGCGTGGGATGACCTCCAGTGTCTCCGTAATATCCTCGCCCATTTTAACGATGCGGTCTGAACCACAGCAGGTGCAGCTGGTCGGGGCCGCTACCACGACACGCTCGCGCGGCAGATGGTCGGGAAAGGGTTTGCGCACGGGCTTGCGTCGCGTGAAGGCACGCACGGTGCTGGTCTTGTCCGCAGCCTGTTCAGCCGCCAGCGCATCCTCCGTTGCGGCCGCTTCCAATTCCTCAAGCTGCAATTCCAGCTGATCAATCAGCCGCGCGCGACGCTCGGAGGAGATGCCGTATTTGTCGCGCCGAAGCTTGGCGATCTCCAGCTTCAATTCTTGGATCATTGCGTCCGTGCAGGAGGCCAGGGCGCGGGCCTGCGCCAATTCGGCTTCCGCAGCCTGCGCACGGGCGGTCTGCACGGCAAGTGCAGCGCTTAATCTGGCAATTTCGGAAGCGGCGTGTGACATGGCAAATATTTACCACAGAAGCCGTTAAACGCCAATAAAAACAGGCGCTTCAGAACGAATTATCCAGCCGCTTTGGGCCTTTGCGTCCAGCGTGGATTGCGCCAATCGATCCCCTCGAGAAGATAGCCCAACTGCGCCGCAGATATCGCAACCGCCGTCCCGTCTTGGCTCACCGGCCAGATGAACTTCCCCGCCTCAAGACGCTTCAAATATAACGACATGCCCACCCCGTCATGCCAGAGCAGCTTCACCAGGTCACCTTTGCGGCCTCGAAAGCAAAAGATCTCGCCCGCATGCGGATCACGCCCAAGCCCCTGTTGCACTGTCAGCGCTAAAGTATTCATGCCTCGACGCATATCCGTCACACCGCCTGCAATCCACACCTTCGTACCCGCCGGAAACGCGATCATGACCACACCATCAAGCCGTTGAGCAGATGCGCAGCAGCTTTCATGTCAAAACCTGACGGGATCGCCACACGACACCGCGGGCCAAGATCAATAGTCATCACAGGAGCTTGGGGCGCTGGCGCAGTGTCACAGCCATCGAAAGCATCTTCGATCTTCGTAACACGCAAAAATTGCAGGCCAGAACCAAGCAATCCATTCTTATGGCGATAACGCCAATCGTAAAGCTGAGACCGCGATACCTCATGGCGTCGTGCTACCTCAGCCACTGTTACGCCGTCGCCAAAGCTTTCCTCAACGATACGGATTTTTTTGTCATCTGACCAACGGCGGCGACGGCCGGTATCAGAGACCGACAAAACTTGAATGCGGGGGGTGTCTTCGTGTGCGTCCATAAGGACACTCGATAAACGATCTCACAGCCCAGCAGCCAGACGGCCCTCGGCGGAGGTTTACCATCGAACGCATTGAGCGACGTGAGCGCCAAACAATTCATCGGAATATGTTTGATCAGTGCTTCCTATCTCAAAAGCTGTATGTGTTGATGCTTTCTCAAAGCTAATATGTACGAGAGTTCTGTCGACTAAAAGAAAAGCCGCGCTTCGCAATGTGCAGAGCGCGGCTTTTGACTGTCTTATTTGGAGGGAGAGCTTAACCCTTCACAGCACCTGCGGTCAGGCCAGAAACGATCTGGCGTTGGAAGACCAAGATCATCACGAACAAGGGCGCAGTCACGGACACAACCGCAGAAACCGCGAACATCACGTTGCCTTTGGTTTGGGTCGTGACAAGGAAGCTGCCGATCTTGGGGATCATTGTTTGATTTTCTTGGTTCAGCAGCAAGGTCGTGACCGCAAAGTCGTTATAGGCCAGCAGGAATGAGAACAGGCCAGTGGTGATCACGCCGGGCCACATGACTGGAACGATCACATGGCGGAACGCTTGGAAGCGGTTGCAACCATCGACCATAGCGCTCTCATCCAGATCTTGCGGGATGTTCTTGAAGAACGAATGCAGCATCCAGAGCGTAAAGGGCTGATTGATCGCAATAAGAACGACAATTGCGGTGGGCAGGTGGCCCCACATGTTGAACTCGAAGAACACAGGCAAGTAGCCGGAGACGAGCGTGATTTGCGGCAGTGCGCGAAAGACCAGTGCAATGATCAGAAACCAGAATGCGTATTTGTAGGCCGAGCGTGACAGCGCGTAGCCGCCAAGCGTGCCGAGTGTCAGCGAGATCGTCACAACGAACAAGCATACCAGTGCAGAGTTCCACGCCGCGCGCCAGAATTCTTCCTCAACCCATGCGCCGTAATACCCATTGCCTGTAAACTGACCACCGGTTTCGACTTGGGTCAATTCACCTGTTAGGGCTGCGGCCCAGTTGGCTTTGGAAAAGAAGTCGCCCTCAACTTTGAAAGAGCCCCAAAGTGTCCATAAGAACGGGAAGGCGGCGAGAACAACCCAAACGCCCAACACGACAGTGATGAAAATCGTCAAAGGAACGGGTTTTTGATGCGCTTTGCTTGCCATGTCTTATTTCCGTCCAAAGTCGCGCCATGTGCGGATCAGCACAGGCGTCAGGAGTATGGTAATGCCGATTACGGTCAGCACAGATGTCGCCGCCGCAGAGGACAGCTGACGGGTTTCGCCGCCAAGGTCATTGAAGATCGCCCAACTTAGCGAGGTCGCATGCGCAGAAGCAGAGAAACTGATAATCGGCTCGAACACGCGGAAATTATCCATCAACTGCATCAACGCGATGAAGGTGGTGAGCGGCAGCAAATGCGGCACAACAACATAGCGAATGCGTTGCGCACGAGTCGCGCCGTCGATCATCGCAGCCTCAAGCGTTTCGGTGTTCACGGTTTGAAGACCCGCGTAGTAGACAATGAAAGCAAACGGGGCAGAGTGCCAGACGCCGTAAACCATCAACATGATCCACATCAACGGGGTCGATGCTTTGATCGACAGGTTCGGGTCACCAGAAATATCTTGCAGCAAAGAGCCAACAATACCGCGCGCATCCACCATCCAGAACAGGATCAGAGCGCCCACAAGTGGTGTGATCATCATCGGCAAGAGCGAGACGAAAATGAGTTGGCCGCGAATGACTTTGGTGGCGCTGTTGACGGCAACGGCGATCAAGAAACCAAAGATGATGACCAAGGGTGTTACGACAAAGGTGAATGTCAGAGTAAAGGCCATGGCCTTGTAGAACGGCAGGTTCAGCATCCTTGCTCCAAACGCGCGCCAGCTTTGGGACGCATCCCACGCTTGGCCGACTTCGTTCACAGCCAGATGTCCGCGATCAAGATAAGTGGTGAGACCTGCAAATTGGCCCAAAGGTTTGGCCGCGCGCAGCGCTTCGGTGGCTTCTTGGTCAATTGTTGTGGATTGGCGGCACCCGAAGGGGCCGCAGCTTTCAACTTCGACAATCACTTGCTCATGGGAGACGTGCAGAGATTGTATGACAATCGACACCATGGGCAGGAAAATAAAGAGCAGCATGGCAAGGGCGGAGGGCAGGACAAACCAGAAGAATGTTTTATGCTTCATCGCTGGAGAACCTTTATGGGGCCGCTTTGGCTGCTTAAATGTTAGGAGAGTGGGTAGAGGGGCAGGCGTGCCGCCCCCCTACAAAGTGTCAGGTTCGCTCAGTGTTTACTGAAGGAAGCCTTTTTCTTTCGCCGCTGCCGTGTAGGCCGCTTCGATGTCCATCAACGCTTGCTCTGCGCTTTCTTTGCCTTGCAGGAAGTCAGCGATGTTGTCGCCAAGTGCTGTGTGCAAAAGACCCATGAATGGGAGCATTGGATAAGGCTCTGCCTGCATGCTGATCGCCGCGAAGACGCCGTCATTGACAGGTGCCGGCGTGTAGCCGTCGATCATCCAAACCGCCTGAGACATTGTCTCGTCGTTCAGAATGCTTGGGCTGATGCCATTTTTCATCGCAAGGAACGTGGCTTCCGCGTCTGCGTCAGAAATGTTCTTGGCGATAGACCAACCGTCCCACCAGAGCGTTGTCGCGGGCATAGAGCCGCCAGCGACAGTCAAAGGTGCGCCGACTTTGATGTTTTCATAGACCATGGCTTCTGCGCCTTCGTCATCCATCAAAGAACCCGCGCGCGAGCCCCACATGTTCAACATCATCACGTTGCCCGCTTCCACTTCCGCGTTTGTCGCGTTGGAATCGTGCGTGAGGTAGTCAGGGTTCATATACGCTGTCAGCGACTTCATCATCTCAAGCGTCGCAGCACCTTGTGCGTTGTTGACAGACACTTCGGCAGAGCCCGGCTTGAAGAACTCGCCGCCGTGGCCGATGTACATGTTCACGAACTCTTGCGCGAGGTTCCAGCCAGCTTTGTAGGCACCACCGATCGGGTTCTCTGCTACGCCCATGGAGCGCATTTTCTCAGCCGCTGCGAGCATGTCTTCGTATGTCGCGGGAACGTCCATGCCGATTTTCTCAAGAGCGTCCGCACGGTATGTAAGCGTCTG
>Ga0206129_10005947_pt1 | contig 12612 bp, 10 predicted proteins | sample Helgoland_Spring_8_FD_148616 | JGI IMG/M metagenome (GOLD analysis project Ga0206129, IMG submission 148616) | Pelagic subsurface seawater microbial communities from Kabeltonne, Helgoland, North Sea - Helgoland_Spring_Bloom_20160502_2 | ecosystem: Environmental > Aquatic > Marine > Epipelagic ...
AAATAACAACTGCTAACACTGTGTATAGTGTTCAGAAACCAGCGGGATGCTACAGCAACAAACACGGAACGTTGTGCGTCATGCAAAAGAAACGACAGTTCTAAAAATTAACATTTAGGAATAAAAGAAAATAATGCTTTTTAACTCATTAGACTTTGAGATTTTCTTGCCGATAGTTTTTATACTTTATTGTTTTGTGGCAAACAAAAAATTCTTAAAGCAGAAATAAAAAATTAAAAATGAAAGAGAAATTAAGTAGAGTTAAAGAAAAAATTGTTTCGGGAATAGCAACAGCTATAATTCCTGTTATTATTGTTGGATTTTTTTTTGGTTCACGAATTAGAGATGGCTTTACGTCTGTTGACGTTCTAACTGAACGAATTTATGAACGTGAAATATATGAATTTAGCGGTTCTATTTGTAGAGACGGAACAACAAGTCATTCTCAAGGAAGAGGAACTTGTTCTTGGCACAACGGAGTTCGTTATAAATTTTATAAAGGAAAACATAAATTGACAAAACAAGAATGCAGGAATTTAGCAGAAGAAAGATCTTGGATTGATTAAAACTATTACTGCAAACATCATATAATTTTTTGCTTGTTCCCGCCTACTTCCGAAAATCCTCGTACACTTTCTTTTTGTATTTTAGTACGAACCTAGTATTTTAAAATACGCAACCAACCTTTCACTAACATCGTATCGTTAATAATGTAGAATCGTTCTAAAACTACCTTAATTTTTACTTATTAATGCAACTAAGTTGCTATAATGAATTTTTGTAACTAATTTTGTTCTCAAATACAATTCAATAAACTTTGTACATATGGACAATAAATTACCCGTTACAGTTTTAAGTGGCTTCCTTGGAGCAGGAAAAACAACACTTCTCAATCATATTTTACATAATAAAGAGGGGTTAAAAGTAGCCGTAATTGTAAATGACATGAGTGAAATCAATGTCGATGCGAACTTGGTCAAAAGTGAAAACACCCTTTCTCGTACAGAAGAAAAACTTGTTGAAATGAGTAATGGATGTATTTGTTGTACTCTAAGAGAAGATCTAATGATTGAAGTCGAGCGCTTGGCAAAAGAAAATCGTTTTGATTACTTACTTATAGAGAGTACAGGTATCAGTGAACCGATTCCTGTAGCCCAAACATTCTCTTTTGTGGATGAAGAAAATGGTATTGACCTTTCCAAATTCAGCTATGTTGATACTATGGTAACCGTAGTAGATGCTTTTAATTTTTTTAAAGACTTTGGAAGTCCTGAAACATTACTAGACAGAGAACTCACTAATATCGAAGGTGATTACAGAACGATCGTCAACCTGCTAACCGACCAAATAGAATTTGCTAACGTTATTCTCTTAAATAAAACAGATCTAGTAATACCAGATAACCTAGGAGTATTAAGAGAGATCATTCAAAAACTTAACCCAAATGCAAGGATCGTTGAAACAAGTTTTAGTAAAATTAATCCTAAAGAATTATTAAACACGGGACTTTTTAACTTTGAAGAAGCTGAACAAAGTGCCGGGTGGATAGAAGAATTAAATAAAGAGGAACATACACCCGAAACAGAAGAATACGGAATTGGCTCTTTTGTTTATAGAAGTAAAAAACCTTTTGACCCTATAAGATTCTCAGAATATATTCAAAAGGGGTTCCCAACAAATATTATACGAAGTAAAGGATTATTCTGGTTAGCATCTCGCCCAGAGCAGGCACTTGTTTGGGGTCAAGCTGGAGGCTCTTTAAAGGCAGACAGCGCCGGAGTTTGGTGGAGCAGTATGAAGTTTGAAAATAGAATTCAAAACGCAACATTCATAGAGAACCAAAATGAAATTGAGAAAGATTGGCACAAAACCTTTGGTGATAGAAAAAATGAAATTGTGTTTATTGGTCAGAATATGAATGAAAAACAAATCAAATCTCAGCTTGATACCTGCCTATCAACTGACAAAGAATTAGCGACTCTTCAATGGACTCAAGGATATGCTGACAAATGGGCTATTGAAAAAGTATACGCTATGGAGTAAAAATGCTCAAGAAATAGGCCATAGAAAGAGCTTGACAACAACCTAAAAACTAAAATATACCAGGAGTATATCTGACCTATAACATCGCCCAAATGATGACAAAAAACGGATGACAAAAACGGATGACAAAAACGAACGACTACTCGTTAAAAATATCTAATTAATGTATATTGCATCCCTATTTAAAGAGGGATATCATGGAAGAGTATAAAATGCAAAACTATTTAAAAGAAGTGTTGGGTAATGTACCGAAAGATTGGTTGAACTTAACCACGCACCGACTGGATATCTATAATGAAAAATACGCCAAATTTGAATTCTTAGAACAATTTGAAAATCTCTTCAATGAGGGCAATTCTGATCTGTCAGCGCTTCAAAAATTACCGACAGCATACGATTACATTCGACTAGGACACCCCTTGTCTTCCATACTCGAGTGGAGTATTGCTAAATTACACGATTTAAAACCAGCATGTGTCATTAGTTTTTCTTCACAAATTATTCCTGTGTTGGCTCTTTTAAGAAAAAATTTATTAGACCATAAAAAAACACAAATTATTTATAACGATCACCTCCCAGCTATTTTTGAATCAGAGTTACTACAAAATGTCTATGACTATGAATTTGAATTACAAGCTATTCAAAAAGGAGCTGAAATTCCAGAATTTGAGGGCAGTACACTCTTGATTTCTCAACAGGATACCATTCCTAAGTCAGCACTCAGTCCTAACATTGATTTCTATCTGAATGTTCATGAAGGGCTTGGAAGTATATTACTAGTTAATAGAGAGAAGAACGAAGGTTATATTTCAGAAATTCAGCACGTCAGAAGAAGAGAAACCATCGCTATGACTCCAGCAAATTCTCATACTGCTCTTAAAAACCTCTCAGAAGACGCAACAATAGAAACAATACAGCACACTCTAGAAACAACTAAAAAAAGTGTCTTAACATCGATTAGAAACATAACTGGAACAACCTTAGAGCCCATAGTAGGCTCCAGTGGGCTCTCGGTTCAATATGCCATTATGATGGGGTTGGTTGATGCTGCCAAAGAGAGTCATGTAGGAAAAACGATTGCATTTATTGTTCCTCCGAATTGTTACGGCGGAACAAATGATCAAGCAAGACGAGTTGCTGCCTGTATTGATCAAGTTAAAGTGGTCGATTTACCAGTAGACGGAGAGTTTGACATGGTTCAGAGTTTGAATGTAGTTTTAGACAAAATCGCTGCCGAAGATGCCATTCCCTATATCATCGCAGAAATCCCAACAAATCCTCGGGTTGAAGTTCCAGATCTCCATGAATTAAAAATTGTTTTAAGCAAAAAAAGAACCACAGCAACTGGTAAATTAGCAGTCGATCCTGTTTTTATTTTGGACCAAACATTTTGTCCGAACGTGCATTTTTTGGGAACCCATAAAATCCTTTCAACAGTGAGAGCAATTTCATATGCTAGTGGATCTAAGTTCCCAAGTGCTGGTCAATGTACTGCTGGTTATTGTGTAGGAAATCTTAAAACGGAGGCTTTGATGAAAAAAATTGCCTTACATCTAAATGCTTGTGACAACGAAGCGACTCCCCTTCAGTATGAATTATTAGCCAAACATTTGCCTTCAATGAACCAACGAATTCATGAAGCGTATAAAAACACCCGTGACTTTGTAAACTTTATTCGAACTGCCCTTCCAGAAGCAAAAATCAATTTTGTTTCAGAAGCTCTAGCTTTACAGGGATTCACCCCTTCTGTGTTTTCATTAGATCTTCCTTCTAAAGGAGACAGCGATGAAGAAAAAGAAGCCCACAAAAGAGCCTTAAATCTTGAATTGATCAACTTGATGATTACCGAAATACCGAGTGAAAGTAAATTCTGTGTAAGCTATGGTCAACTTCAAGGGTGTTATTGGACTATTCCTGCTACTTCAACGCAAGGAACAACCAAAGAGGGTGACAAAGACTATATTATACGGGCATCACTTTCCCCGAACATGAACCTAGCGCTTCACAAAAAAGTATTTTTAGATTTTGTTAAAAAAATTAAAGCATAATAATATTCAGAGTTTGCTGTCATCGTTTTATTTTAGTTTGAACAACACGAAAATAAACTTACCAACGAATGATCACAGAACCCCATGTAAATCCACTTCCAAAAGCAGCCAAAACAACCAAATCGTTGTCTTTAATATAGCCTTTTTCCCATGCTTCAGTTAAAGCGATGATGACAGAAGCTGCTGTTGTGTTTCCATATTTCATAATATTATTATAAACTTGGTCGTCGGACAATCTGAATTTTTTCTGAATAAATTGTGCAATTCGCAAATTTGCTTGGTGGGGAATTAACATGTCTATATCGTCTTTTTCTAAATTGTTGGCCTGTAGGCCTTCCTCAATAGCTTGAGAAAAGCGTGTAATGGCATGTTTAAAGACAAAAGGACCGTTCATATAAGGATAATAAGAAATATCCTCTGGATCATTTTTTTCTAAAATTTCTGGCACCCATCTTTGGGTAGCAGGCCCTTCTAAAACTAGTTGTTTTGCATGTTTTCCTTCTGAATGTAGATGAGAAGATAAAATCCCTTTTCCTCCTTCTTCACATCTAGACAATACTGCAGCTCCTGCACCATCTCCAAAAATAACAGTTACCCCTCTCCCTCTTGTAGATTTTTCCAATCCACCAGAATGGTGTTCTGATCCAATAACTAAAATATTTTTATACATCCCTGTTTTAATAAACTGGTCTGCAACAGACATTGCGTAAATAAATCCGGAACATTGGTTACGCACATCTAAGGCTCCAATTGTAGGCATGTCTAACATGTCTTGAACTTGAACTCCTCCTCCTGGAAAATACATATCTGGACTCAAGGTAGCAAACACAATGAAATCAATATCATCTTTCGTTAATCCAGCTCTTTCTATAGCAATTCTAGAAGCTTTTGCGCCCATAACTGCTGTTGTATCTTCTGTTGCAGGATCTATCCAACGTCTTTCTTTAATTCCTGTTCGTTCCTGAATCCATTCATCTGAAGTCTCCATAAATTCCTTTAAATCATTGTTGGTTACAATATTTTCTGGAACATAATATCCAAGACCGGTTATTTTAGAATTGTACATATGATTGTTTTAATTGAGTCACATTTAGTATAGAGCTAAAGTAGGAATAAATTAACGTGTTTACAAAACACCTATGAACTAATCCCTGAATAGGATAAAAACAATCGTCATATTATGCTGTCATCTTGTCATAAAAATCCTTTTGGTATTTTTTTTGACTATTGATTATCTAGTATTAATAAAAAAACAAAAAACACATAAAATGGCAAAAGGAAACATTAATGTATCAGTTGAAAATATTTTTCCCCTGATCAAAAAATTCTTGTATTCTGATCACGAAATATTTTTACGCGAACTTATTTCTAATGGAACAGATGCAACTTCTAAATTAAAACACCTGATCTCTATTGGAGAGGCTAAAACTGAGTTGGGTGATGCTAAAATTGAAATAAGCATAGACAAAGAAGGTAAAAAAATCACAATCAAAGATCAAGGGTTAGGAATGACTGCTGAGGAGGTTGAAAAGTACATCAATCAAATTGCATTTTCTGGAGCCGAAGAATTTTTAGACAAATACAAAGACAATGAAGCTGGAATTATTGGTCATTTTGGACTGGGATTCTATTCGGCATTCATGGTAGCAGATAAGGTTGAAATCATTACCAAATCTTTTAAAGAGGAACCTGCTGCTCATTGGACTTGTGATGGTTCTCCAGAATATACGTTGGTAGAAAACGATAAAACTGATAGAGGAACAGAAATCATTTTGCATGTTGCAGAAGATTCTCTAGATTTTTTAGAAGAAAGTAAAATTGAAGGGTTGTTAAATAAATACAATCGTTTTAACCAAGTTCCAATTAAATTTGGAACCAAAGAAATTAACGATCCGACCTTTACACCAAAAACAACAAAAGATAAAGATGGCAAAGAAACTACGGAGCCTCACAAACAAATTACTGTAGATAAAATTATCAACAACACTGATCCGGCATGGAATAAAACACCAGCCGATTTAAATGATGAAGATTATACTAATTTCTATAGAGAATTGTATCCAATGCAATTTGAAGAATCATTGTTTCACATTCATTTAAATGTAGACTACCCTTTTAACCTGACTGGAATTTTATTCTTTCCAAAATTAAGTCCCTCAATGGACATGCAAAAGGATAAAATTCAATTGTATCAAAACCAAGTGTTTGTAACGGACAATGTTGAAGGAATTGTACCAGACTTTTTACAAATGTTAAAAGGTGTTATTGATTCTCCAGACATTCCTTTAAATGTATCTCGTTCTGGTTTACAAGCTGACGGAGCTGTTAAAAAAATCTCTGGTTATATAACTAAAAAAGTAGCTGACAAGTTAGCTTCTTTATTTAAGAAAGATAGAGCTGATTTTGAGAAAAAATGGAACGATATCAAGGTAATTATTGAATATGGAATGTTGTCGGAAGACAAGTTCTTTGATAAAGCGAAAAAGTTTGCTTTGTATCCAACTGTTGACGGCTCTTATTTCACATTCGATGAATTGGTAGAGAAAACAAAAGATGCACAAACAGATAAAGACGGAAATCACGTTCTTTTATATGCTGCAAATAAAGATGCACAACACAGTTATATTCAAAATGCAACTGCGAAGGGATATGAAGTATTGTTACTAGACTCTCCAATTATTTCACATCTAATGCAGAAAATTGAAGGTGGTGGTGAAAAATTAAAATTCTCTAGAGTTGATGCAGATCACGTCGATAATTTAATTAAGAAAGATGACACTATAATTTCTAAATTATCAGAAGAAGAAACTGCCACTTTAAAACCAATTATCGAAGCTGCGGTTCCCAAAGAAACTTATACCGTTCAGTTAGAAGCTATGGATTCTGCAACATCTCCTTTTATGATTACAGTTCCAGAGTTTATGCGAAGAATGAAAGAAATGCAAGCTTCTGGCGGTGGTGGAATGATGGGAATGGGTAATTTTCCAGACATGTACAATTTAGTGGTGAATACGAATAGTCCATTGGTTTCAGATATCCTTAACAACAAAGATGAAAAAGCCCAAAAACACTTGATTTCTCAAGCTTTTGATTTGGCGAAATTATCTCAAAACTTGTTACATGGTGAAGAATTAACAAACTTTATCAAACGTTCATACGAAATGATCAAATAGTGATCTAGTATTGATCTCAATAAAAAAACCTCTTTGTAAACAAAGAGGTTTTTTTTATTTAGAATAGGATCATATTACTTTTTAGCGATCTCCGTGACAGCTTTCATTTTTAATTGCTGCTCAGCAACAGATAAATTCATTTCTATTAAAGACTTGGTTGGAATTCCAGACGCTATATTAATAGTAACATTTCCTGTAATTTTTCCAGAACCCATTCCGGAAACTTCACCAGATAAATCTACTAAGACATTCTCTTTTGAAATTGATTTAACAGTATATAAAAAATCCATTTTCATTCCTTTTTCTTCTTTAGACATTGTCCAAGTACTTCCCACCTTCACGGCTTCTTTAGGATAAACAACGCTACTAGACTGTTTTGCAATATCATCCATTCCTGGAATATTTGGCTCAATTGTTGTTTCTAAAGTCTCACCTAAGGTATTTACTTTCGAGTATATCATTGCCTCTAACATCGGTCCCATTTGAGATTTCATCATTTTACCAGTTGCATCTAATTCTTCGTCACTTTTGGACGAATCAAAACTCATTAAATTTCCACCTTGTAACATTTCCATGGACATTTTGGTAAACTTCGTTTTGATCTCATAATTTTCGGACTCTGCAGCAGATACTTGCATCTCCATATTCGTAGACATCTCCATAGACATCATCGCCCCCATTTCTTGAGACATGGTCATCTCAACAGTATAGGTTGCTTGATTTTCATAATTTAATCGGAGTAACACACCTTCTTGTGCTACACTCATATTTACTGAAATGACTAAAAAAAGGAGTAGTAATTTTTTCATTTTATTTTTTTTTATTGATTATATATTAAGTTGTTTAAAAGTAATGATTAAAATTTAAAAAAAATTGAAACAATGTATTGATTTACTAATAATCTTGGTCTACATTCCAAGATTCTAAAATTTCTTTTAATGTTTTGATGAACATCCCTCCTAACGCACCATTAACGACTCTGTGATCGTACGAATGTGAAACAAACATCTTTTGTCTTATTCCTATAAAATCTCCTTCAGAGGTCTCAATAACTGCAGGAACTTTTCTTATGGCTCCAAGGGCTAAAATAGCAACTTGTGGTTGGTTGATAATAGGAGTCCCCATCACAGACCCAAAACCACCAACATTAGTTACAGTATACGTTCCGTCCTGAATTTCATCTGGTTTTAAAGCATTGGTTCTCGCTCTATTAGCCAAATCATTTACTGCTGTTGTCATGCCTACTAGATTTAACTGATCTGCATTTTTAATGACAGGAACGATTAAATTACCATCTGGTAATGCAGCAGCCATCCCTAAGTTAATATGTTTCTTTTTAGTGATTGTAGTACCATTAAGAGCAATGTTGATTAAAGGATATTTTTTTATTGTTGTTGCAATTGCTTGCATAAATATCGGTGTAAAGGTTAGCTTTTGTCCCTCTCGTTTCAAAAAAGCATCTTTTACTTTATCTCTCCATTTTACAATATTGGTCACATCGATTTCAATAAAAGATTGAACATGAGCAGATGTTTGAACAGAATCAACCATGTGTTTTGCAATCAATTTACCCATTCTACTCATTTCGATAATTTCATCACCTCCATTTACAGAAATGGGTGTAACGTTCTGTATAGAGTTCTCTAAAACTTGCTTGTCTAAAGAAATTGTAGAGGGTGGCAACTCAGAAAATTCACTCCTGTTATTTATATAGGTAAGAATGTCTTGTTTGGTTACTCTTCCATCTTTACCAGAACCAGAAATAGTCTCTAATTCTTGGGAAGATATACCTTCTGTTTGTGCAATGCTTCTAACTAACGGTGAATAAAACTTTCCTGAATCGGAAGTTTTTGAAACTGGAACTGAAATAATCTCTTCGGCATTTTCAATCGTTTTTTCTACCTCGTTACTAACTGACTCTTCTATAGATATAGGAGTATCAACAGCTGTTTCAATAACTGAAGTTTCGCCTTCAATTTCTATTATGGCTATTGTTTCTCCAACCGTAACCACATCATCTTTTTCAAAAAATATTTCTATCAAAGTTCCTGCTACTTCACTTGGTACCTCAGAATCGACTTTATCTGTCGCTATTTCTACAACAGCTTCATCTAATTCAATTAGATCTCCAACATCTTTTAACCAAGCTGTGATGGTTGCTTCAGCAACACTTTCACCCATTTTTGGTAACTTTAACTCAAATCTAGCCATTTGTATTTGGTTTAACGATTGCAAAAATACTAAAAATCGTTGATATTCGTTACAATTTTATCTTCTAATATATTCAAACAAAAAGACAAATATTGATTTATTCACAACAAACATGTAATTATATTGTTTTACTTTATTAATAAAACTAATTATTAGTATTTTATTTGAGAATATAATAAATAATCAAATCCAGTCTATCGGTTTTGATAAAACTTGTATTAGTTTTGCTTCTTTAGAGTTTTTTTCTGGCTGGTGGTTATAGACCCACTGAACATTTGGAGGCAAGGACATTAAAATACTTTCTATTCGTCCGTTTGTTTTTAAACCAAACAAGGTTCCTCTGTCATGAACTAAATTAAATTCGACATAACGTCCACGTCTAATTTCTTGCCAGTTCTTATGAGCTATCGTAAATGGAACTTCTTTTCTTAGTGCTACGATAGGTACATAACTTTCTAAAAAATGATTTCCGACTTCAGTCACAAAATTAAATCTATCTTGTATAGAAAACTCATCGGTCTCCTTTAAATAGTCAAAAAACAACCCCCCAATTCCGCGGGCTTCATTTCTATGTGAATTCCAAAAATAAGTATCACAGTTATCTTTGAATTTTGGATAAAAACTCAAATCATGCAAATCACAAGACGTTTTACACACTGAATGAAAATGAATCGCATCTTCTTCAAATAAATAATACGGAGTTAAATCTTGCCCCCCACCAAACCATTGTGTAACGATATTTCCTGACTCGTCATACATTTCAAAATAGCGCCAATTTGCATGAACTGTCGGTAAAAAAGGATTCTTTGGATGCAATACCAAACTCAATCCACATGCAAAAAAATTACCCTCTTCTACTTGAAACTGATTTCTTAAAGCGGCTGGTAATTCTCCGTGAACAGCAGAAATATTTACACCTCCTTTTTCAAAAACAGCTCCGTTTTCAATAACACGAGTTCGACCTCCTCCTCCTTCTTCTCTTTCCCAAAGGTCTTCTTTAAATCTACCAACCCCATCAACCTCTTCTAACTTAGAAGTGATCGTTTCTTGTAAATCTTCTATGTATTTATAAAATTGATCTTTCATTTTCTTTATTTAATAACGCGATTGTTTGAATGGACGCTGCAGTTACAGACAAAGGTAAAACAATAATAACTCCCAAAACAGGGAGGAACAAACACCCAATAAAAACAATTCCATTTCCAATAGAATACCCTTTATTCTTTTTAACAAAACCAAGGCTCTCTTTAAAACTAAAATACCTTTCTAGGGTATAATCCATATTTCCAAAACCAACATAATAAGCTTGTATTAGAAATAATAAAACAGTAGAAAACAAGTTTACCACTGGAATAAATTTTAATAATAAAAGAGGAAATGTAATAAATAATTCCATTCCTAAATTTCTAACATTAACTTGAACCCCTCTCCGTAATTGTGCTATAAAAGTTGTCTTTTTGTAATCAGCATAAAAACCCCCATTAAGATGAAGTTCTATTTTCTCAGAAACCACCCCCATAAAAGGTGCTGATATGGCCAAAACGATATACTTGTATAACATCAAACCAATTACCAAAATAACAAGTCCACCTCCAAAAGAACTTAGCGTCATAACAATTTCTTTTCCCCAGTTCCAAATCCAAATTTCGGCTAATAATTGTCCAATGGTTGCTGAATATCCTAAAGCTATGTAAACAATAAATAAAAATGTCAACAAACTTAGTACTGTTGGAATTACAAAGTAGTTCCAAAGTTTTAATTTTGACAACAAAACAAAGGCCTCTTTGTAGGCACTTATTCCAGAAAATATTTGTTTAATCATCTATGATAATTTACAACCACCTTTTACTTAGTTCTTTTCTTTAAAAGACAAGTGGAATAATCAATTTAAAACACTCCTTGAAAGATCACCTGAAAGATCACTTGAAAGATCACTTAAGAAACTTTATATTCTTTTACTGCATCTACAAATGCTTTTGCATTGTCTAAGGGTATGTTTGGTAAAATTCCATGACCTAAATTTACGATATATCTATCTTTTCCAAATTCATCAATCATTTGATGAACCATTTTCTTAATTTCATTTGGTGGAGACAACAATCTTGACGGATCAAAATTTCCTTGCAAAGTAATATTACCTCCAGATAAATAACGAGCATTTCTTGCAGAGCATGTCCAATCGACACCCAGAGCAGCAGCGCCAGATTTACTCATTTCATTTAGAGCAAACCAACAGCCTTTTCCAAATGCTATTACTGGTGTAATATCTTTTAAAGCGTCTATAATTTGCTGCATGTATTGCCATGAAAACTCTTGGTAATCTACTGGAGACAACATTCCTCCCCAAGAATCAAAAAGTTGAACAGCATTTACACCAGCTGCTACTTTAGCTTTTAAATACGCAATTGTAGTATCTGTTATTTTTTGTAATAATGAATGTGCGACTACAGGGTTTGTAAAACATAGCTCTTTGGCTTTATCGAAGTTCTTAGACCCTTGACCCTGAACACAATAACATAATATTGTCCATGGTGAACCAGCAAAACCTATCAGTGGAATTTCATCATTTAATTTTTCTTTGGTCGCTTTTATAGCGTCCATTACATATCCAAGAGTCTCTTCAATGTCTGGAATGATTACAGAATCTAGGTCTTTTTGTGAACGAATAGTATTTGGTAAATAAGGTCCAAAATCTGGCTTCATCTCCACCTCAATATTCATTGCTTGTGGAATGACTAGGATATCTGAAAACAGGATAGCAGCATCCATTCCATATCTTTTGATTGGCTGAACCGTAATTTCAGACGCCAATTCGGGAGTTCTACAACGTGTAAAAAAATCGTATTTATGTTTAATTTCCATAAATTCCGGCAAATACCTTCCTGCTTGACGCATCATCCAGACTGGGGGTCTATCTACAATTTCTCCTTTTAATGCTCTTAAAAATAAATCGTTTTTTATCATAATTATATTTTTGAAACTGCTAACATTGCTTTATCAGTTGCTTTAGCTATTACGTTGATATCTTTGTCTGAAATTGCAGAATTTAAAAACCAAGCTTCAAATTGACTTGGTGGTAAAAACACCCCATTCTTAATCATCTCCCAAAAGAAAACAGCAAATTTTTCTGTATCAGA
>Ga0206129_10005950_pt1 | contig 12605 bp, 9 predicted proteins | sample Helgoland_Spring_8_FD_148616 | JGI IMG/M metagenome (GOLD analysis project Ga0206129, IMG submission 148616) | Pelagic subsurface seawater microbial communities from Kabeltonne, Helgoland, North Sea - Helgoland_Spring_Bloom_20160502_2 | ecosystem: Environmental > Aquatic > Marine > Epipelagic ...
TGGCAGCCCAATTCGCGAATTGATGCCATAATCTGTTTTAAGACACATTATGATTGACTAATCAGCCAGCCTATTATGGCAATTTGCCGTCTGCCACCCATTGCCGATAAAGCCGGTAAAACGAATGTGGCTTGGCATCGCAGGCAATGCCCACGCTCTCGCCAATCCTTTTTTCGTAAATTTGGATTTTTGCCGATGAAACGCCAAATTGCTGCTGTCATCGCGCCGCAAAACTGCTATCTTTTGAGGAACATTCGTTAGGTTTTCAGGGAACCCGCCGCGCATGCGACCGAACGCGTCTCAATCCACAGATTTGCACCCGATTTTTTCCTTTGCAAATGGAGAATTGGGTATGGTTTCGAACCATTTCATCCGGTCAATCGAAAAGATCACCGGACAGCCGCGCATCCGTAAAATCTATTTTGATTATGTGAATGATGAATTGCCGCCGCAGAATTTCTGGTCAGATGCGCTTAGGCGGCTGGATATTTCAATTGATCTGACGCGAAGCTATGTTGATGGCATTGCCGCCTCAATTCCGGCCACTGGGCAGGTGCTTGTCATTGCCAACCATCCTTATGGCGTAATTGACGGCCTAGTGCTTTGCGCATTAATGGCCGAGGTTCGCCAAGATTACAAAATCATCACCCATCGTATCCTTCGCCAGGCTCCAGCCGTCATGGATAAAATTCTGCCTGTTGATTTTGACGAAACCAAAGCTGCATTGGCCAATAATTTAAAAACAAGAGCCGATGCGGCGAAATATTTGAAAAATGGCGGCGCGGTAATCGTTTTTCCGGCTGGTGCCATTTCGCTGGCGCCAAACCTTGTTGGCAATGCCATTGATACCGAATGGAAAACCTTTGCCGCCAAGCTGGCGCAGGTGCCCGACACAACGACCATCCCTTTTTATTTTGATGGGCGTAATTCGCTGTTATACCAGATGGCGCGCCGGATCAGCGTAACACTTGGCTATTCCTTGATGTTCCGCGAGATCTGCAAAAAGATGGGGCATACGATTTCGCTGCAAATGCGCCAGCCCATCCATGCCAGCACGCTTACCCAATTTAGCACGCGAACCGAAGTGACCGAATATTTGCGCAAATGCACCTATGGATCTTAATCCAAGGCCGTGATTTACAAAAGTTTATGGCTGGTCTGACTAGCGGTAAAGATAGATCGGACTTGTCCAGCATAGGGTGCCATCTTCCAGCGTCACCCGAACAAAGATCGGGTTATCGCCTTGCGGCTGTAATGAAATGCTGCGTTCAAACTGCATGGATTGATGCGGGTTGACAGTCGGCAGGCGGAACAGCTTTAGATAGCGCGGCAAAACCCCGCTATTATCAAAAACCTCATCCTCAAATCCGATGTCTTCCAAAGGCACGCCAGCCTTGATCAATGGCGTTTCAATTTTCAATGTACCGCTATAGGGATCGGCAAGAACCATATCGAAACCGCCAATATTGCCAGTGGTCAAAGCGCGCCAGTTCAATTCAACCGGTGATGGCTGATTTAGCGTTTTATCCTTATTGAAAAAATTGATTGGGCTTGCCGATATGATTTCATTTTCAGACAGAAAGGCCGAACCATCCCAAATCACCTGCCGGAAACGACCCCGATATTCAGCGCCTTCCCAAACCACGCGTATCCGGCTGCCAAGATCTTCTTTTGCATAAGGACGGATCGTTTCAATCAGGTTTAATCCATTGAAAATATCGACCCGTTCAATGGCAACACTGGCGCGGATATCAACCTTGATCGACAGATCACCTGATGGCAGATGAACGATATCGCCCATGATTGCCTGATTGGCCGCCATGCCCTTGTCGCGGCCATGCCGCGGATCATCATGAAACTTTGTACCGCCTTGCGGAAAATCAGCATCAAGCGTAATCAGCGGGCGGCCATTTTCACCGCCAGTGGTGGCGTAATGATGACGCTTGCGGATTGCCTCTAAAATCGTTTCACGGCTTAGGCTATCAATCAAAAAACACGTCAACCCGCCAACCGCGCCAAACAGCGCCGCACCCGGATAGCTGGCGCCCGGGCGTCCTTTATGCCCATCCGAATTGGCAACAATTCCAACACGATAGCCAAGCCGGAAAGCATCTTGCACCAACCATTCAAAACTGCCCCAGCTTGAATGAATTTCCATGGCTTTTTCAAACCGGCCATCATGTGCCAGCTCGATATCGGCATAGCGTCCACCGCAATGCGCAAAGACAACCACGTCATCTTCGCCATGTTCGGCAAAGGCAGCGAATAATTCTTCGGCCGAATTGCAATCCGTATCGATATCCGAATGGTCGCTTACCAGCGCATGCGATGACCGCCGGATGGTTCGGCCTTCATTCGGGAAATAGATATTCCGATCACCGCCAAGCCCGGTATTGCCTGACCATTCATAGCCCGGAATGGCGACAAATTTCCCATCTTCGTTAAATTGCTGGCAAAGCTGGTCAAGCTGTGACCAGAAATCACCAGTGATTTGAAAATCATTGCCTTGATGACCCGTCGCGTCAACAAATGCGTAATCGCGGGCAAAGGCAAAATAGGCCTCGGCACTGCCAGTGCCAATGGTTTCTTCTGACTGGCCATGGAGATCACCCCAGAAATGGCGTGATAGGGGCGTGGGCTCAATTCTGATCGGGTTTGTCCGGCACATCACCGCACCAGCATCATCCAGAAAATCAATATGCAAATCTGCGGCATCGGCAACCGAAAGCCCCTCAATCACACCGAAAAATTCACCCGGTTTCAGGCTGATCACATCGGGCAGGTTCTGCACCGGATGGCTGGCACGCGGATAAAGCTGGATGTCGCATTGATCGGATGGATTGCCCCATTTATCCTCGCCTTTGAATTTAATCGAAAAGCTTTCGTCAATCGCGCGGATTGTCGGTGCCACCGCCAAATAGCGGTCAGGCTTGCCAGGAATGATTTTGATCACCGGCTGTACTGGCATCGGCTGATAGCAATAGGTCGCAATTGGGTCGATCAGCGTATGAAATTCATAGCTATCTTCACAAAATGTTTGCAACCGCATACCCGGTGAGCCGCCTGACCGGTCGCCAAAGGTAATGGTGATCTTGTCACCTTCGCGCAGAAAGCCGCGAACAACCTTGATATAAAGCGTTCTGTCCCAAGGCCGCACATTGCCTTTTGGATCGTAATGATAGGTCAGGACCGCGTTATTTGATGCCTCGATCGTGGTATAGTTTGGCCCTTTCGGATCTTCGAATTGCGGGCGGGTTTGATCACTGGCAAACCGGAAACAGACCCGCATTGATCCGGAATCATCAATCCCGAATTTGCCAGCCACATAGGTCAGAACAAACGTTTGATAGCTGCCAGCCTCAAAGGAACCATTGGGAACAATCGAAACCGTGCCAAGCTCGTCATTGGGTATAGGAAATGCCATTGGTGAACTTTTCGTGCCGCCGGTACCTCCACCAGCCAAAACATCATCACGGCTCCCCATTGGCATTTCACTCATGATTAATTTTCCTCAAATATATTTAGTGATATCGTTACTGTTACCAGTTATATTTTTTTAAGTAAAAGCAATAATAATTACATTTTATGTAAATAAATTTTACATTAATTTTAATACACTGTGTTTCTGTCAGAGCTAAAAACCACACCTAAAAAACTAACCAAAAAAACTGTGTGTAACGAGTTCACGGCCGCCAATCACGAGCCCAGACATAAAAATCAACCAAATCAATAATCGCTGAAACTGTCGATCATTCAACCGGCGAAAAACAAAAATACCCGTTTGCGTCCCAAGCACCGAAAAGGGAAAGGCCACCGCAACGATAAGCCAAATGCGCGAATCAATAACCCCGCGCCAAATCATCAAGCCGAGAACAGCACCAAGAACAATCATATTAAATGGCTGAACCAAAGCGCGGCGACGTGCCTTGCTCCAATCATAAAGCGAACAGCCCATCGTCAAAATTGCCCCTGACATTCCCGCCATCATGCCAAACAACCCACCAACAAACCCGACAAGAACATCGGCAGCAAGATACCGTTTGGTCAGTTTTGGCAACGTCTTTCGAAAGGTGAAAAAGCCGCCAAACAGGATCAGCAAACTGGCCACCAACAGCTTTAGCATTGTGACATTGACCGCGTCTAAAAACAGATAACCAAGCATGATGCCAATCAAAGCTGGTGCCAAAAACCGCAACTGCTCGCCAAAATCAATGGCGTTACGAACCGCATAAAGCCCCTGAACGCCGCCAACAAGCGACATGATCACAACCGTTATCACCGCATCAAGTGGCGGCATTGCCGCCAACCACCAGCCAAGCGCAAATAGCCCCGTACCAAATCCGGCAAGGCCATTGGCAAAACCACCAGCAAACGCACCGGCAATGATCAGCATGATCACGTCAGCGCTCATCACAACTTAATCCGGAAATAACGATCTGTGATCATCGACAACTTTCACGATTTGCGCATGATCTGCGCCTATAAATCCCCCCATATAGCAGCGCAATCCCAACCGTTTTTTGCCATCCGAAGATGGCAACGGCCTGTCTTTTGCCCACTATCATTGCGCGTGTTTAACGCTACACATATTTTTTATAAGCCGGCAATCCTTTTCATGCTAGGTTTTGCGCTGTCACTCCTACATGGCAATTGCCAAACGCGGCCCAAAAACCTGTCTTTACTCTCTTTAAAACGGTGCCACATATCTGCCGATTTGATCTCTGTCTATTTTGCAACCATACCAAGAAAGCCATATCATGATCTTTAGAATTAGGTCAGGTCTGTTCTGGCAGCAAAGGCAAGCATGGCAACCCAATTCTGCGCAGTTTCAAACCGGCGACCACAAAATGAGCGGCAATGATTATCGATAGTCTTTTATCCGCTGATGGTCTGGCGGTTTTAATGGCGGTGCTTCTTGGCTGTTTTGTCAAAGGGGCATTGGGGTTCGGCTTGCCGTTGATTGCGACGCCAATCATGCTGTTTGTGCTGCCACTTCCCGAAATTGTGGCCATTCTTGCCTTGCCGATCACCATTGCGAATATCCAACAAATTTGGCTGAACCGGAAACAATGGCAAATTTTGAAACAATTCTGGCCCTTGGTTACCACATCAACCCTTATCATGCTTATTGGCGCGCCATTGATGGTGGCGATTGATAGCCGTCTTCTTGGCATTTTGATTGGTCTGATGATCGCGCTTCATGCCATTCTATCCAGCTTTCCGCTTCGTCGATTCCAAAACCGGTCGCTTGCCCCCAAAACCATGAACCGCCTGATCATTCCAGCCGGCATTGCATCGGGCATTCTTGGCAGTCTGACAACGATATATTCTTTTCCAAGCCTGCAATTATTCATGATGATGCGGATCAAAAAAGACGATCTTGCCATGCTTCTTGGGGTGTTTTTATCGCTTGGCTATGTTGCTTTGTGGCTTGGCATTTCACATGCTGGATTCCCGGTTGGTGAAAATCTTTTATTATCGGCAGTGATGTTAATCCCCGCAATGGCCGGACAACAGGCCGGTCATTTGGCGCGCCGCCGCATTAGTGAAATAACCTTTCGTCATATCGTGCATTTTGCGCTGGCCTGCGCTGGGTTCACGCTTATGATACGAGGCATAACAAGTCTTATCTAAAGGGGGTTGAGTAATGTCATCGGATCAACATCATCCCGATTATATCATCATTGGCGGCGGGTCGGCAGGCTGTGTGCTGGCAGCGCGCCTTAGTGCTAATCCTGATTGTCATGTTGTTCTTCTTGAGGCGGGCGGCGAAGATATTAACCCGCTGATCCATATTCCGGCTGGCTATATTAAAACAATGGTCAATCCGGCAATGAATTGGATGTTTGAAACCGAACCCGAAGACAGCAGCGGCAATCGGCGCATCGCCATTCCGCGCGGCAAGGTTCTTGGTGGATCATCGGCGATTAATGCGATGCTATATGTTCGTGGGCAAGCGGCTGATTATGATGGCTGGGCGCAGCGCGGCAATCTTGGCTGGTCTTATGATGATGTTTTGCCCTATTTCCGCAAAGCCGAAAATTGCGAACAGCTTGGCAAAGGTGATGCAGGTTTTGACAGCACCCTTCGCGGCGTTGGCGGGCCATTGAATGTGGCACCAGTTCGCACGCGTTATGAAGCGTTGGATATGGTGATTGATGCTGCTGAAACGCTGGGCTATCCGCGCAATCATGACTATAATGGCGCCAGTCAGGACGGCTTTGGCTATTATCAGGTGACGCAGAAAAACGGGCTTCGCTTTTCAGCCAAAAAAGCCTATCTGCAGCCAGCCCGAAAACGGCCAAACCTGCGCATCATCACCCATGCACATGTTACCAAAATCAGCCTGGCCGGCAAACGCGCCGACGGCGTTCATTACAACCAACATGGCAAATCACATCATATCAAGGCCGGACGCGAAGTGATTTTATCGGCAGGCGCAATTCAATCGCCGCAAATTCTCGAACTATCGGGCATTGGCGCGCCTGACCATCTGCGCCGTCACGCAATCGAAGTTCGGCACGAATTATCTGGCGTTGGCAGTCATCTGACCGACCATTATATTTCACGCCTATCATGGCGGTTACGACGCAATATTTCCTTGAATAACCGCGCCCATGGCCTTGGACTTGCCGCCGAGATTCTGCGGTACGGATTCACCCGGCGTGGTCTTCTCAGCCTTCCTGCCGGTGTGCTTAGCGGCTTTGTTCGCTCACGCGACGGTTTGGCGGGGCCCGATATTCAATATCACATTGCCCATGCCAGCTTTGCCAATCCGGCCAAGCGCGTTTTTGATAAATTCCCGGGCATGACCTTTGGCCCTTGCCAGCTTCGACCCGAAAGCCGTGGTTCGGTTCACATCAAATCACCCGACCCGATGATAGCGCCCGAGATCCAGCAAAATTATCTTAGCTGCGAAGAAGATTGCCGCGTTCATGTTGCGGGTATGAAAATCGCCCGCGCAATCATGCAAAGCGATCACATGGCACCGCTTGTCGAAGCTGAAATGCGGCCGGGGAAAGATCTTGATAGTGATGATGCGCTTCTTGCCTATGCACGCGAAACCGGCGTAACGCTGTATCATCCGGTGTCGACTTGCCGCATGGGGCCAGATGCAAAATCAGGCGATGTTGTTGATAAACGACTTTGCGTTTATGGCATTGATGGGCTGCGGGTTGTTGATGCGTCAATCATGCCGACATTAGTGTCAGGCAATACCAACGCCCCAACAATCATGATTGCCGAAAAAGCCGCCGATATGATCATCGCTGATAAACGCTAATTGGCTGTACTTTCTACGGCGCAAGACAGGCTTTAAACGCCGCAGCATAGCTTTTCAAAAGATCGGCATAAAGCGAAGCGCCTGCTGGCAATTGACCGCCAAGCGGATCAAGCTGGCCAATGCGGATATCGCTTCCTTCGGCAATCAAACGCACCGCCTTTTGCCCCAAAAACGGCTCGCCAAAAATACAATCTATCGGATGTGATTCAAGATCATGCCGCAATTTTTTGATTTTTGCTGCAGTTGGCATCACATCAGGTTCGGTGGTAATGGCAGCATGTGCACGCATACCAAACCGCCGTTCAAAATAAATATGGGCATCATGCAGTACCAGAAATTCAGATTCTGCAAATGGCGCTAATTGGCGGGCAATATCGATTTGCAACTGCGCGAAGGTCTGGCGCATCGCATCGGCATGGGCTTGATAGGCTCTGGCATTGACCGGATCGGCCTTGCCAAGATGATCGGCAATCACCCCAAGCATGATTTGTGCATTAAACGGGTCAAGCCAGATATGCGGATTAATGCCATGTCCACCATGCCCGTTATGCTTGTCTTTGGTGCCGTGATCATCATGCCCGTCATGGCCGTCATGGTCATCATGGCCGTCACGCTTATCTTTGGTGCCGTAATCATCATGCCCGTCATCATCAAAATCAAAAAGAACAAGACCGGCACTATCATCAAGCGCCACTGATTGCGCATCGGCAGCAAGCGTGGCAAGCGCCTTTGTCAGGGGTTGCTCCATCCCGGGGCCAATCCAAAATACGATATCGGCATTTTGCAAGGCGCGCGCTTGCGATGGTTTCAGGGTGAAATGATGCGCTGATGTCGGCGCAGCAAGCAGCAAATGCGGCGTGCCAAGGTCGCCCATCACCCCGGCAACAAGCGCATGAACAGGCTTGATCGACGCCACAATTGATAATGGCTTTTGATCGGCCATCACCCTTTTCACCGGCATTATCGAAAAGGCACAAAATAGCCCGATTGCCATTACGCCCGTGACCGCTTTTCGCACTATCGCCATTTCGCCATTCCTTCCATTTTACATCAGCTTGCAAGCCATCACCCTTAAATGACCAATCATCGGTCAAGATATCGGTCAAGTCGGGGGGAACGCTCTGATCAATCCTGTAACCGGGTTATCAAATCAGCCTTTGGATCACCTTTCACAAAGTGATATGTTATATTATTACATTAGTGAAATTGCCAATGTCAATGCTGTTTTTTGTGATGCTGGTGATGGTGATAGCGATGGCGGCGGCGGCGATGGCGATCATCAAAATGACGGATATGATAATGACGCCCGTTTCTCAATGACATTTCCTGATGACCCCTCTTTTCCAATAACGCCCCTTTCCCAATGGGTATGAAGCGCCTGCTTGGCGCGTCGCCAGCCCCTGTTAAGCACCGTCACCGATAACAAATTCCGCACAAGGATAATGGTTTTGGTCGAATCTGCTTGATTTCGCCTTTCGCCCAGCCCCAAAATGTTTCAGATGCTGTCACCACGGCAGGTCTAAATCATTATCGAAGCCAAAAACGACCCGTTCATCGGGACGGTTTATCCCCTTTTTCATTGAGGTTATGATGAGTCAAAAAGAGACAAATTTTTTCAATATTGATGCGATGGAACAGGGCATTGCCCGCACCCTTGTTGACGGAATCACAACGCGAATTTTCCCCGGTGATCAGGCAATGATATCGGTTGTTCGCATTGCCCCAAATGCCGTTGGCGCGATCCATAGCCACCCACAAGAACAATGGGGTGTTATGATTGAGGGCAGCGCAATTCGCATCCAAGATGGCGAAGAAATTCACGTTCAAAAAGGTGATTTCTGGTGCAGCCCGGGCGGCATTGAACATGGCGTTATCGGCGGACCCGATGGCGCGGTCATCCTCGATGTTTTCAGCCCGCCCCGGCTTGAATATACCCGCCCTGGAAATGGCTTTGCCACGGAGTAGATAAATGCCTGTTCAAATCTTTACCAATGAATTCACGCCGCTTTCTGCCGATAAACTAGCGCAATGGGCAACGATACCACCTGCCATTGCTGGCGATGTTATGAACCGTCAAAATGTAATGGCGGGGCGTATTTCGCCGCTGTCACCGGGCATGACAATGGCCGGACAGGCACGCACCGTCGCCGTTCTTGCTGGTGATAATGCAGCACTGCATGAGGTCATTGGCCGGTTGCGTCCAAATGAGGTGCTAGTAATTGACGCCGCCAATTATGATGACCGCGCTGTCTGGGGCGGTATTTTGAACACCCGCGCCAAATTGCGAAACATCAATGGTGTTGTTCTTGATGGTGCGGCGCGTGACGCTGCTGAAATGCGCGAAATGGGATTGCCAGTCTATCTTAGCGCCCTATCGCCGGCTGGCCCGCATAAAGGCTGGGGCGGCTCGATTGACGACCGGATTAGCTGTGGCGGCGTTGCGGTTATGCCAGGTGATATCATTCTTGGTGATGATGATGGCGTCACGGTTGTACCACTGGCTCGTGCCGACGCCGTGCTTGCGGCATCACTGGCACGCATAGCCTATGAAGAAGACATTTTGAACAAGCTTGCTTCAGGAGCCGATGTCAGCGGGTTATTCCCGTCACCCGAGTTAGAGATCATGTCCTAAACATCTGGATCTTGGCTATAGGATTGCGGGCATGTTCTCCGTTGGCAGCGTGCCTTCGTCATAGCCAAGATCGTTCCAATCATTAATCATACCAAAACTATCGCCCATGATTTCGATGAAGGTTGCCAATGTGCCCCGTTCAAAATCATTTGGCTTTTGACTATAGATATTGAATGCGGCGCGCTGGTCATCTGGCTGATGAAAATGCAACTCAATCTGGTAAAACACCAAATTTATTGATCGGTGCACTGGGCCTGCCACAACAACAGATGTGATGATATCGTGATTAGGATTACCATCAGTGCCGCTATCTGCTGTCACATAGGAAATGCTGCCTCGTTGAATTCGCAATAAAAGCGAGTCCATATCATGAACCCAGCCTTCAATTTCGCCATTTACCTTAAACCATAATTTATCGGTACCAATATCAAAATTCAGGAATTTCTGAGCGCCATCATATGGCTGCCAGCTATTTGAAAGATTGCCAACACCAATTCCATAGATAATGTTATCGGCTCCTTGGCCAAGCGTTGCAACCTGCGGATTTTTTACCGACCCACCCGTGCTGAAATTAATTATATTGCCATGCGCTGAGCCAACAATTGGCTGGTCAAAATGATTACTGCCAAGGATCACTAGGGGTGTTGTTGCGCCGCTGTGATCACCAACCCCAACAATTGGAACCTGGGGTTGGGTTGGCACTATCAGCGGAGGACTCGCGTCAGCCCCATCTTCACCAGCCCCATCTTCACCAGCCCCGTCATTGCCAGCCCCGTCATTGCCAGCCCCGTCATTGCCAGCCCCAATAGGCGGGTTAGTTTTACGAGTTCACAATTTGACGGTAGGTCGGATTTGATTAAATTTGTATTAACGAAATCATTCGCTGGAGCCATTGACCAAATGGACAAATTGGTGTCGGTCACGCCGACCAAACAGCAGAAACCAAACCGCGCTTGTTGTGCGAAAATGATAAAATTTTATTGATACTCAATTGAGCAAGGTCATTTCTGACTTTAAAATGCGATTTTTTGAATTTATGGAATCACAAATTTATGAAAAAAAAGCCCAGTATGCCGTGATTCGCAATGAACCAAAGATACATGATTGGTGTTTCTCGCAAATCACGAAGCTGTTTTTTCCAAACTAGTCATCTTGGATGAGATCGCAGATCAAGGGTCTAATCCAATTGAATTAGTTAGCGTTATCGGGCGATTTGGCTTGGGCAAGCGGGCCGCGTTATCCGCGAAGAACGGCACCACAATTCTTGCCAGCAGCGGCGATGACCGCATCACTAATGGCCTCGATTTCAGCTTCGCTCAATGTCGCTTTTTGCGGCGTCAGGGTAATGGTAACGGCAAGCGACTTTTGACCGTCGCCAATATTTTTGCCCTGATAAACGTCAAATAGCTGAATATCACTAACCAATGGCCCGCTTGCCGATTTTACCGCACGAAGAAGCTGGCTTGCCGGTACATTATCATCAAGAATAAATGCAAAATCACGACTGACCGGCTGGAATGGTGACATTTTCAGATAGGAACGCGCAGGCCCGCGTGATTTCGCCAATGGCACATCTTCTAAAAACAGCTCAAAGCCGACAAGCGTATTTCGAAGCCCGAAATGCGCCGCCACCTGCGGATGCAATTCACCAAATTGCGCCAGCAAAGACCGGCCTTGCAGCAACCGGCCACAACGACCCGGATGAAAATAATCAGGCCCGCCAGATTCGATTTGCAAGCTGCCACGCCGCACACCAAGAACGGCAAGCGCCGCTTCGGCATCAGCTTTGGCATCAAACACATTAACCGAACGCCGGCTGCCATGCCATTCGCGTGGTGCCATTGCTCCATGCCGGATTGCCGCCACAGCGGTTCGTTGCTGGTCAGGCTCATCACCAAGAAAGACCGGCCCAACCTCGAACATTGCAATATCAGCTTCGCCACGATCCTGATTGCGGGCGGCAGCAGACAAAAGATTTGGCAAGGCCGATGGGCGCATGATTGACAGATCGGCACTAATCGGATTGACCAAGCGCAGACTGGCATCACCGCCACCAAACATCACCGCTTCTTTTTCAGCGAGGAAAGAGAATGTTACCGCCTCGGTCAAACCACGTTCGGCCATCGCACGGCGCAGCCGCAATGGACGCGCCTGTGCCACATTCACCGCTGGCTGGGCAACAACATGTTCACGCGGCAAATGCACCATCGGCAAATGATCAAATCCATAAATCCGGCTGATCTCTTCAACAAGATCGGCAGCGCCGTCAATATCACCGCGCCATGGTGGCGGGCTAACCTGCAGGCCAGCCGCATCTTCGCGAACCGTAAAGCCAAGACTTTCCAGAATTTCGGTCTGGCGCGCCTTTGGCACAATCATGCCGGTCAGCCGTTCAACCTTGTCGCTTGCCAGAAAAATTTCGCGCTTCCAGTCGGCGCCGTCACCGGCAATCACCATATGGCTTGCCTGTCCGCCGCAAATATCCATCACCAATCGCGCCACATAGCCGGACGCCCATTCAGGTGATGTCACATCAAGACCACGTTCAAAGCGAAAGCGGGCATCTGAATGGATATTGAGCTTGCGACCCGTTGTGGCAACGGCAATCTGGTCAAAAATCGCAATTTCCAGAAACATCTTATCGGTGGCATCACTCACGCCAGACCGCTCACCACCCATGATGCCAGCAAG
>Ga0206129_10005952_pt1 | contig 12601 bp, 17 predicted proteins | sample Helgoland_Spring_8_FD_148616 | JGI IMG/M metagenome (GOLD analysis project Ga0206129, IMG submission 148616) | Pelagic subsurface seawater microbial communities from Kabeltonne, Helgoland, North Sea - Helgoland_Spring_Bloom_20160502_2 | ecosystem: Environmental > Aquatic > Marine > Epipelagic ...
ATCGCTTCGCGGTTGGCAAGCTGTTGGGCCCTAACTTTACCTACGCGAGTAGCGCATTTATTTCCTGTTGCTTCATTTCTTTTGATTCCTTGTTTAGCTGCATTAACTGCTGCTTCTGGGTAATCTGTAAATGTTTCAGCAAATGATTCTGCATTTGGTTTAGCGAAGTATAGGAAATCTTCTTCTATTGCTGGTTGTTCTACTAATGCGACAGCATCTATACCTGCTAATACGCTATTTTCATCTATGTCTAACTTTACAATCTTCATACTAATAAATATTTATGGGAACTGTCTTCTCGTTTGTAATAATGTTTCTGCTTCTAAACCATTTGATACATCACCTGCTAAAACATAAGCCCTTACAGGTTGTGATTGTGATAATGTAGGTGTTAATGTACCTGTTGCACCTCCTATTGTTGTTGTTCCTATACCAAATGAAGTATTAGGAATACCTCCTCCTCTTGGAGTATTAGGGGCTGCTGTATCACCTGGTTCTGTACTGTTAATCTGTCTTAAAGAAGCTGCTGTTGTAGCTGCTAACAAAGCAAACTGCGTAGCCTGATAAGCAATAGCAAATGGACCTGTTGTTTGCGAGTTTTTAATAATACCAACACCTGCTTGTGCTGCATCAATAAGTACGTTAGCTGATGCTATAGCTTTATTTTCTCCGAATAATGCACCTAATGCACCTTGTAGATTATCAATACCATCTGTAAGTAATAGTTCTTTATACTCTTGTTCGGCTTGATTTATTGCCCGTATCTTATCACTTTTAGCTTTTTCTATTTGAACCTCTGTAGCAGCTTGGGCTGTTTTAGCATCAATAAGTTTTAAACCACTATCAGCAAGTTCAGTATCTAATGTTATTTCCTTTTTCTTAAGGTCAAGTTTTTCTTCTTGGAACGTTTTATACTTATTATCTTGTTCAAGTTGTTTTTGTGCTGTTTCATCTGCAATAATACCTGCCTGGATAACTTGATTTAATACATCTTTTGCTTGTTCTAAAGCTATTTTTCTTGCTTCAACACCTTCTTCATTTACTTTTAAGGCATTTTGTTCACGTGCTAATCTATCCTCTGCAAGCTTAATATCTGCTTCTGCTTGTTGTCTGGCTATTACAAGTTGTTCTTCTAATGTTCTATTATAAGCATCAGCTGTTGCTTGAATATTTTTTAATCTTGCTTCACCACCAGTAATAGCACGTTCAGTATTCTTGATTAACTCGAGTTGTTCAGTATATAACTCGTTTGTTGTTTTTATTTCTTCTTGGTTATTCTGTTGTCTTTTTCTTAGTATAAGAAATGCTGCAGATAAAGCAGCTACTGCTGTAACTACTAAACCAATAGGATTTGCCCTTAATACTGCATTATATATTCTCTGTGCTTTAGCTAATAAATCAGTCTCTGTAGCTAATACTCTAAATCCTTCAAGTGCACGTTTAGAACCTTCTGCTAACGCAATAGCACCAACTGCTGCTGTCTGGAAACGTTCAGCTTGTTCCTCTGTAACAGCACCTGTAATAGCTAATCCCCCAGCAAGTGTAGCAATACTACCACCCACTAAGTTAATAGCACCATCAAGGGTTTTAATGTTATTTTCTAACCTATTTACCTGCTGTTCCGCATCCTGCGTATTCGCATTTATGTCAATATTGACTGTTTGTGTTGTTGCCATCTGTTATGCTTTTTTCTGTGTTATAAACCAAGAACCACTTGTTGGGGCGTATAGTGTAACACCTTCAAAGGCTTTATTAACTAAATAGTTACCTCCTAAGGCACCATCTATTGAATCTGTTGATTGTGCTGTTATCTCTATTTTATCATTTGCGTTAACTGTATTATCACAAATAAATCTAAGTTCTCTTTTATATCCTTGTGAATCTCTACCTATAACATTACTTGGATTTGTATCTGGTAAATAAATAGTAGCTGTTCCACTACCACCAGTCCATCCTAAATCATAAATGTAATCATTAGCATATTCACTACCTGTTAGATGTACTACTTGACCAGCTGATACTACTAATGGTTTATTATCTCTAAATACAGCACCTATTGTTTGTTGTGTACCAATATATGCCCTACCATTAAAATCATCTCCACCTAAGTTCTCCCAACTTTCTAAATCTCTATTAGGATTAATAGTAACTGTATTGATTAAATCTTTTACTGTTCTATTATTAGTATCAAAGTTACCTATAGCAATATTACTATTACCTCCGTGTATTGTTAAATCCTGGCCTATAGCGACTGACTTATTTGAACCACTGATACGGGTGTTTTCACCACCGATAATGGTTGATAACGCGGTATCTTCGCTGATAGACGATGTAGTTGATTGCTGTATAGCACTATTACTTACACCTTGTTCTATAGTGTTTTCAGTACCAGTAACTGTAACAAACTTAGCATTATTTTGAACTAAGTTATTACTACCTTCTACACGTGCTATTTGTACATTATTTCTAACAATATTATTGTCACCTCTTGTATCAACTGTTTCTGCTGAAATATCTACTTCATTTAAACCTATATTTGTTTGTGAAGTAAACCTTGCATCTGTTGGTTTTAAAGTATTCCATACAACAGTATTATCAGCACCAAACACACTAAATCCATCACGTGAAGCTGCTTGTGGGACTGCTGAACCACTATAATCAGCACCTGTTTCAAAGTCTTCATATACCACAAAACCACTTTCACTAAATCCAGCATCATCAACTGTAATATCAACTACTGTATCATCTATTGTGATTCGTCTTCTTGGGTATTTTAGTTTACGAGGTAATGATTTAATAAGTTCTACTTCAACACTATCCTCTTTAGTTACGTTAGCACCTTTAATCTTGTTGATTCTGTAGTAATGACCATCTATAAAAATCTTATCATTAAGTTCAATATCTGGAATCTCGTTAGGTGATAAGAAAATATTTAGTGTAACTAATCTACTATCTACATCGTATAACTCGTTAATATAGAAAGACCAATATTCTTCGAATGCTGTTCTTTTTGTTCTACCATTAAACTGTGATTGATGATAGTTATAATGTCCTGGAGAATAAGTATTACCAAAATGTAAATCTATTGTATCACTAAAATCAGCAGGTGTAGCTTGTAAGTGTGATGCTAAACCATAATCTGATTCTGTATGTACAACATTATTTTCATCTTCAAAGTAATATCTGCTTAATGATGTAAGACCACTTTGTAAAGTTCCTACAACACCATTAGCATCAAATCTACCATTATGGAATAATAAACGAGGTGCAAACTTAGTTCTTTTAAATCCTTGTGTTGAATCATCTTTTTCTGCTAATACAGGTAAAACAGTAAATGGTGCACCATCTATACCCTTTAAAGGGGTTGGGGCAAAATATTTACCTATTACTTTTTCACCATCTGCTAAGTCAGATTCTGAAACATAATCAAACTCTCCATATATTTTTTCTCGAGTTCTTTTATGGTATTGTATTAATGCTGTATTGTCTTCTACATCTGTAAACTTAATATCTTTAGGTTGGTTTTGTAATGGATGTGTTATTTGCCATTTCTGGTTATAATCAACTTTACCACTCCAATCAACTATATTTCCAGCATCTATCCAATCATTAAATGTCTCTATTTTAAGTACATTTCTTTGGTTTTTAACTGGTTCAATAACTAAGTTAAACTTTTCAATCAGACCTTGTAAAAAATCTGTTACACTAACATCTCTGTAAATAGGTGCTAAGTTAACATTACCACCTAAACTTGTAGTTGGTCCTTGTACAAGTTCAAATCTTGTAGATGATGTTGCTAATAATCTTAATGTTTGTGTTCCTGAAGCTGTTTCTGTATAAACAACATATACTTCTATATCATCACCTGATGCTAAAGCATAGTTATTAGTTACTATATTCATTAAACCACTTACAGCACCTGTTGAATCAAAAGTAAATGAATCAAACTGACTACCATTTTTATAAATGATTATATTGATTTGTCTTGCATCAGCAACAACATTATAGTTTAGGATTTCGTATTTAAACTGAACCTTAAACTGATAGTTACCATCTATATCAGCTGTAAATGTTGAAGTTGTATTATCGTATTGACCAGCATTATCAAATAACTCTGTTGGGAAGTTTACTTTAGCTACTGCTTGTGTATCTGTGTAATCTTGATTTGCATTAGTATATGCTAAGAATGATTGTGATACTGGTGAATCTGATGTAATACCTTTTTTATCATCCTCTGTAGCTAATAAATAAATATCATCTGTATAACTACCTGAAGTAAATAATGATGAAGTATACTCGTATCCTAAGTTATCAAAAATAACATCTAAACAACTTCTTACTCTAATAGCAGGTTTAAAATCATCTACTCTAATGGGTGTATTGTAGTTAGAGAATGTCCTTGATTCACCACCACCTTTTATTTGTGTATCTGAAGCTGTATCAACATCAAATCCATAGTTTACTAAAGGATAAAATACAGCACCATCTAATAATGTCTTATCCCAACTACCAGTAATATTACCATACGTGTAATCGTGGTCGAGAGACGAGAAATCTAAATCACCAAATGTTACATCTTGAATAAGTGTACCAAAATCTACTGTCTCGTTTACAACAACAACATTGTATAAATCATTACCCTGATTATCAGTAATAACACTATCTAAATAAAGTTTACCACTAAATACTTCAGCACCATCTTGTAATATTTGACAAGGTACTGTTTTAGTAAATGAAGTAGAAGGTGTAGCACCTACATCATACAAGTTACCAAAGAACTCGTTATTGGTTTTAGATGGAGGTAAAGTAAGTTTTTGTGAAGAAACACCAAATACAGTCCCAATATTACCTGATTCAATAGCTGATATATCAAGTTTAAATGGGGTTGATTCGAGTAAGTCTAAATCATACTTTACTCCATTATCATTTATCGCCCTTATTATAGTCATTATCTTCTACTTCTTTCACCATTAGCGTATTGATATTGTACTTCATATCTAAATAGCTTTTGGCTACGTGGGTTAGTTTTTTCTGTAATACTTGCATTGTTGATTACCACGGGTAAAAACGTTGAACCATCTTGAACATATACGTCCGTGGAAAAGAATAGTTCGCGTAAAATATCCGCGTCTACTTGCGTTAAATAATCACTATTTGCCGTATGTTGTTTAGTGATATTGTTGTAGTAGTTATTTCTACCTCTACTTGATTTATCATACGCAACACTATTTGTGGTTGTAGAATAATCTACAAATGCTTCTTTATATTCTTGTCTTTCAACATTTGATGTAGTTGAATCTGCTAATGTGAAGTTAAAGTAATCCCAAACACCATATTCGTTTTTCCAAGCAAATCTTACTCCTGGGAAATCACAAGCACCAGTATCAATATTAAATGTGTATTCACCCCATACTCCATCAGCATTAACAAATGTATCAGTAGCTTGGGAGTTAAATGTTAATGTATAATAAGATGTATCTGCTAAAATAGGTACACCTACATCCTCTAAGTTTTGTGGACCAGCTGGATAATGAACTAAACGTGTAGATTCATCTTGTGAAGTATAAACATCACTCCAAAACTGTGTTTGTGCTGTTCTTAGTCCTGTAAATGTATCGTATAAAATATCTGTATCTAAAAGTGTACCTGATGAATCGTATTGTCTATAAGTAGCAGCAAATACATCTTGTGCACTATTTGGATTATCACCATTACCTTGTAGATTACCTCTTAAAATAGAGATAGTACCATAATCACCTATTTGTACTTTTTGTGTAGTAAAATCTGTTAAACCAAACTGATGATTAAATGTAACATCATCTAATGGGTCTTCTTCATTGTATTTTGAACCACTATTCCAGTTCCAATCTATTAAATCATTAGGATTAGCAAATCCATCTAATAAAAAGTTAATCTGTGTAGGAATAGTTACAGCTGGGTCTCCAACATTAGATGCTACACCAGTATACAATGTAACAGATGATGAAACACTTGTACCATATTCTTCACCAAAGTAAATATTAAAATCACCTCCACTAAAACTATTTGCTTGTGGGGTAGTTGTTTTCCAAGCTTCATCTGTAGGTCCTAACTGCGAAGGTAAGATTTGCCCTATATCAAATACACCTTTAGATGATGGGTTTGGTTGTTGTTTTATTCTTTGGATTAATGTATCACTTTCGTCCTTAATATCTACTACGAACTGAAACTGCGGTTGGGTTACCTCTGTTGAAGTAACCTCGTAAACCAAGTTATTGTTCACCATATTGGGACTTGTAGGGTATTGTTGTAATGATGTTGCCATTATAGTTGTATTGTTAAGTCTACCTCTTTAGGTAGTGATTTTGCCAAGTCTGCTGATACATCTTCTGCTGCAGCTAATGCTATATCGTTTATTTCTTTTCCTATAACATTTGTTTGTGCACGTTCAATGAACTTTTGTGCTGTTTGAAACTTAGTACCTAAATCTGGAAATATATAGTAGTTTAGTAATGAAATAGGTGCTTCAATACCTTCAGGTGATTCAGTAGCGGATTGTGCTTTAACACTACGTTTTAATCTACCAGTATCAACAGGAGATAGCTTACGTATCTCTGCTGCTAACTCTTTATTTACTTTATTTATTTCGTTTTCTAAGTTATTAAACTCCATTATTGTGGGAAGTTACAATAGTTGTAAACTGCGTCTTCTGTTATTGTTATATTTGCTGCCCAACCAAAAGCCCTATCGTTAAATGCTTCGTTAACTGGAATAATATTACTTAATGTAAAATCTATACCATAAGGTGTTTGTGCATTATTAAATCGCATATAACCTAAAACATCATAAATGTATAGTTCTGTATTTGATTTAACTTCTACTGCAGGTGCATTGCTTAGTTTTGGTACATCTAAACTATAAAGTTCAAATGCTAATGTTCTAATATTACCACTTAAACCAGGAGAGGTTAATGGGCGTAAGAACATAAATGGGTATTTAATGTTTTGGCTATTTGAATCTAAGTACGACAATGGACCTTCAGCAAATGATTGTATTGCTAAATGTGCTGTTGTTGCTTCTTCAAAATAACCAACTATGTCTTTATAAGTATTCATTATTTTATTCTATATTGACGTTCTGTCTGTTTTCTAATCTGTTCATCCCTCTTGTTCTTATCTTGTTCGTAAGCGAGGAAGTTAAATACGAAGACGATATTGCAGTCCAAGATACTTCTTTCTCCATTGATTGATAAGATGGATGTTGAAGCCAAGTAATGAAGCGTAGCAAACCATCCCCAGTGTTCACTGTAGCCATCTGTTTGTTCATCTTCTCCACTTCCATCATCTGTTGTTTGGGTGGGAGAGAAGAGAGATTCGAACTTGCGGAGAAGTAAGCTGCGAGAACTAAAAAAAAACTTAACGCACCTAATCCAATAGAGGCTGGAATGTTAGATAATGTTTTAGCTTGTGCTTCTCTTTTACTATTATCGTACTTTTCTACTTCATAGTACTTAAATAGATTTTCTGCTTCACCTAATGCTACCTTATATGTTGATTTAAAAGCCCATTTGATACCGCTAAACTTATTTTTTACAATAGGGCGATATAGTATAGCCATTATTTCCTCGAGGTTTTCATTCGGATTTTTCGCAAGCCTCTCTAAGTCAATATACTCGCCTGTAGTCATACTTGTAAGCGATTTAAACCCATATTTTACACCATCTAAATCAAATATAGGATAGAACTGCGGTGTTAAATCTTCAAACGAAGATAATAATGTAGCATACACTTGTTGTAATGCTGTTGGTGTATACTCTTTTACTTCATCAATGTCCTTACCTCCCATTTTAGAGATTAAAGATACCATTTTCTCGCTTTCATTTAAATGTTCAAGCGAGTTAAAGTATTTCCAATCTGCAATAGAAAGGTATTCTGGTATTTGTATTTGTATCTTCATACGATAATAAATATGTATATGTTATGTTTTAGCCTCGGTAATAACTATTAGTGTTTTTCTGTAGAATAAGGAAACCCGCATAAGCGGGCAACCTAAATCTTAGACGTCTAAATCTATTTTATTTCCCAGAGGTTTCTAACTGCTTTTCTGGATTTATTAAATGCTAAATAATCTTTAATGATTACTTCTCCAATACCATTACTTACTTTTTTTGTTTTATTAAACATTGAAATATAAGCGTTAATGGTTGTTGTTTTACATTCGTGTGTTGTTTCAAACACTTCTCCTGTTGGGATATAAACTAACTTTTTCATATTATTTTTCTACTTGTTCTACAATAACATTAAATGAACCCATAACCATAAAGTTATTTTTGTCATCATTGCTTCTGATTTCTACTCCTTCACTACCAAATCTGGTAGATGGTCTTGAACTCGAGATGAATGTTTTTATTACATCTCCTTTACTCGTAACTAACTGTGTCTTAAACATAACTATTTATTTATTATTATACTTGAATATACGAAACTTATTTTGCTTATCCAAATATTTCGTTGATTTCTTCAACATCATTATCGTAAAAATCTTCAATAAAATCATTTAGGATTTCATTAGTGATTTCATTGATTGGTAAATCACAACCACCATTGATTTCTTCTTTTAGATTTGAAATAACTACTTCTGATAACTGACTTAATACTGACATAACTTTTATTTATTTATTTTTGGCATTATTGCCGTTCTTATTAATACGTGAATATACGAACTTATTTTTGCTTCTCCAAGCCTTCACGCAGGCCTGTTAAAAAACCTTTTGTTGCTATTTTTGGATTGTAAATAAACAAACCAACTAAAATCAAACTAACTATAATATCCATAGCGATTATTTTTCTAACTCTTCTTGTGCTATTGTCCACATATCAAAATCTTCAACATTAAAACGAAACCTACCACATAATAGGTTTTCGAGGTAGTTAATGTAATCTTTACTACTAAAACCATTAAAACTGATTGGGTGTTCTGCTTCAGGTAGATTAATCATTTTCTGTGCATAATCTCTGATTTCTTGTTCTGTAACTTTCATAACTTTTATTTTTGTTCGTCCGGCACCCGCCTTATTCAACACGTTGAATATACGAACAATATTTCAGGTAACCAAATATTTGCACAAGGGAAGTCCCGCAGATACGCGAGACTTCCTAACGGAGGGAAAAAGAGATAAAAAATAGAAAACCTCCGTTGTATTAATATGCTTTAACACTACCACCAATATATAACTTATTTTTTGCACCTCCAAGCATATTATTTCTTGCTTGATTAGCTAACCACAATGAATCAACACAATCGTCTTTAAATCCATTAGGGTGGCTAAATGATAGTTTACCATTAGCACTCGTTTTATAAGTATAGGCTGATAGTTCGTTATATAAATGTGGGAATAAATCTTTACTTGGTAACTCTAATATTTGATTTTCAATATCCTGAATCAATGCCCTAACTGCTGTTAGTTTTGTATCTTGTGTCGTTATGAATGGGCTACACTTAACACCACTTTTCCTGACTTGTTCAAAGATAGCCTTACCGATTCCATTAGTTTCAATATTTCCTCCTCTGACATTGTATCGTCTGCAATGATTGATGATAATGTTTCCAGCTTCTTCAAATGATTTCCCATTAAATCTATCAATGAACGCTGTTCGTCCAGATTCGTCAAGGATTGTAAGCACGGTATAATCATCAGAGAGTCCAATGTCAAGTCCAAAATAATATTTTGTGCTTCTTCTCGGTTGTTCATAGTTATTTATATTACAAACTAAATCTATTCCCCTAAACACATCATTAGTTGCTTCTGAAAACTGTGCTAAGTATTCTTGTGCAAATATATCTGCAGGAAGTGATTTGGCTTGTTCGTTAATAAAATCGACATCAATATACGGGTTATCCGTGGAAATACCTGCAAAACTAATGTAGTCACTACCTCCGTCGATGCCCTTAAGGTAATACGTATAAAACCAGTTTTTTGACTTAGGAGTAGATATAATAAGACATTTTTTTCCTAATGCTGATAATGTAGGGAATATTGCCTCGTTAACTGCATCCTCCTTAATAAATGCTGCTTCGTCAATCACTACATAGTTAAAACTAAAACCCCTGATACTATCATAACGTTCACTACCAAAGAACTGAATAGTAGAACCATTAATAAATGTAATAGTTAAATCTGCTTTATTACTTGATTTAATGATTTTATTTGATGCTGCTTCAAGTTCATTAAATACCTTTTTTGCTTGGGTAAAAATGGGGCTAAAGAAACCTGCTTTTTGATTTGGCTTAGATAATAACCAATACAACATTAGGTTTTGTGCTAATAATGATTTACCAAACTGCCTACCACAAGATACTATACCGAACTTATGTTCGCTATCAGCAAAGCCATTAATGACTTTCTTTTGCCCTAAGTGCGGTGTGAATAAAGTTACGTTCATTTAATCCTCCATTGTTTATGGCTTTTTGTTCTACCTGTTGACATTTGATAAGCATTACCTAAGTCTAAACCAGGATATGCTTTAACAAGTTGGGTTGCTTTACCATAAAACTCCCCATATTCAGGGTGTTCAAACCATTTAGCTTGTTCATTATATTTTGATGGGTGTTTTTTCTGGATGTAGGTTAAACATTCCTCTATATTTTCTCCATCATACATTTCTAATGCTTTATTATAGGCATTTTTAGTAGCACCAAATGCGGCTTTAGGTTTTATGTGTCTAACTTCCTTGATAAGGTATTTAGTTAGTTTTTTATAGTAGGTAGTTGACATATGTAAATCAACTTGACCTTCTATTTTATTAATCACATTAGCACTTTGTTTAAGTATTTTTTCTTCCTGTTCTTTACTTATTTGTGGTGCTGCCTTAATGTCCATACTATCGTAAAATGTTGTATTATACGGCTTTATAACGCGTGTCGGTTCAATCACACCATACTCCGTGCTTAAAATAAAGTAATCATTATAAACGCGTGAAATAAAATCACGTTGTGCCCTATAAATCCAACTTTTAGAATACATTTCATCAGCTGGACATTCATAGTCTTGTTTTGATGCTTTACAGCCTAGTATTGCTATCTTCATCTCCCCAGTTTAACTCTATATTACCTTCTATTTTCGCCTCTATTTTTTCGATATCGTTACCTGTGTACTTAACAATCTGGTCTACAGCACGTTGACGTATTTTAGAGTCTTCATTAGCTAATAGGGATACAAGTTCATTCATGGCTGGATGAAGTAATGCATTTAGTTTAGTACGCCATTTTTCATCGTATTGTTCCTTTGCTTTACTCCAATATGCTGAATATTGTTTTTCACTCTTATCATCATACTCCGTTTTACAATACTTTATCCAATCCTTAAATAGGATAGGGTCAGCTGCATTATATCTTAGTTCAAGGCATTTATCTATCCTTGCGTCTGTTTCTGATTTTGAAAGCTTTTTACCTGCCATTCTTGTATGTTTTAAGTATATTACTCGTATGGTAATACATATCATTCATATCTTAGCTTATACTTTTGTAGGTTTTTACCCCAAGGTATTTCAAATAGTATTTTATTATTTCTTGGGTGTGTAAAGTGTTCCTTAACATACTTCCAATAATAATGTCCTACATACCAATCTATCTGTTTATATTCCTCTTGGTTAAGTTGTTGATTTACCATTTCACCCCATTCTAACCTATCATTTTTAGGCATTACACTTGGTGGTTTTCTACCTTCTTTAATAGCTTTTTTTCTTGCAAAGTGTTGAACAAACAACATTTTATCTTCATATGGTTCTATAACTTGATTTGGTGTCATAATACCATAATGTGCTGATAGGATATAATATTTAGGATAATGATATTCTACATAGTTTCGCATTGTTCTAAAGAATATCCCATCTTCATACATTAACCTTGATTCTGTAGGATAATCTTTTTTATTTGACCCACAAGTGATTATCGCTATTTTCATTTATTCAGCTACCAATCGCTTAATCTGTTCTAACTTATTCTCTACCATATAGAGTTGTTGTTTTAGTTCGGTATTTTCATTGATTACCTCCCATAAACGTTTAGTCATCTCCTCCGTCATTGGTACCTCTGCTGGTTCATCTCTTCCATCTATATACCCTGATGTACCCGATACTCCTTGTACTACACCATCTACTTTAAACTTTAATCCCATTATGCTTCTTCGTGTTCTAATCCATTTTCTGCAGCAAACTCTTTAGTCATTGCCATTCCCAATGCATTAATGATTAACCCCATTTCCTCTAATGACTTACATTTTCTTGCATCAATAGGGAATACTGCTGGTTTGATTTCTTGTTCTGGTGTGAAGTTTATTTCTTCCATGTTTATTTTACTTTATTATTATTTAAGTTTGGATTGATTATCTGAATGTATTTTGTCTCTAACTCGAACATTACTTCCTTATCGCAATATTCTAACACCCTAAAATCGAAGGCCTCCTTACCAAGTTCTTTTACTAACTTAGATAACTTCTTATTTTTACCATGACCTCGATTACTAAAGTGTTTCCACTTTCTATTTCTTAGGTTAGTAGAACAACCTACATAACTATCATTGGTAAGGAGACAATCAACTATATAGACGCCGCATTCGGCAGGGA
>Ga0206129_10005954_pt1 | contig 12598 bp, 8 predicted proteins | sample Helgoland_Spring_8_FD_148616 | JGI IMG/M metagenome (GOLD analysis project Ga0206129, IMG submission 148616) | Pelagic subsurface seawater microbial communities from Kabeltonne, Helgoland, North Sea - Helgoland_Spring_Bloom_20160502_2 | ecosystem: Environmental > Aquatic > Marine > Epipelagic ...
AGGAGATTCTCTAAACATCAATCTCATATTAGCAACATTACTCACATCCCAAGAGCTAATATCTTGGTTAAAAGGAGATTCTCTAAACATATAACTCATATCTGTCACACTACTCACATCCCAAGAATTAATATCTTGGTTAAAAGCAGATTCTCTAAACATACTATACATATCAGTCACATTGCTAACATCCCAAGAAGCTATATTGCTATTAAAATTAGGGCGTTGATAAAACAATTCACTCATATCTGTAATACCACTAGTACAAGTTGTAGAAGCGTTAGCATCAGTTATTTGTTCTTTAGTTCTTTTGGTATAGTTTATCCCATTCACCAAACCCGTATCTCCAACAGCAGCATCTGGACACATACAAGTAACCCCGTTAGTGTTGAGGTAAAAGTCTTGAGCCAGTAGCCCAGTAAAACTAGTTAATAATATTGTTATAAAAAGTAGTAGTTTTTTCATAATGTATGTTTTGAACAAATATAAACAAAAAGATAAAGCGGTATGATACAACCTTGATACAGAAAACCCCTACTAAATTAATAGTAAGGGTTATTGGGAGTTATTGAAATCAATAAAGTCTTGTCAATATGTAAGTTCCTTCCAAGTCACCGCTATAGGTTGTAGAGATTGTGTCTGTAGAGATTAGTGTATACTCGATATTTACCTTATAACCATTCTCTTTGTTATAAAGATTCGTCAAAAAGCTAGTAGTGCCATCCTCGAGAATCACTTCATTTAAAACTTTGTACTCCTCAAAGGAAGTATTGCATACACTAAGTACCTCATATTCGCTGGCAAGGATTGTTTTAATGTAGTCAGAGCCTTCATTGAGCCACATTCCATTAAAGGATTCTTGTGCTGTAACTGATAAAGATGTCAAAAATAAAATAGAGGTTAAAAATAAATGTTTCATAAAATTTGATTTGATTATTAAAATTCATTCTTACATGTGATTACACATGATTTTAACATACTTTATTTACATAGGCACCTAGTTTTAAATTGATTGTAGTTTGCTTACAACGTAAAAAAGTTATTTAATAGTATTTGACCACCGACAAATATTAGTGAAAAACGAAATGATTTGGTATAATTTTTTATAAATTCCACGTAAATTAAATTTTTCTAAAATATCATGTTTTTTTTTAATCGTAAATATTACAAATATTTTGCCTTAATACCAGGATGGTTATTAGGCGAATGGTTAGGTGCAATATCTTCTTTCTTTTTAGTAAGGGAGATAATGTCTAAAAAAGAAAATGAAATTAGTTTTGAATTAGCTTTATTAAAAATATCCTCACTTCTTATAAAATCTGATGGTAAAATTGATGAGAGTGAAATAAAACTAGTCCAAATCTATTTTAAAAATAAATTTGGTGAAAGCAAGTCAAATAAATTATTCAGGGACTTAAAAAACAGAAATGACATACCAAATGACCTAAACTCTCTTACTGAAATTATTAAACAACGAGTTTCGCCATCAAAACATTATTCTATACTTCAATTTTTATTTTCCCTAAGTGTTGCAGACGGTAATTTAACTAGAGATGAAGAAGAATTTATTTACAATACTGGATATTCTTTTAGCTTTTCAAACGAAAGGCTTGATTCTTTAAAAAATCAATTTATAAAAACAAAATATAAACCTAAATCAAAAAAATACACTCAACAAACAATCGATGCCTTGGGTGTTCTAGGTCTTAAAGAAGGGGCCACACTTTCTGAAATAAAAACCTCTTACAGAACACTAGCAAAGGAGTTTCACCCAGATAAACTATCCGGAATGAGTGAAGGAATTATTAACTTAGCAAAAGAAAAATTTCAATTAATACAAAACTCTTATGATCTTCTAAAAGCTAACTATGTCTAGACAAGCAAAAATCATAATATTTTCAGTAATTCTTGTCTTTTCAATATATCAAAGACAAAATAATGGTGGTGAATTTCCAAACGAGACGGAAATTATAGAATCAAACAAACTAGAGATACCAGGATATGAAAATAATAAACCAAAGAATTCTACTGAATTTGTTAATACAAACGACAAAGTATTATTTATTGCTAAACCAAATAAAAATATATTGGGGATTAATGAAAAGTTACAGATTGACTTTGAAATAAACCGAGATGGTGATAATTTCCAACCTCCAAATTTTAAAGGTTTCAATGTCATTGGAGGTCCTAATCAATCTATCCAACATTCTTATACCGATGGCAAAAGACTTGATTTAAAATCATATACTTATTTTTTAATTCCAAAATCTAAAGGCAACTTTACCATCAATCAAGCAATTATTGAAATAAATGGAAAAACTTACAAAACAGCTCCCTTAAAAATTATCGTAACAGAATCACAAGCAAAAAACAAAAACGTTTTCAATAATACATTGCCACTCTTTCCTCCTTTTGTAGAGCCTACCCCAAAGAATGGCTATTCTCCATATGATAAATACTTTGGTAAAGGCATTTATAACAATAGTAGTGGCAATAGTTTTAAAATTGAAAACTCTAACGAAACTGATGCTGTTGTTTTATTGGTAAACGCATACAGCGGCAGAAAAATAAGAAATGAATTTGTTCGTAAGGGAACTACATTTGAAATGTCAGGTGTGCCTAATGGAACTTATTATTTAGAATGGTTTTCTGGAACTGATTGGTGGGGTGATTTAAAAATAGGAACCAATTTTAAGGGAGGCTTTCAAACCAAAGCAAGTTTTACTAAAACTAAAGATGCATCTGATTGGATGAGAGTTGAGGGATATCAAATATGGACAGTAACCCTATATAGTGTTGCTGGAGGAGATGTAGAGTCTGAAAAGATTAATGCAGAGGACTTTTTTAATTAATATGAATATGGAATTTAAAATAGAATATTTATTAGTTCTTGTTATTGCTCTTGTTGTTTTAACAGACTTTATAATAAAAAAAATAAAAAAAAAATCTAAACCAACAGATAGCGCAACCAAAAGCATTTTAGATTTAACCACAAGGAATTATAAAACAAATAAACCTAGAAATTTTGAATATAAGACATCAAAAAAAACTAAAAGATTCCTTTTTACGGGATTAGTGCTGTTATTTATAGCTTCCGTTGGTGTAAGCTACATAATTCTTAAAGGCGAAACAAAAAACTCCTTAACCAAAGAAAACCTAAAAGGAAACGTAAAAACATTATCTGAGTACTCTTTTGCTGCTGTAGATAAAATAGACGGAATTAAAAAGGGGCAATTAAAAAGAAATGATGGTGGGGTAGATTATCAAAAAACATATAATTTAAGTGGAAATTTAATCGAATATCTTAATTTAAAAAATCAAACAACTATTAAAAGCATCTATGATGATAAACAAAATATTGTAGAGGAAATATCTACAGATATTGATAGCGTATTTCTCTTTACAAACAAGTATAAATACGATTCAGACAACAATATAATTGAAAAAACACAATACGATTCTGTAGGGACTTTTAACTCCAAATACACCTATAGACATGATTCAAATAAAAATATAATTGAGAGGAACTTCTACAATTCCAAAAAAAATTTAGAGGGTAGGTTATCTTACAAATATGACACAAACAACAAACTACTCGAGAATAGTAAATATGATTCTGTAGGAAATTTAAAATTTAAGTTTACATACATACATGATTTAAACGGAAATGTAATAGAGAAAAACGTATTTGATTCATCAGAAAAATTGAAAACCAAATTTACTTATGAATATAAATTAGATAACAATAATAATTGGGTTCAATGTGTTGAGTTTGAAAATTCTCTACCCATCTATATTTTGGTGCGGAAAATCGAATATCACCTTGATAATCAAAAAATTAGCAACAAAGAAGAGTTTCCTCTAGACTATTTTTACAAAGGGTATCATTCCAAAAATAGCGATACCGCCCGTTTTTATTTTGATAAAGCTATCTTAATTGACAGCAGTTTTGCCTCCGCTTATTATGAAAGAGAAAAGCGATGGTGGAATGAAGGTAAAGGATTTACAAAAGCTATAGAAATAGACCCTAATTACATTGAGGCATATAGAGGCAGAGCAAAAATCGGAGAACGAGGATATGGTTTAGGTAGAAAGGTAGCTTATAAAGATTATAGTAAAATAATTGAGATAAATCCTAGGGATGTAGATGCATATTTATCTAGAAGTGAGCTTTCTTTGTATGCAACTGATAATGTTTATGAATCATCAAAATTCAAATTAAATGATTTAAATAAAGTTTTAGAGATAGACCCAAATAATGCACATGCTCATGTCAGCATTGGCATGCATAAACAAAGAGAGGAAAATTATGTAGGGGCAATTGCATCATTTACTAAAGCTGTTGAAAGTGATCCAACACATGATTCTGCCTATAGTTTTAGAGCAGAAAGTAAAGAAGGACTTAAAGATTACAACGGCGCAATCAATGATTATTATAGTGCAATTTATTCTATGACTGAAGAAAGAAAAAATGAAATGTGCGTTGGTCATTATTATTACGACATAGCATATATTGAAGCTACCAAGTTTTTAGATTATGATGAGGCCATAAGAGTAGCTAATAAAGCTATTAAATTATATGATGACTATTGGCCAAACGAAAAAATGGAATATGGTGATGCATATCTTATCAGAGCCTTTTCAAAACAATCTAAAGGAGATTATTATGGTGCTTGTCTTGACATGAAAAAAGCTAAAAATATTAGCTGGGACTTAAAATATAAAATTCCTTTTATACCATGCCAGTAATCAATTAAATTAATAGATCTAAGTATAAGTTGAATTTTATATTGTAATCATATTAAGTGTTATCACTACTAACATCTCTTTAATGTTACAATTTTTTTATCTCTCTTTCACACACATCAAAACCCTTTCTAACCCCACAAAAACAAAGGGCTAACGTTTTTGTTAACCCCATGTTTTATTAGGGAGTGTAAAATGTGGCGGCGGGGTTACCCTCTATCTCACCATCTTCAATATAAATTAACTGATAATTGATGTTTATTCTAGAAACCTCTTTTTATATTTGGGATAAACTACTCACATGAAAAAACTACTCACACTTGAAAAAGTTAATTTGAGAGAAATATGGAAACATGAAGCTCTTGACTTTACAAATTGGTTAGCGTTAGAAGATAACATTAGTCTTTTATTAGATGAGATTGGTATTACAGCTGAAAATATTGTAACTGAGGATAGTGCTGGTAACTTTAATGTTGATATTACTGCAGACGAAGTAGGTACAGGCAAAAAAATAGTAATAGAAAATCAACTTGAAAAAACAGATCATTCTCATCTAGGTCAATTACTTACTTATGCATCAAGCTTTGATGCGTGTATTATTGTATGGGTTGTTGCTGAGGTTAGAGAGGAACATAAACGTGCAATTGAATGGTTTAATGAACACATGCATGATGAGATTTCCTTTTTCTTAGTTAGGACTGAAGTATATCGAATTGGAAATTCTGAAAAAGCAGTAAAATTTAATGTTATTGTTGAACCAAACTCCTGGTCTAAGATTTTAAGAATGAAAAGGTCTGGCGAAAAAGCAATTTCTGAAACTATGATAAATCATTTAAACTTTTGGGAAGGGTTTAAGGACTACTCATCAAAAATAAATACCAAGTTAAGAGTTACAAGAACTCCTAGAGCGCAAAAATGGTTTGATATCGCTATTGGTAAGGGCGGAGTAAACTTGACTGTAACAAGAAACACAAGAGATAAATATGTAGGTGCAATGATATGGATTGGCAATAGCCAAAACATGTTTAATAATTTGTTTGAGAATAAAGATTTATTTGAATCTATAGTAGGGCTAGAAGTACAATGGAATGAACTCGAAAATAAAAAAGCATCATATGTGAAATGTATCTACCCTTGTGATCCCGATGATAATGAAAGACAAGAAGAGTATTACCAATGGTTTATTGAAACTTGCGAGAAACTTCAAAAGGCATTTAAAAAGATTATAAAGTAAATTACATGCCTCAACATCAAATAAATAATCATTTTTTCAAATCAATATCTAGCTGGGCTGACTTTGTAAATTCTCTCTTAACACTATCAAAGAAAAAAAAGGCGATGCTTTTGAGCTGCTAACAAAGTACTCTAAAAGCTGCTATTACAAGATAAACGAAACGTTCGGCATAGTTTATAATAATTGTTTATTCTTTTAAAATTATTCCATATTTTTGGACTACTTTTGTCCTAAATAAATTTTTTTAATATGATAATAACTTTTGGAGAATACATTAAAAAACGTAGAACAGAACTTGGTTTTCCTTTAAAAAAAGTAGCACTACATTTAGATATTGACACTTCAACACTAGGGAAAATAGAAAGAGAAGAAAGAAATTTGTCTGAAAACCTTCTAAGTCCGTTGGCTGAAATATTAGATACTGAACAAAAAAACATACTAAATCAATATTATTCTTCAAAAGTAACTCAAGAAATTAAAGACTATCCTCATTATAAAGATGTCTTAGATATAGTTGAAGAACAATTAAAGTTCTATTACGCAAATACTAAACAAATTAAAAATTGGACTGAAATGGAATTTTCAAATCCAAAAGCTAAAATTAGGGTTGCGACAATGTTTTCAGGAATTGGAGCTATTGAATATTCTTTTAGAAGACTTAAATTAGATTCAGAAATTGTCTTTGGAAGTGACATTGATAAATACGCAAAACAGAGTTATTTCAATAATTATAAAATTGATGAAGAAAACTGGTATGATGATGTTCATAAGATAAATGGAAAAAAATATAAAGGGAAAGTTGACTTATTAGTCGGTGGAAGTCCTTGCCAATCATTTTCAATGGTTGGAAAGCGAAAAGGGTTGAATGACACTCGAGGAACACTCTTCTATGAATTTGCTAGGGTAGTAAAAGAAAGTCAACCTAAAATTTTCATTTTCGAAAACGTGAAAGGATTAATTAATCACGATGGTGGAAATACTTTTGACACAATAAAAGCGACATTTGATGAGCTTGGATACAACTACTTTTATCAAGTTTTAAATTCTAAAAATTATGGTGTACCCCAGCATAGGGAACGAATTTTTGTTATCGGTTTTAAAGATAAAAAAGTGAAATTTGAATTTCCAAAGCCTATTAAACTAGAGTATAAAATGCAAGATTTTCTTGAGGATTATACAGATAGCAAATATTATTTAAAAGAAAAAGGAGTAAAATTTGTTACAAGTTCAAAAAATAGAAAAAAAAGATATACTCAAATAAATGGTGACATTGCAATTTGCCAAAAAGCCAACCAGCAATTTAACTGGCATGGAGATTTTATATTTGAAAGTCAAGAAATTCCTGAATTCAATGAACTTGTTTTTGATGTTAATGAGGTTGAAGAAAAATATTATCTTCTTGAAAAAACAAAAAAATATGTTTTAACTGAAGGTACAAAAAACTTCAAAACTTCGATAAAAACTGACCTTGAAGTCGCAAGACCATTATTGCAATCTATGCACAAGATGCATAGAGCTGGGGTAGATAATTATGTTACACATAATAAAGGGAGAATAAGAAAGTTAACACCCAAAGAATGTTTACGGCTAATGGGTTTTAGAGATGATTTCAAGCAAGAAGTTAGTGACACACAAATGTATAGACAAGCAGGAAACAGTATTGTAGTTGACGTTTTAATTGCATTATTAAAACAAATGGATATCACGAAATTTGCAAAAAAATAAATGGAGAAACTACAGAAAATAAAAATAGACGGAAAAGAATATTTGATAATAGATTCTATACAAGATTTTAGAGCAGAGGATAGTTTTATCCACAGAAAAAATAAGTTAGCACAATTCAAAGGAAACGGAGAATCAAAAAAGCACGTAGGAACATATAAGGGAGAAAAAGGAGATATAATGTCAAACTTCTTTGACTATTCAACTTGGGGTTTAGAACATTACGATTCTACTAAAAAAAGAAAAACAGTTGATTCTGCTAAAGAGAAAGGTGCGTTAATAAGCGAAAATAGATGCTTTTTTAGTAAGACTAACTTTCAAAAATATTTAAATGATGCTAAAACCGAATATTTTGCTCAAGAACAACATTACCATAATAACATAAGTGAATATTATAATGAAAGATTGGAAGAAGTAGATAATCTTGAAACCAATCAAATATTTTTTAGTATTTATGATGCTTCTGATAATATTTCCAAAAAACAAAACAGGGGTTACGTCCGCTCTGATGACTCTATTTGGAGATTATGGAGAGAGTTAATTTTACCAAGTATTAGTTACTTGTCCATATTAAAACTGGTATCAGTAGATAACAAAGATGCAGTTCCATTATTTTATTTTAGAATTCTTTTAGATTATCAATTTAGGTCTTTTATCCATCCAAAATCATTACAAGCTGAACAGAAATTAGAAAAAGAAGAAACTGAAACTGATATTGTTAAAAAACAAACTCACAGAAAAGGTTCTGAAAAATACAGAAGAGAAGTTATCAATTATATGCCTCAATGTCCTTTTACAAAAATTACAGATGAGCGTTTACTAATTGCAAGTCATATTAAACCATATAGTATTTGTGTGAAGAATGATGAACAAAAACAAGCATTAGATTACTTAAATGGTTTGGCTCTGTCACCAACATATGACAAATTATTTGACCAAGGTTACATAACTTTTACAGACAAAGGAGAATTGGTTTGCGGAACTCAATTAAGTTCTTACACATGGGAGAAATTAAACATTAATCCCAATGCTAAAAACAAAATGAGAATATTCCCTGAAGAACGAGAAATGTATTTGGACTATCACAGAAATAACGTGTTTCAAGATGACATTAACGACTTAATATAAAAAAACATCAAACAATAAATCAGAGAGTCTTATTAATGGCGGTAGGTACTTTATGTATTTACCTCTTTTTTTATGCTGACTTTTGAAATCTATGCTTAGTCTATGCTTAGTTTATGCTGACTTTTTCTTTCTTAAGTACTATGGATAAAGAATATGTTATAAATGCTTACTTTTTCCCTCTTTTTCAGGGGAATAAAAAATATATATATATAAAAACTATATAGAGAGTATAGGGACAAAAAGTGAGCATAGTCGTCATGGCATAAAACAGCTTCAAATATCTGCTTGCCTATAGCTTTAGCTCATACTCCTTTATTTAAAAAGTAATATACTGTGTTGTTTTGCTTCAAATTAATAAACCTAAACCATAGGCATATTCCTGCTACTTTAATTTAGCAACCCAAACATCAAACAATAAATCAGAGAGTCTTATCAATAGCGGCAGGTACTTTATGTATTTACCTCTTTTTTTATGCTGACTTTTGAAATCTATGCTTAGTCTATGCTTAGTTTATGCTGACTTTTTCTTTCTTAAGTACTATGGATAAAGAATATGTTATAAATGCTTACTTTTTCCCTCTTTTTCAGGGGAATAAAAAATATATATATATAAAAACTATATAGAGAGTATAGGGACAAAAAGTGAGCATAGTCGTCATGGCATAAAACAGCTTCAAATATCTGCTTGCCTATAGCTTTAGCTCATACTCCTTTATTTAAAAAGTAATATACTGTGTTGTTTTGCTTCAAATTAATAAACCTAAACCATAGGCATATCTTCTTCCTTTAATTCAGCTATTTCTAATCCTCTTAAGTAAGTCAGAGACACATTTATAGATGAATGCCCCATAGCTTTTTGAAGCTTCGTTATAGAGCCAGTTCTCTTAAAGATTTCTATCGCCCCAGAGTGCCTAAAAGAGTAAAGTGTTTGGTCTTGTTCAAGCAAGTTAGATTGTCTCTTAAAACGCCCCCAAAGTGTCTTAAAATAGTCTTGGTTTAAGGGTTGAGGTTTACCAGAAAAGATGTTATTATCTCTTTCTCCTTTTACAAGTATATCTCTTATGTAAGATGGAACTGGAACTATTCTATTTCTTCCAGATTTATTTCTATTACCAGACAAATGAATAAAACACAAATCATCAGAAAAGTCCTTCCAAGTAAGTTCTCTTATTTCTCTATGTGGTCTTAAAAGACAACCATAGGTCATTAGACAGCATAGATATAGTTGTTTGTTATATGCTTTAATATCTTTAAGTATTTCATTGATATTATCAAAGGGTTTGTGAAGTGTTGAGGTAGGTTTCTTCAGTTTTACACTTTGAACTAAATTAAGCTTAAATTCAGTTAATAGTGGACTTAATGTAGATTTTACGGTTCGTTGTGTCTTTGCACTCCAGTTTGGTCTTACTAAAAAGTTTCTAATGTGTAAGGGTTGTAATTTATCAAGTGTAAGGTTCTTTAAATGTTGTTCACTCTCATAACGTTTCCATAGTGTTACAATGCGTTTAGCATCCTTTATAAAGCGTTCAGAACACCCTTGAGCTATCTTCATCTCAACACCCTGTTTAAGTGCTTTAATAACTGTTACAGGAACTTCTTTAACTTCTCTTTTCTTTGGTTTAGGTCTCCAACCTTCTCTTAACTTTAGTTCGAAAGCAGCTTTGAGTAGGGGAGGGTTATCAATACAGTTTAATTTTATTTCAATAGCCTTACCGTTCCAAAATCTGTAACGTGTGTTATTGTAATAAACATTAATAAATACTTGTTTTTTGTCTTGGCCAATTGTTACATTAAAAGAGTTCATACTGTCAGTTATTACTGTCAGTTTTAAAAAATAAAACAATAGTTAATTGGAAATCAGCAGTTTGCAGCAGGTAGCTCGTCGGACTCATAACCCGAAGGTCACTGGTTCGAGTCCAGTTCCCGCTACTACAAGAGTAATCAGAAATGGTTACTCTTTTTTTTGGTTTAAACTCAAGTATACAAGGGGTTTAAGAGTGTATTGGTTGAGTGTTAAACAGTAGATATTCCTAACTTTTTATTTAAAAACTAACAAGGTTAGAATCCAAATATACTCAAAACTGACAGTAAAAACAGCCGAAACTGACAGTAATATTGTCAGTAAAAAGCCAAAAAAAACATCCAAAAATATTTGTAATTCAACCCCCCTCTCTCTAAATAATATCACTTTCCTTTTGGGGCAGGTCTTCGTGAGATGATATATTACCTAGAGGTTTTGGGTTTATAATATTAAAAAATTGTTTATAAGAAAACCCTCACATTTCTGCAAGGGTTTTATACTATTGGGAGGTGTTTAAAAACATAGCTCCTTAATGAATGTTATTAGTTTACTATTCGCGAACCATTGTTTTATTAACTACTCCTTTATTGGTGTTTATAGAGAGGTAGTATAAACCAGCAGAAAGCTCAGATATGTATATGTTTTCGAATTTATTGGTGTCAAAAACAAGTTGCCCTAGAGCATTATAAATAGATACTGTATTGATTTCAATCTGGTTAGTAAATGATATGTTAATGTAGTCGCTTGTTGGATTTGGATAGACTTGTATTTTTTGACCTAACCAATTATTGTTATTTATAGACAAGTTTTGGTTTACTAACTCCAAATTTGAACGAAGGCTAAAAGGTAAAAGTGGGTCATTATTGCAAGAAGCTACCTCAATAGATATATAATATTCGTAAAAATTATCTTCAACATTAGCAGAGGTATCATTATAAGTTGTATTATTAAAAGAAAGAGAGGTTAGTAATTCATAGCCAGTACCATTGGTGTTTTTGAATATATTGTATGTACTAAAATCTAAACCTAGATAGGGTGTCCAAGATAAGTTTATAGAATTATCAGAAGCAATACCACTTTGCAATAATATGGTTTTATGGAAAGACGATTCTGGATAGTTTGCCCCACAAATATCTGTAGTTCTTATTTTATAACGGTACGCTTGAGAAGTGTTGTCAGAATCAGTATCTAAAAAAGAAACCTCTGGAGGAGTAATAAAGCCAATAGTCTCGTAATCTCCCGAAGGAGCCTCTCTAAGTACTTCATAATAATCTACATTAAGTCCATTATTAGTAGGGTCATTAGAAATAAATATCCGGTTATTAGAAACTTGTGATTGGTCACTAGAAACATAACATACATCTGCTACATCTACTTGAAAGGGAACAGTTACCGTTTGAGTATCTAAAGACTCAACTCCGTTTCCGTCTACTAAGGTCCAGATCACTTCTGTGATACCAATAGGAAATTCTATAGGAGCATTATTCGTTATTGTTAAGCTTCCGCATCCCGATGCAGTTGGAGAGCCTAGCTCAACTCCAGACGCTACACAAGAACCTTGATCAACTTCAACCACAACAGATAAAGGCGCGATTATTAAAGTAGTGATTTCTAAACCGCCTCCAAAAATCCATCCTTTTTCATTTATTAAGGCATCGTGATCTTGAATATTACAGTATGAAAGTCCATTATCTCCAAACTCTTTATTGACTAAATCTTGTGCCACCATACTACCCAAAAGGAGATCATAATTTTCAACACTTAGATCGCTATCATCAAAAATCTGAACTAGATTTACAGCTGAGTTAAAAAGCCACGAACTAATATCTTGGTTAAAAGGAGTTCGTTTTAGCATAGCCCTCATATCAGTCACACTACTCACATCCCAATTACCTATAGGTTGGTTGAAAATACATTCTCCTGTATTACTACCACCAAACATAAAACTCATATCAGTCACACTACTC
>Ga0206129_10005957_pt1 | contig 12591 bp, 10 predicted proteins | sample Helgoland_Spring_8_FD_148616 | JGI IMG/M metagenome (GOLD analysis project Ga0206129, IMG submission 148616) | Pelagic subsurface seawater microbial communities from Kabeltonne, Helgoland, North Sea - Helgoland_Spring_Bloom_20160502_2 | ecosystem: Environmental > Aquatic > Marine > Epipelagic ...
AGAATAATAGAACACTTTGGACAGTGGTTTTTGACACTGTTGGAATATAAACCCTAAAACTTCTCAATCACTCCTATCCCAAACACAGGGGCATGGGTTTTAGGAAACAGTTTTTCTATTTGATTAGGGGGTTGGGATTTGATATTTAATCCATTCTCTATATATTAGGGGTATTATTAATCATAAATCAATTTAAAATGAAAAATTATTTTTTAGTATTATTAATGTTCAGTACAATTTCTATAAATGCGCAGTATTGTGTGTTTTTTGATCTTAAAGCTGAAAATCCAGAAATGGTTGTATCAACCATAACTGCTGCAATGAACACCGAGTGGGCTAAAAATATGCAGGCTACTAAGTCATTATTTGCCTATCTTCCAAATGGATCTACAAAGTCCACACATTCTCTTCAGTTATGTTTTCCAAACGAGGAAGCTTTTGAAAAAGCTTTTATGTCTTATGGAGAGTCAATGGAAGCAAGATTATTATTTGACGAAAGGCTACCTCAGTATTCTTTAGATGTATCACAATCTATCAATACCCCGATTTGGTATAACGGACAAGACTGGGCAAATGACAATGTTTTTATGCTTTATCAAATGGAAGTAACCAACCCTTCTTTATATCTAAAAGAATTTAAAAGCTTTTCTCAAAAGATGGCAAAAAAATTAGGGTATGAAAACAATTCTTATGGTCTAGCATTTCCAATTGTAGGGAAAAATGCTGATTTTTCTCATTTTGCATGGATCGGATCCCCTGATATAAAAACAGCACTTTCAAACACAAAGAAAATGTTAACAGATCCTTTGTTCGCTGAGTTTTCAGCTAAGGTTTCAGGTATTCGAAAAGTGGTCAATACGACAATGTCGGTTCGTGTGATGGACTTTTAATACGACAAATCTCTATGAATTAACCCTCCCAAGCGGAGGGTTTTTCTTTTACACCAATGGACACAACCCAAATCCCTTCTAATCCATTGATATCATTGCCTTAACATAAGATTCCTGTGTAGTGGTTTTAGGGGGGAGTTGTTTCGGGGAAGTTTGTAGTGTGTTTTGAAATGAATCCCATTCTTTATATCTTGGTGTATTATTAACCATAAATCAATTAAAATGAAAGAAGCATTACTTATATCTATAGTTTTATTTATCTCCTGTGGTCAGCCTCAGAAAAATGAATCGGTAGAGTCAAAAAAAGTAGATTATATTTTTGAAGCTACATATCTCGATGATTTTAAAATTGGAAATCCTGAGTTAGTTCTTAAAGTCCAACAAATGCATAAGTATTTAATTAATAAGGATTATGAAATGGCAGCAAGTTATCTGTCAAATGATGTGGTTTTTGCATTAGAAGATGGCTCAAGATTGGAAGGAAAAGAAAAATGTATGCAGTTTATGATTGAAGGTTATTCTTCAATTGAAATCCAAGATTATCAAGTTGCCGTAAATCTTGCAGTAACTGGTGATAATGGTGATGAATGGGTTCTTTTGTGGGACAATGCTAATATCGTATCAAAAGATGGAACATCATCTGGCTTTAACTGGATGGAGACTTTCAGATTTGAAAATGGAAAAATTGTTACAATGAATCAATTTTCTAAACCAAGAAATTGACATAATACAATCTTCATTAGTGGAGGGTTTTTCTTTTACACCAATGGACACAACCCAAATCCTCTCTAATCCATTGATATCATTGCCTTAAGCTAGGATTCCTGTGTTGTGGTTTTAGGGGGATTTGTTTGGGGAAATTTGTAAAGAGTTTTGAAATTAATCCCATTATCTATATCTTTAAGGTATTATTAACCATAAATCAATTAAAATGAAAAAATTAATTTTTGTATTCAGCTTATTTCTAAGTTTTGGAGTTTTAGCACAGACCTCAGTTCGATTTTATAATCTCAATGTAAAAAGAGGACATGAAGAATCTGTTGTAAAAACCTTTACAGATTTTGTAGAAAATGAAACATGGAAATCTGGAGCAGGGATTCTACTCCAGGGAGTTCGTTTTAAAAATGGGGTAACTCACAGAATAGTTGTTTACGGTGATCCAGAAAACTGGGGTATCGAGGGTGAAAGAACTGACGATGAGTGGAGTCTTTATCGAGAAAGAATGAATAAATATACCCATCCAAATCCTGTAGATAATTCTATGGGTTCAATAATTAACTTCAGTGAAGGTGATCGTGAAAAATACAAAACAGCAAGAGTTTATGATGTAAGAGTTCATGAGCCAACAAAATTTTTAAAAGCATGGAATAAAAACGTTAAAGAGGCGAAAAATATACTCGGAGACAGAAGAATTGGATTAGTAAGATACGAGGTAGGAGGAACACCAGGAGCAACACATGGATTGATTGTCTACGGTGAAAATGACAATGATGTTCAAGTTACATTAAGAAAAATCCAAAAAACCAAAGCGTTCAAAGAGTATATGGAAACTAGGGGGAAAGTCGAATACATTCAAACTTACGCCATTACTACAGTTAGAAGATTTTAGTAAAAAAGTAAATAAATTAACAAAAGCCCTCCCAAGTGGAGGGTTTTTCTTTTCCACCAACGGATACAATCCAAATCCCTTCAAATCCTTTGATATCATTGTCTTAAGATAAGATTCCTGTGTAGTGGTTTTAGGGGGATGTTGTTTGGGGGAAGTTTGTAACGTGATTTGAAATAAATCCAATTCTTTATATATATCTTAGAGGTATTATTAATCATAAATCAATTAAAATTAGAAAAGTAATTTTTTATTTGGACAATTCCTTTTCCCCTGCTTTTTTTAAAAGTTGATTAATTTTTTTTAAATCCGAACTCAGAATTTTATTTAATTTCCCCAAGTGCATGTTCAGCTCCGTAGAAAGTTCATCAAATACCAAATAAGCTCCGTCAGTTGGTTTTGCGTCACCATTTTCAACACTGCGTCTTAATGATGCCAATCGATTATTTAATTTAATTGGAAAATTAAGAGGATCTTGACCTGATTGATTTTTTACTTGGTAGAGATCGGCTTCAATTAATGAAATTTCTTTTAAAAAAGGATTAACAAAATTTTTGTAAGTAGAACTAGGAATTTTGTTTTTTGCATCATTCAACTTTGATTTAATTTCACGAATTTTAATTACAGTTTCATTTGCAAGACTCGTTTTATCCCGAATTTTTGAAGCAAGGTCAAACTGTTCTTTCAAATCTTTTTCTGTAATATCTTTTAAATTGGGATTCATTCTTATTTTGAAATCATGTGTTTCAACATAATCCCCAGCAGTTAAGCGCACTTTATAATTTCCAATAGGAGCTTTAGGACCTCTTTCAGGACGTGCGCTCCAAATAATCATACCCTCAAATGATGAAGCACCAGGATATCGTAAATCCCATGAGAAATTATTCATGCCGATGGCTGTAGTAGGTTTAGTTGACCCACCTCTTTTCCACCAAGGAATATTTGGATCAACTTTATATTTTGGCTTATCTCCCTTATGAGTAGCTATAATGTTGTCATTCGAATCCAATATTTCAAAAGTAACAGTGTCTAGTTGCTCATTTAAATAATACTGGATGTCAGCATCATAAACTCCTCTAATAGCATCTGCAGGTTTAAAAAGTACAGCTGATTGCTTCGCCATTTCATCTTTGAATTGTCTAAAAGGCTGTATATTGTCTAAAATCCAAAATCCTCTTCCATGAGTTCCGATTACAACATCATTATCTTTTATAACCAAATCCCGAATGGGTGTGTCTGGAAGTTCTAATTGTAAACTCTGCCATAATTTCCCATCGTTCATGGAAAAATATACCCCATGCTCAGTTCCTAAAAACAATAAACCAGGTCTAACAGGGTCTTCCCGAACTGCTCTAGCAAAATGCCCCTTTTTTATTCCATTGATTATTTTTATCCATGTTTTTCCGTAATCATGAGTTTTAAAAACATAGGGTTCTCTATCATCAACTTGATATCTGTTTGCAGCAATGTATAAAGTTCCAGGATTGTGAATTGATTCATCAATAATACTTATTCTTGAAAACTTAGGAAGCTCCTTTGGGGTAATGTCTTCCCAGTATTTACCCCCATCTCTAGTAATATGCATTTTCCCGTCATCAGATCCAGCCCAAATAGTATTAATGTCATGATGAGACGGTGCTAAGGCAAATACAGTTGCGTAAATTTCAGGACCATTCATATCCATCGTAATTACTCCCCCTGTTTTTCCTAAAGTTGTGGGATCTGCATAAGTTAAGTCTGGACTAATCTTTTCCCAAGATTGACCATCATTAGTCGTTTTCCAAACATGTTGTGAACAGGTATACATAATATTTTCGTCTTGAGGTGCAAACATTATTGGAAATGTCCATTGCCAGCGTTCAGGAAGTGCATCTGCAGGTTCTCCAGAAAAAAAACGCGGATAAACTTGAATATCTCTAATTTGACCGTTACTTCGATCATAACGCGTTAACAAAGCTCCCTGACTCCCTGCGTAAAAAATATCCTTTTTACTCGGATGTTGTGTTATCCATCCACTTTCACCGCCTCCAACGGCATAGTACCATCCATGATTTGGACCGCGAGCTTGTCGATGGTCCCATCCGTCACTTGGAACAGCTACGGTACTATTGTCTTGTTGTGCGCCTGCTACGTGATAGGGAACATCACTTGTGGTCATTACATGGTATAATTGTGTAGTTACAAAATTTTGTTCTGTCCAGGTTTTACCTCCATTAATGGTTACGTTACCTCCACCATCATTTGAATTAATCATACGCTCAGGATTATTTGGGTCTATCCATAAATCATGATTGTCCCCATGAGGGACTTGAATAGTTATGTCAAATGTTTTTCCTCCGTCTATTGATTTATACAGACCAGTATTTAAACCATAAACAATATCTTTATTCAGGGGATCTGCATAAATTCTTGAATAGTAAAAAGCACGTTGTCTCAATTTACGTTCATCATTTGTACGAATCCAAGTTTTACCAGCATCATCAGATCTAAAAACTCCTCCTTCATTAGCTTCAATAATAGCCCAAACTCTATTTGAATCAGCAGGAGAAACTGTTACACCAATCTTACCAATTGGTCCTTCTGGCATTCCAGAGTTTTGTGTTAAATCCAACCAGGTTTCCCCACCATCAACACTCTTCCAAAGTTTACAGTCTGGACCTCCACCCCACATTTTCCATGCTTTTCGTTGTACTTGCCACGTACTGGCATATAAAACATTTGGATTATTTCTGTCTATTATTAAGTCTACTGCGCCTGCTTTTTCACTAACAAATAATGTTTTTGACCAAGTATTTCCTCCGTCAATACTTTTAAAAACTCCTCGTTCAGAATTGTCACCATAGGGATGACCTAGTGCAGCAACATAAACAATGTCTGGATTAGTTGGGTGTATCCGAATGCGTGAGACTGCTTGCGTTTCCTTTAAGCCTAAATGTTTCCATGTTTTTCCTCCATCTACTGTTTTATATACTCCATCTCCTTGAGTTATACTCCCCCTTAGTTGTACTTCTCCCATTCCTATGTATACAATATCAGGATTTGTTTCTGCCACAGCAACTGCTCCAACAGATGAACTGGTTACTTTACCATCAGTAACTGGATACCATTCGGTTCCACCATCATCGGTTTTCCATAAACCACCTCCTGTAGCTCCAAAATAATATTCATTTATCCTCCCTGGACTTCCTGCTGCTCCAAGAGAACGCCCACCTCTTAAGGGACCGATATTTCTCCATTCCAATTGATTGTAAAATTCTACAGGTATTTGCGTATTTTGATTAGAAACTTGAGCTGTAATCGGGAAAAAGCTCACTAGTAGCAATACTGTACTAATCAAGGATTTAAAGTGATTCATAAGAAAACATTAAGGTTTTAATAATAGTATGAGTTACAAAAATAATGAATTTACATTTTTAAAATAAACTTCTTCTAGGCAGAGAGATAATCCCCATCTGAGATAAAAAAGTAGAATAAGAACTTTTATAAACCCAAAAAAAGTGGTTTCATTTACCTTATTGGGAATAACAGCAATTATTGATTAAAATTATTCTATTTACCTTTAAAATATTATTAATAACAAATCAATCAAAATGAAAAAAATATTTTTAGTATTGTTACTTGTATCATTCGCTTTTGCATGTAATCAACCAGTTGAAGAACCAAAACCAAACATATCAGACGAATATGCTTCAAATTTAAAGACAGCTCAAATATTCTTTGAACTCTTTTTAACTGAGGATTTAGATGGTCAGAAACCATTAATTTGCCCAGGCGTGACTCATTATCCTCCTTTTTACGGAGCAGAACCAGGAAAATATGATGCTTTTGTGGCTGCAGGAAAGGGATGGATGGATGCCTTTGATGAAATAACCTACAATGCTGAGGTTTGGCTTCCAGGAACTGATTCATTAGGAAATTCAAATGGAAGTGTGAGAACTTACGGTGTGTGGACAGCAAAAAATCCAATGAATGGAAATGTGATTACTACAAATGCTTATCATTCGTTTGAGTTTAATGCCAAAGGACAGATTCACGAAATGCGTGATTACTTTGATGCCTCAGGAGCAATGGCTGCAGCAATGAAAGACACCCAATAGTTTAAATAATAATTATATAGCCCTCCCAAGTGGAGGGTTTTTCTTTTACACCAATGGACACAATCCAATTCCTTCCTAATCTCCATACCTTACAATAATGAAAAAACTAAGTTACCCTTTAGTATTATCACTAACAGCATTCCTAATCCTTTATGGCTGTTCTACAGAAGAAGACGATAGCGACCTCGTGAAGACCAGTCCTCCTCCCCTAAGTGAATTACAGCCTGGCAGGATTCTTTCTAATGAAAATATTTACATTAACGGAGATGGAACTGGGAATTTCCGCACACACTGCGAGGAATCTCATGTAAACAATGATGATCCACTTGTTCACCCTGGTCAGGCTGGTGCTGCCCATCAGCATGTTTTCTTTGGATTCAAAAAGACGGATGCCAATACAACCATAGATATGATAGAAAATGCAACAGAATCATCAACCTGTGAGGGTATCGCACTAAACCAGTCTGCTTATTGGGTTCCTGCACTTTTTTCAGCGGACGGAACGCGATTGGAATACAACGAAGTACTCTTCTATTACAAGAGTGGCTATCACTTACCTGGTGATATCATCCAAGCTCCGCCAGAAGGACTTGTAATGATTTCAGGTCATGACATGTCTCAACCGCAAGATGTTGTAAGCGCAAAGTATCGTTGCGAAAGTTGGGAGGCTCCACTTCCTCAATTTGATGAGGGCGACCCAATGGACCATGTACCATACTTGCCCAAATGTCAAGTAGGCGACTTGCTGGAGTTTCGAGTTGTATTTCCTCAGTGTTGGGATGGGGTTAATCTGACCTCAGACGATAAGCGCAGCCACATGTCTTACCCAATACCGGCAGAGACACCATTCACAGGAACAGGGAGATGTCCAGATTCACATCCCATAGCAATACCAGAAATTTCCTATAAGTTCGCCGTTATGGTCACTAATTCGACAGGACCATCTGACACCTGGTATCTCTCTTCAGATATGAAGGAATTACATCCAAACGGTTCATCTTTGCATGGAGATTGGATGAACGGATGGGATTCAGACATTATGGATCTTATCATCAATAATTGTATCAACCCCGGATATGATTGCGACGTTGGTCTCCTTGGAGACGGTACACGACTTCAAGAGGTTGTAACAACCCAAAACGGAGACGATTGAATGAAATAACGAGTATTTTATATGAATAAGCCTTTTTATTCAGTGCAGGTTTTTCACCCCAATGGACACAATCCAAATCCTTTCTAATCCATTGATATCATTGCCTTAAGAAAAGATTCCTGTGGAGTGGTTTTAGGGGGGGGTGTTTGGGGTTTGTGTGGATACGTGCTGTGTTAGATTTGGGCTATTGAGTCATAATTACACCTGCCACACCTCATGTAAAGATCACTAATTAGAAGTTTTCTGTTGAGTTTGGAGTCCATTATATCATAATACTTTTTTATTCTAAATTAGTAAGAACACTGATTGTGACTTTTTTTCCAATTCATGCTGCTTTTTAATTTAAAAAAATATTTATTGTACGCATCTCGACTATCTTATTTTATAAAACAAAAAAAAAACATATATTGAATTTCTAATACCTTAATATTCCAAAAATGCCAATTTTTCCTCTCCTAGACCAAACTGAAACTTCATTGCTCTCTCAATTGGCCGAGAGCCTTATAGACCATGATAAAATAGGGATACATCTTTTAGAAATCAACAACCTATCAAAAGCACCCGAACAAGCAAAAGCCTTTGTAAATGCTTGCAAAAAAAATAATTTGGAACTCTTAGTTTGGATAGCACCCGCTATGCAAAATAACAACGCTATCTCACAAGCCGAAACCATTTTAGCAAAAAGTGGCGTGGCTGTAGCCATGCTTTATTATCCTCCCCTGCTTGAGTTTTTATTCCTTCACGAACAGTCTATCAAAACAGAGCGTACGTTTGCCTTTCCTTTTGAAAAACTCATTTGGAGTTCTTTAAAAGCTATTGAAGAGGCCATTAAAAAAGTGAAAGCTGGAGACCGCTTAAAAGTATCTGGAGAGGTGCTTTCCCTTAAAACTCTTACTGAAACCCTCATGAAGGGATTAGAAAAGGCAAAGGATAGTGATCGTTTTTTGTGGAATCAGTTTCAAAAGATGGATCAAAACCAAGACGGGACCTTAACCGTTGTTGAAATCTATGTGCTCCTCTCTCAAATGGGCTTTTCTAAAACCGAGGTAGAATCTTTAGTAGCTGCTGCGGATAAGAACAAAGACGGCGTGCTCACCTATGACGAATTTCAAGCCAACATTCATCAAGACCTTCAAAAAATGTTGGGAAAAGTTGACACACAGCTTGTCTCTAGCCTAATTGAAAAAGAGCAATATCTTGAGTTTTTGATTACACAACATCAATTTGACCCCCAAACTGCCACTGAAATCCTTCATTGGATGGAAGAAACTGCAGTCTCAGTAGCCCACCAAGAGGAACAAGAAAAAAATGCCTTAACTGAATGGATGACTGCAAAAGCACTTGCTTTTTTAGGGGTTGAAGTACTTCCAGGTAAAGGACTCTTTACCAATAGAAGAACTTTTTCAGAGGGCCAATGGCTTGAGTCCACCCAATTGATCTATCCAGATGGAGAACAACTTTTGATTGACCGAAGAAAGGAATCTGTCAAAGTTTATTTTAACAACAATCTCTCTTCAACATCTCAAGATATTATTGAGGGCAAAGGTGACACTTTTGTATATCGCTTAACGGTTACGAACGATTTGCTTCGAGTAATTGAAGTGGAGGGAAAATGGCCTAAATTACCGGCAGCAATGGAAAAAATTCTTTTCCAAACACCTCTAAAACCCTGGCAACAATCTGTCTTGAAAGAAATGGGAAGATTTACCATAGAAGACCCCGCCACCAATGCCCCCGATCGGGTAGTGTGTAATTGCATGAGTTTGTGTCAAAAAGATTTTCATCCCTTCATAAAGGCAGGAATAAAAGAACTTGCCACTTTAATTGAAAAAACAAAAGCCACTACGGTTTGCGGTGGCTGTGAACCTTTAGTGGAAGCCCTTTGTGGCATTAGCAGTATGTCTTTGGCAGTGCTTAATCAAAAAACTGAAACTGAAAATAGAGACATTAAAACCTTAGCGCTAAAACCTGTTGAAGACCATGTAAAGCCATTTAAGCCTGGACAACATATTGTTGTTCAGGCCTATTTTCAAAGCCAATGGGTAACCAGAGCTTATAGTCTAATCTCCTCTGGCAACACTTCAAAACATTATGAAATTGCCGTCAAACGAGAAGAGTTGGGTGCTCTTTCTAGATGGTTGAATGATCATGCAGATTCAAGTTCTATTATTCGTGTTTCTGAACCCAAAGGAAATTATCACCTAGAAGATCAACACACAGAAATTGTGTTTTTTGCTGCCGGAATTGGTGTTACACCCGCCCTTTCTATGCTACGTACCCTCAATTCTACCGATGATTCTCGTCCACTCTCATTAGATTGGTCTGCCCCCTATGAAAAGAATTTTATTCTCAAAAAGGAATTTGAAGGCTATGCTCAAAACCAACAGTTTGAAATTAACTACAGAGCCACTAAAAAAGAAGGACGTATTTCGAAAGCTCTTATAGAAAAAAAGTATTCTTACACGCCTGGTAAAGTAGCTTTTCTATGTGGTCCTGAAGGCTTTATGGAAAATGTTCAAATGCTTTTAAAACAAACCAATTGGCCTGACGAAGCCATTAAAATTGAGAATTTTAGTTCCCAGGTTGATACAGAAGGAGAGTTGCTAGAAGCCGTTCCTCAGGATAAAAATCATAAAAGAAGCTATGCGTTCAAAAAACAGGATGAAGCTATTGAATCAGATAGTTTCTTTATTAGTCCCGTTGAAGACATAAAACATGAGGCAGTGGTTTTTCTGAAGCAATTTTATAGAGAAAAAGGCCTTTCTGAAAAGGCTTTAAATCAGCGAATTGAAGAAGTACTAACTGCCATAAAAACAACTGGCACCTATTCACATACGCTAGACGAGCTAACTTTTGCCTCTCGCGTAGCTTGGAGAAACAGTACCCGGTGTGTGGGGCGTTATTTTTGGGGCAATATGATTGTTCGAGACTGTAGAGACATCAAAGACGAAAAAGCGGTTTTTGAGACTTTATTAGAGCATTTACGCTTAGGCATTAATGAAGGTAATTTAAGAGCTGTAATTTCAATTTTTAGTCAAAATAAACCTAGTATCCGACTCTATAATCCACTTTTATTGATGTTTGCTGGCTATATCCAAGAAGACGGGAACATTTTAGGAGATCCGGCCACTGTTGAGCTAACAAAAATTGCCCTCGATTTGGGGTGGCAGCCCAAAAAAGGAAAAACCCGTTTTGACCCGTTACCTTTAGTTTTAGAAATTGATGGAAATCAGCCAAAATGGTTTGAATGGCCTGAAGATCTCACGCGTACTATACCCATAGAACATCCTGAATTTAAGTGGTTTAAAGACCTTAATTTGGAGTGGTTTATGGTGCCTGCTGTGGCGGGTCTTGCCTTAGACGCAGGTGGCATTCAATATCGTTGTGCCCCTTCTAACGGCTTTTTTATTAGTACGGAAGTAGGTGCTCGTGATTTGGGAGATGTTTCTCGTTACAATATGCTGCCTGTTATTGCAGAAAAAATGGAACTAGATATGAGCTCAGATGAAACTCATTGGAAAGACCGAGCTGTGGTAGAATTAAATCTTGCCGTACAGTGGTCTTATAGAAAACATAAAATTAGGATGCTAGACCACCATACTATAGTTGACTATTTTATGAAGTTTCACGGTGAAGAACTGGATGCCGGTAGGTCAGTTCATGCTGATTGGAAATGGATTGTCCCTCCCATTTCAGGATCAACTGTTGAAGCTTTCCATATGGATATGGTTAATAAAATTTTGAAACCTAATTATTTTTATCAAGAAGACGCTTGGAAATCTAACGACTGGAGAACAAACTCAAAAGTTTAAGTTTAAGGGAAGCTAATTTCCTTTTTAAATGTTTTGATTGGAATCTAACAGCTTTTATCACATAGTCTTACTGGGATCTTTTGACCTGTAGAGTACACAAAACGTTTTTTTTCTTTAATGTGACATAAGATAAAATGAGAGAGTTTGACTGTGATTTTGGTGTTTTTAACTTGAATTCATACTACATTGATTAAAATTAAACATTAACAACTCTAGTTGCCTGGATAGTTGCCTGAACTATGTCACAAGAGTACCCCAAAAAAGGTGACAATTATGGACAGTTTTCAATGAAAATCAATGGTTGTCCGCTATTTGCACATAAATACAGGACAATAGAGGACAAATGAAAAGGAGCCGCCGACTCCACTATTATTTTTCATAACCCTCTGTTATACAGGGGGTTTTTGTGTTTTACATCTATTACTGCCTCCTTATTCGCCTCCTATTTTGTGTATATCATTAACTATTCCTGTTTTATTTATCTTTGATTATGACTGATAATAAAAAATCTTTTGATTAATCATTAAATAGTGCAGAAGATTGGACTACCCGTGAGGTATTTAACAACCTTAGTGCAGAAGACCAACGCCTTTTTACATTTAATATTTTAGAGGATTACGAGAGTAGGTTGTTTGAGTTGCAACAGAAGGTAGAGAACTTTGAGGATGTGACTGATATAAAAATGACAGATGCAGAGATATTACAGCGTAAAGATGTTTGGAGTAAAAAAGAAGTTTGTGATTATTTCAGCATATCCTCTAAAACATTTGAGCGTTGGAGTTCCTCTGGTGAGATACGGGTTGTAAAAATAGGGGGTAGAGATTATTGTAGGCTATTAGACCTAAAAGATAGATTGAGAGATAGAGGTGAGGATTTATCTAATATCTAAACAGATGCTTCATGCTATCCTTGTTTATTTAGTAGATTTTTTTAATCGGCGTAAATGATTGATAGATTGAAAAAGTGGTTTTCTGGATTGAGTCCCTTGAAGAGGAATACTCTTTGGATTTTTTTTGTTATTCTTATCCTACGC
>Ga0206129_10005958_pt1 | contig 12589 bp, 10 predicted proteins | sample Helgoland_Spring_8_FD_148616 | JGI IMG/M metagenome (GOLD analysis project Ga0206129, IMG submission 148616) | Pelagic subsurface seawater microbial communities from Kabeltonne, Helgoland, North Sea - Helgoland_Spring_Bloom_20160502_2 | ecosystem: Environmental > Aquatic > Marine > Epipelagic ...
CACAGCCGTCATTGATCACCTTCATAAGCTCACGCAGCTCAAATACGTTGAGGCGGGTCAGCAAGGTCCTATTTTAGAACTCATCGATCAGGCCATTGAGGTCCTGCACATGATCGAGCCAGCCACAGCTGAGCAAAAATCCCCGGATCAAAAATCCGTTGATCAAAAAGCCCCTGAGTAGATGCAAGATTTCATCCAGCAATTTACCTTTGCCGACCCGTGGTGGTTGCTCGGCCTCATCGCGCTTATCCCCCTGCTCTTTATCGGCGGCAAATCAGGCACGCCAACGGCAATCACCTACTCCTCCTTATCTATTCTTGCCAGTCTGGGCCGTAAACCAAGGCGCCTACCAGGATTCGTTACCTTCTCATTGCTCCTACTCGCCCTCATCTGTGCGATCATCGCCATGGCACGTCCACAGCTGCGCAACGAGCAATCAGAAAGCACCGCAAGTGGTGTCGACATCATCCTCGCCATCGACATCTCCTACTCGATGCAAATTGTCGACTTCGTGCTCAACGGCAGACGTGCCCAACGCATCACCGTGGCAAAAAACACCGCAGAGGCATTTATCAATCAGCGCCAAAATGACCGCATGGGCATCGTTGCTTTTTCAGGCCGCCCTTACATCACCAGCCCCATCACGCTTGAACATGATTGGCTCATTGACCAGCTCCGAGAACTTCGGCCAGGCCTCGTCAAAGAGCAAGGCACAGCCATCGGCTCAGCCATCGCCGCTGCAGCTAGCAGACTGCATGAGCGTGAGTCCAAAAGCAAAGTCATCGTTCTGGTTACAGACGGCTCCAACAACTCAGGCCGCATTGCTCCTCTTGAGGCCGCTAAGCAAGCTGCCGTCTTAGGCATCAAGGTCTACGCCATCGCAATCGGCACCGAGCAGGGTCGCCTCAACAACTCCATCCAAGCACACCCGCAACAAGAATTTGATACCAAGACTCTGCAAGAAATCGCTAAAATCACCGGCGGCGAATACTTCCGGGTCAAAGACACCGACAAACTTCGAGACACCTTCAACTCGATCGACCAGCTTGAAAAAACCGAAATCAAGCAGCATAGTATTGTCAGCATCAAAGAGCTCTTCCCATGGTGCGCCTCTGCCGCCCTCATCTTCACCGTCATCGGCCTGACCATGCAAGCGATCAAAAGCCCCACCGCCCCCTAGGATTTCAGTCCAAGCATTCCGAGAAATACCATGTCGTTCGTTCACCCAAGCTGGCTTTTACTGCTGCTCATCCTTCCGATGATCTTGCTCGCTGCTATCCTGACAACACGAACCAGCAACAAAGCATGGCAGCAGCTCGTCGCCGCCCGGCTGCGCAAACAGCTCGTCAAAGAAGGCTCCACCACACGTCGCTGGATAGCACTGGTCATGGGACTACTCGGCTGCGCCCTGCTGATCATCGTGCTAGCCCGGCCTTATGGTGGCGAGACCTCGACAACAGAACAAATCCGCAGCCGCAACATCCTCATTGCCATTGATACCTCGCGCTCAATGCTGGTCGAAGACGTTGCCCCGAACCGCATCAGTCACGCCAAAGCCATGGCGCTCGAGCTGGTGCAAATTTTTCCCAATGATCGCATCGGAGTGATTGCCTTTTCCGGGGCTGCCGTTTCCATGGCTCCACTGACCATCGACCATACCGCGGTTCATGAGACCATCAGCCAGCTGGACACCAATGTCATCCCCTCAGGAGGATCGGACCTCGCTGCTGCCGTTGAGCTCGCCATCGAAACCTTTGAAAAATCCGACAAACAATCCAACGCCCTGATCATCATCAGTGATGGCGAGGACCACTCTGAAAAAATTCAGTTTGCGGGTAGCGAGATTCGGGATGCGGGCACTGCCGTATGCACCATCGGTGTCGGCTCCGCGGAGGGCGGCATGATTCCTGACTTGCGCACTCTGGATGGCAAATTCCGCGACATCAAAGGCGACACCGTCTACAGCAAGCTCAACTCAAGCGCCCTTGAACAGCTCGCCAACGCCGGAGCAGGCTCTTACGTAGCAGCCTCATCAGGAGCAGATCATACCATTCGCCGCGCATTAGCCTCGCTAGAGAGAACCCAAGAATCTGGCCGCGTCATTGATATCCCCAACGAAACCTACCAATGGTTTCTGTGTCCGGCCATTGTTCTACTCATTCTCTCTGTCTTGATCCGCTCCAACCTCTTCACGGCTAAACTCCCGACGCTAACAACGGCCTCAGCCCTTCTTGCCCTTCTTACCCTGATGCTCGCCGGCAGCCCGCATCTGCAGGCGGCCTCGACCATGGAGCGTGCCGCAGACGCCTACCAAATGCATGACTACCATGGCGCGATCGAATTATTCAGCGAAGCCCTTGCTGAAGCCCAGGCAGAATCGGACACACGCCAGCAGCACATCATCGAGTTCTCACAAGGCAGTGCCGCCTATCGCCTCAGCCGCTGGGATGTAGCCAGCCGCTATTTCTCCCGAGCCTTGCTCAGCGATGATGGCAAGCTGCAGGAAAAGGCGCACTACAACCTCGGCAATACCCTCGTTCAATGGGGATGGGCCACCCTCGACCTACCTCCATCAAGCGGCACGGAAAATATATTCCTAGAATCCATGCGTCAACTTTATGCGGATCCCGCTGAGCAACAAACACAGGTCCCAGCAGCTCAGGCAGGTCAGGCCGACCAAGCAGCCCAAGCCCCCAAACTGACAGCCGCCGATGTAGCCAAGATCAAAACCAACTGGCAAGACGCGATCAGCCACTACCAAGCTTCCTTAGTGGTGAATACCGACAACACAGAAGCCGAGGACAACCTCCGCGAGGTTGAAAAAATGCTTGAGCAGCTCAAGGATGCGCAAGAACAAGCCAAGCAGGAAGCCGAGCAAAAAAAGGAAGACCAAAACAAAAAGGAGCAAGGCGACCAAGAAAACAAGCAGGAGGGTGAAGGCGACGGAGACAAAAAAGACTCAGATCAAGAGGGTGAAAAAGACGATGGAAACAAGGGCGATGGCAATGATTCGGATCAGCAAGACAGCCAAGCAGACAATCAGAATAACCCCCAGTCAGGAAACCCCGAAGATAGCGGAGAAGAGCAAGCAGCCGAGCCGAACCCTGAAGAGACCAAGGAGGAGTTTGCAGCACGCATTCTCAAGGAACAGTCTGATGCTGAAGTCCGCCCCGTGAGACGCCGCCTCATGCAGCTGCGCAGACCTGAGAAAGACTGGTAATGACAACCCGCACGGCCATGCCCCATTTTCTAGCTTTTACCACCTTTCAGCGATGCCTGTTTACATGCATCGCCTTGTCGGCTTCTGCCCTGATCTCTCAGGGTCAACAGCAGGAACCCGCGGCTGCCATTTACGCCCAGTCAGAGCTTACTAGCAAACACCTGATCACCGGGGAGCAAACTTATCTCAAGATCAACATCCAGAATGCCAGCCGAGGCTTTCGCCCCTCAGCACCGCAAATCCCCAACACCGCGGTGAATTTCGCCAGTAATAGGGTTGCGATTGATAGCCGGCGACGCATCACCCACTCTTTTATCTATCGGATAAGACCCGCCAAACCAGGCATCTATACCGTGCCGCCCGTATCCGCCACCGGCAGAGCAGGCCAATACTCAGGCCAGGCCTTAAGCTTTGAAGTGCGTGATCCCAATGAGCTTATCAAGGTCCCCTCAGGCGTAGCCGGCCAGGATGTTCTGATCGGCTGGTTCCCCGCAAAAACAAAGCTCTATGCAGGCGAACAGTGCCCGCTAACGCTGAAAATATACGTGCCTACCCAGCTGCGCCCAAGCAGTTGGGGGCTGCCTGAATCCGAGAAAGACAACTGCCTCGCCTGGCGTTTCAGCGCACCCACAAGGGACAACCTGGGCGAAGTTTTTATTAATAAAGCCTCCTACATCTCCGCACCCTTCAAAACAACCCTCAGTGGCATCAGCCCGGGCAAAGCCACCTTTGGCCCCACCCGTTTGAGCATCGTCTCAAGAAAACTCACCATCGACCCTCGACGTGGCAACAGCATATCCGACGTGCCTTTGAGCATCTCGCTACCCGCCATCGACTTTGACATCCTACCACTGCCTCCAGGTGCGCCCGCAGGCTTTAAAGGTGCTATTGGCAAATTCAACATCGCCGCCGAATCCAAAAAAGCATCGATCAAGGACACCGACACCGTCGAGGTTTTGCTCCAAGTCCAGGGAGAGGGTAATCTCGAAAACATTCAAGCCCCACAACTCACCGGCAAAGGCTGGAAAATCATCGACTCCTCAAAAATCACCCGAGGTGGCGAGAGAAGGCTGGCCCAAGGAGCCGTCACCTTCCGACAAATTCTACGACCCGAGTCATCTGCAGCATCTGCAGCATCGAGCAAGCTGCCCTCCACCATTCCTCCTTATTCACTGAGCTTTTTCAATCCCGACAATCAATCCTACTACACGCTAACAACCGCCCCGATCCCTATCAGCGTCACCAGAACCCTTGATGTCTCTCAAGTCGTTGAGAACGCTGTCAGCAAGCCCATCCAGTCCGCAGCACAGCGTCCAGAGGAGATGCGTGACATCCTCGGCTTCATCCAGCAGGCCACCAGTCCACGGCCCCAAGACGCCGGCAGCATGCTCAACAAGCTGCGGCAGCTACTACGATCTTATTGGCAGCTGATCCCCGCCCTCATCTGCCTGATCATCCTCTCCATCCCCATCCGCAAAAAAATAAAAGCCTACCAACAAAACCCCTCCAGCAAACACCAACAAAAAAAGGCCCTCAAGGACATTGCCGACGCCCCAGACACAGAGACCTTTTATCGCCGTGCAGGCGGCTTCATCGAGCAGTGGCTGACTCCCGATGACGAGCTCAACCACATCCTTACGGAACGTGATGAGCAATGTTTTTCATCAAGTGGAGGACAAGAGGAAATCAAACAAATCTCAGCTCAACGCAGACAAGAAATCACCGACTCACTCAAACGCCACGCCAAACGCAGTATGATGCTTCTGCTCGCCTGCATCACCGGCATGACCATGATTGCAGCAGACCGGCTTCAAGCAGCACAGGAGGCTCTACAGGGCGATACAGGCCCCTTACTGCTCACTGCACAGACCGCGCTGGACAAGGGCCAGTATCAGCAAGCCATCGCCCTTTACCTCGAAGATTACCCCAATCCCCGCCAAAGCCCCGCTGACATCCTCTACAACATCGGTAACTGCCACTACCTGCTCGAGCAACCCGGTCTCGCCGCACTCGCCTGGCGCCGTGCACTTGTGCAGCAATCAGACCACCTTCAGGCCCGCAAGAACCTACGCTACCTCGAGCTCAAAGAAGGTGCCTCCACCCCTGAGGTCGAGCACTGGCAGCAGCAGCTCACCACCTTGCCGCTCAATCTCTACCAAAACCTCTACCGTGCCTCACTCTGGGTGCTACTCATTGCCATGCTCTTACTGCGCTTATTCAGACCTCAACGCCCCACCACCCTGCTCATTCTCATCTTTCTGATGCCCATCACCGCCATCCTTGCTGCGATGGGCTGCTATTTCTATCCGGATACTGAGGTTCACACTCCCTATACTCAACAAGCCGTTTGCCTGTCAAAAACAAGCCTCTACCCCGAGGCTCAAAGGCAAATACAGCCCCTCATGACCTTGGCTCCCAGCTCACTGGTCACGGTAAACTCCAGCCGTGGATCCTGGCTCTATGTCACCACTAGTGATGATCAATCAGGATGGGTCACCGACAGGTCCATCTCACCGGTGGTCCAAGGTGATTGATCAAGCTTCTTGAAGGCTCGCCAAGTCAGCATAAAAAAACCCAGTCCATAGGTGGACTGGGTTGCATAAAAAATGAGGCCCCTACAAATGAGGGCAACAACAGACGAGCTTAACGCCCAGCGTTGTTCTTGCTAAAATCAGGTTTAATCACAGCGGTCACTTTATTTTTACGGAAGGAAACCTTGCCGTTGAGACCATGTTTGTCACCGATGCTAGTCTCGTAGAAATACACCAGATCCACCTGCGGACGCAGCGACTTGACCGTTCTTGGTGGTTTGCCAAGGGCATCATTGACTTGCTCGATGCTAGCTCCATTGACGACCGTTTTCCACTGATCTTCCTGAGTCCAGCGAAGGTTACGCCACGCGCTGTTACTGAGTATTTCGGCAGTAGCACCACCACCTAGAATGCCACGATTAGAAGCACCCGTATTCGTTGCCAAAACTTTCACCTCCTTTGTCTTCTGCTCGTTAACAGACAAACGAGACTCGAGCTGAGCCAGGCGCTTTTCCATCAGAGCTAGCTTGGCAGCCATTTCCTCTTCAGAAGCAGCGGACAGGTTGGGCACGGTGGATACGACGAGCAGCGCAGAAGTAGCGCAGCATAGATATTTACGAGTCAATGAAGTGGAACTGAACATAAACCCAAAGTCTGTGATATCCCCTAGGCTTGCAAGCAGAAAATAGACGGGGACATCAAGCGCATGAAAGAGCACAAAAAAGAGCACAAAAAAGCCCCCCAGCCGAAACTGGGAGGCTTAAAGTAAAATTTGAATTTAAATCAAATTAGAATGTGAAGAGAACTTCAACAGCACCAACGAGTGCTTCGTAGTCTGCATCTTGTCCGCCAGCACTGGCATCGCCGTCAATGTAGCTGATCTCAGTGATGATCGCTAGATTGTCGGTAACCGCGTAGTTATGAGCAAGCGTGTATTTGAGATACTCAAGATCAACCGTACCGCTGAACGCCTCACCGGTGAAATCATCGAGTGGGTCAGTTGCACCTGTGGAGGTGGCTGTGCCGGATCCAGTTGTCTCGGAATCATGGTAGCTGATACGCGCAGTAACTGAGCAACAATCGCTGTAAGCGTAGTTAGCCATGACCATAGCTTGAATAGCTTCAGAATCAGAATAATCTATGCTTCCACCATCAATAGTAATGTTTGCACCTGGGGCTTCAGCTGCACCTAAAGCAAAAACAGCAGCTTCAGAAACAGTATTTGCATTTGGCGTGTTGCTAAAACGGTCTGCGTCAGAATCGAGGTAGGCAATTTCACCACCAAATGTCCAAGCACCTGTCTGGTAGACAAGGTGTGTGTCTAGGGCTAGTGTGTCGCCTGTATCAGCATCTTCTTGAGCACCACCGATAAACCATGTAAGTTCGTCAGAAAGTGCAATTGAAGCACCGGCTTCAATGGAGTAAGATGAATCATCGTTACCACGACGAGGGTTTGTCACATCACCGCCAAGACGACCTCCATCGTTGTCAAAAGACTCGTCCTGGACAGACAGGTGATAAACATTGTCACCAGAAACCTTGGTCAGCTTAACACCCTGAGCATACTGTGGCAGGAAGTTTGCATCACCAAATTCGGTATCATCTGCGCCACCACCATTGTTAGTGCTGCCGAAATCATATGCCGTTGAATACTGATAAAGACCTGTTGGCTCTTTCGCTTCAAGTCCGAGACCTGACTCGTAACGACCAGCAGTGATGGTAAGACCATTGCCAAGATCGTAATTTACGAATGCCTGCTCGACTTCAACACCATCGTCGTTGTCGCGGTTATTGTCACCTTGATATTCAAGGTCAACCTGTGCGGTGACTTTGCCGAAGTTGAACAACCAGTCGATCTCGACTTGGTCGACACCAAAGGAGTTATCAGAACCTTCTACACCATTACTTTCATTACTTGAATGCGTGTAAGACGAATCGACAAAACCTGAGAAACTGAGGAATTCATTAATTTTGATTTCCGCAGTCGCAAGGCTTGAGGCCGCTGCAAGAGCGGACGTAATTGCAATTGTTTTTTTCATAGTTTGTATTGTTTATTTGGGTTGGTTTGTTCGAGGTAATGTAATCACCCGCGGTAACCAAAACCGCTTAGATGAGATGCTTAATAAAGGCTTACATTACCTCTGACAAGCATGATTATGACAAAAATGCCACAATTAACAAGTATTTTGTTAACTAATCTTAACCATTGAATCAATGGCTCTATATGTGCCGTTGGCCGAGCCCTAACAAAATCGCGGTTGTTAGGGTCTGCCCGCTCGCGACTCGAGCAAGATTAAATCGCCAGCTTTTCGCTCCACTCTCTGGCTTTTTGACCAAACGATTTTTCTGGCTCAGCGTAGCTAATACCACGTGAGACGTTGACCACATCCGGGGCTGTTCTTGCTTTGCCCTGCAGGCTGGCGAGATCTCCACCCTGAGCACCAAGCCCTGGAATGAGCAGCGGACTATCGACGATGCGTTCTAACACTTCTTCACTGGCATTGGTCAGACCGACGACATAACCGACATCGGTGGCACGTCCTTCTTGAGCGGCTCGTTTGCCAAGCTCCTGAACAATCTCAAAGACAAAGCGCCCGTCGGCCAGCTTCTGGCGCTGGAAGTCAGCACTGCCGGCATTGGATGTCACAGCCAGCAGGTAGATGCCCTTCCCTTCCCAATCAAGGAAGGGCTCAATGGAATCATAACCGAGGAAGGGATTCAGCGTGACCGCATCCACGTTCCAGTTCTCAAAATAGGACTTGGCGTAATACTTCTGGGTCTCACCAATATCGGATCGTTTTGCATCTAAGATAATGGGAACTTCGTCTGGCATATCCTGAAGCATGTCCTGAAGCATCTCGATACCGCGCAGTCCCATGGCTTCAAAGTAGGCCATGTTGGGTTTGAAGGCGGCCGCATGTTCGGCGGTTTCTCCGACGATACGCTTAAGATATTCAGGAACGGCATCGATACCACCTGAAAGCTCAGGTCTTGGATCAATGCCGACACAGAGACGGGAACCTACAGATTCGATGCGCTGGGCGAGCTTGGCAGAATAATTCATATCTATTATAATAGGTAACTGGCTGGTATGGGTAGCTGGCTGGTATGGGTGACTAGCCTGTGACTTTTTCGTCACTCCTAGTGGCTTGGCTGGCAGCTAGGCGTTTGCGCAGCTCGGGCCATTGTTCCTGGATCACGATGAAGCCGATGCAGTTGGAGCTGCCACAGCGGCACGGGTGATCCTCGTAACATTCAATGTCAAAGCCGTAGTCAAAGGTGAGCTCTTCGCCTTTTTTGATCTCGCGTAGGGAATAGATATAAACACGGCGCCCGATGATCCAGGCTTCACAATTAGGATCACAGGAGTGATTGATCAGGCGTGCTGTGTTCCACGGCACATTGCCATCGATATCCCACTCGTCATCCAAGGTGAAAATATAGACCGCAGCATCACCATGTTCTTCATGCTTTGCATACTGGTCCCAGGCACGGTCTTCACTGATCGTCTTATCAACTGGCTCACCTACATACTCGATCACTTCGGTTTCCTTTGGGATGTCCTGGGTTGCATAAACTCCCCTGCCATGGATTTCAGAGCCACGCACCGCACACCAATCACTTTGGGCGCGCTCGTAGAGTTTTTTGAATTTGCGGACTAGCTTGGCTTCCCGCTCGAGCTTTTTATGTTTCGACATGATAGAAAGATGGGTGATGAAATGTGCTTACTTGATCTCGCGGGCACTTGACTCCGGCAGACCCAGCTCATTTTTATCAATGGGCAGTGATGGGAACAGGCTGCGCAAATCTTGGATCGTCGGCTTCATGCCGGTGAGGAAATACCATTGGCCGGAGCCTTTCTCGGTAATGGCTATCGTGTAGCTGTTCTCTTCGAGCGTTCTCATTCTACCTCCTTGCTGTGGATCAGGGATCTTGATTTGTGTGGTAAATGGCACCACCGCTAGCCAGTGGCTGACGATGGTCTGATCGCCTCGATCATCACGCGTCACCTGACCGGTGATGGGATCGACTTGCTTCGCCCTCCAGACATCAAAAAACGCAGTCGGCTTAGCCGCTTGGTAGCTGGTCACGATAAGCCCCATCTTGACTCGCTGCTGATCACCGGATGCTAGCTGCGCTTCAAGCTCCTCCATGCTGCCGACGCGCTTTGCCAATCGTCTTTTCCAACGTGGATACATGCGCTCTTGGCTGTATGTAAAGTTTCCCTTCATCAGCTCGATACCAAGCTTCTGCACGGCAGCCTGAGCTTGCTCCGCAATCGCGGGGTCAACAACGATGCGCTGCGCATCAACTCGCAGTGTGCACATCACCATGACGGCTATGATCGTATGGATATATAAATTCATCTTACCCTGCTGGGTATATATTACCCTGCTGCGCCTATACATTCCCGCTCGAGGGACGAAAGTCAAGCCATGGCGCAAGCACTGTGACGAGAGCTACTGTAAGAGCTGTAACCATCGCCCGTCAACAGATCCTAAAGAATGGCCAGTGGACATAGTTAATATCTCTTATCTAAATTTCTAAAAAACTTGGAAAATCGTCTTTGCAAAATCAGTAAGATTACGCCTATGCTCTCGCTATGGCAAAAAAGGCATTAGGTAAGGGACTGGGAGCACTGATCAAACAGCAGGCAAATGGTGATCTGAATCCCTCAAAAAAAGATGCCCCGCCAGCCGACTCTCACGTTCCGATTGATACGGTTGTGCCCAGCCCGCTCCAGCCTCGCAAGCACTTCGTCCAAGGCCAGCTTGACGAGCTCAAGGATTCCATCAGCCAGCACGGAATTATTCAGCCGCTCATCGTTCGTAAAGTAAATGGCAAGATGGAGCTCATCGCCGGAGAACGCCGTTGGCGTGCTTCCAAGGCTCTCGGCCTAACGGAGGTGCCTATCGTCATACGTGAGGCCAGTGATCAGGACGTATTGGAAATGGCACTGATTGAAAACATTCAGCGCAAGGACCTCAACCCTATTGAAGAAGCCCAAGGTTATGTTCAGCTAGCAAAAGAGTTTGGCATCAAACAAGATATCATCGCCAAGCGTGTGGGTAAATCTCGAGCGACAGTCGCCAATGCCATGCGCTTGATGGAGCTTGATCCTGAAGTCAGGGATCACGTTGCACAAACACGCCTCAGCGTAGGTCACGCCAAGGCCATCTTATCGATCAAGGATGCCGCTTCACAGCGTCTTGCCGCCGATCAAATTCTCAAAAAGTCCCTTACCGTTCGCGCTGCCGAGAGGCTCGCCAAATCGATCCTTTCTCCTCCAAAGAAGTCAAAAGTGACAGGCTCAAGTGAGGAAGCCAATGCCGTCATCAACCAAATTCAAGATGCTTTGAGAGCGCGTTTTGCCACTGAGGTGCAGATGAAGCACAGCTCGAAAAAAGGAAAAATCGAGCTGACCTACTACGGTAATGATGACCTACAGCGCATACTCGACCTGTTAGGTATTCAGTTATAGCTCACCGATCGATCACCCCCGCCCCGCTCTTGCACGTGAAGTTAAAAAGCCCGCTTTTGCTCACCTTGCTTGCGGCCATCATTGGCGGCTTCCTGATTTTCAAGCAGATCAACGATGCCACCGATCAACACGGGCGCACAGCCTATGCCCACACCGAGGCCCTGCTCGCCTGCGGACCTCGACCTGCGGATTCCGAGGGGCTCAAAAAAGCCCAGCAATACATCTCTACAGAGCTCGCCAAGCATGGCTGGAGCACGATGAGCCAGTCACTGGTGCGGGACACCCCGCTTGGCAAAAAAACCTTTGTCAATCTGATCGCACGCTTTCAAACCGAGAAGCTTGAAAATCTCGAGGATCTCAAGGCCATCAATACCAAGGGCATTCTCGGCGCTCACCTTGACTCCAAAATGATCCCTGGAATCCCCGACTTCCTGGGTGCTGATGATGCCGCCTCTGCATGCGCGCTCATCATCGAGCTGGCTGCAGAACTTGGCAAGAATCACCCCGAACTTGCCAAACAACTTGAGATTGTATTCTTTGATGGCGAAGAAGCCTTTGGTGAAAACATCACACCTACGGATGGTCTTTACGGCAGCAGAGCCTACGCATTCACCCTCTACGACCGTAAGCCGAAACCTCAATTCGGCATCGTGCTCGATATGATCGGCCATCAGGATTTGAAAATTGCGGTGCCAGCAGACACAGACCGCAAGCTCTATCAAAGCCTGCTCAATGCCGCGCAATCAAAAGGCTATGAGAAGCACTATAGCATGGCGAAGGGCTCCATCATTGATGATCACCTTTACCTCAACAAGGCAGGTGTGCCCACCATCGACATCATCGGAGCAGACTTTAATCACACTCACTGGTGGCATCAATCTGGAGACGACCTTGATCTCATCTCTGCACAGAGCCTGACGATATCATACCACACCACCATGGGCATGCTCATTGAGCTGCTCGGTAAGTAGCGGGTAAGTAACGTGAGCTTAAAGCTCCTCAGCTGTTCAGGACAAAAGCGCAGCGCGCCAGCTTTCGTCGAGCTTCGTTGCATTTCCTGCGCTATCCACTCTCACGGTTTTCATTTCACCTCGTGCCACATCGGTGCCATCACAGCTGATGGTAAACGACCAACGTATCGAGCTGTTGCCTAATTGATCGGGAGAAATAGTGACACTCAGCGCATCACCCGCCTTGACTGGTGCTGTGTAGTCACACGAAACCTGCACACGTGGCCAGCCTCCATCACCCAACAAGGGAATGCCCAGACTCGTTAACAAATCGTGCTCAGCCTCCTCGGCGTAACAAAGCATACGAGAAAAATGCACCACCCCCGCCGCATCGGTATCTGCGAAA
>Ga0206129_10005967_pt1 | contig 12574 bp, 9 predicted proteins | sample Helgoland_Spring_8_FD_148616 | JGI IMG/M metagenome (GOLD analysis project Ga0206129, IMG submission 148616) | Pelagic subsurface seawater microbial communities from Kabeltonne, Helgoland, North Sea - Helgoland_Spring_Bloom_20160502_2 | ecosystem: Environmental > Aquatic > Marine > Epipelagic ...
TAAGTGCTTCGGTATCGTAATGCCTAGCTACGCATTCCTGTGGGATGGGCGATTAATTGTTTGGGGGGGCGACAAACTAAAGTGGTGCAAAATATTAGAACAATGCCTCAATAAGAAAAGGCGGCAGGCTCGCATCCACCATCCATGACCTATTGTCGGAATTGAACTGGTATGATTGACTACCAACATAATATTGCGTCTTGAAACCAACGGAGAGAAAAATGAGCACATTAAAACTGGCACTATTGGGAGGCGCGCTGAGTATGTCAGCAATGGGCGCAACCGCAGAAACATTTCACTGGGCGTCAACCACCGATCCACAAACAATGGACCCTCATGCCGTGAACTCGGCACCTGTTTTGTCGTTCTTGAACAATGTCTACGAGGGACTTGTCCGGCGCGGCAAGGGCATGTCCATCGAACCATCCTTGGCCACATCGTGGGAGCCATTGGCGGGCGAAAACGGCTGGCGTTTTAATCTTCGTCAAGGTGTGACCTTTCAAGATGGGTCTGTGTTCAATGCTGAGGACGTTTTGTTTTCCTACCAACGCGCCTCTGATGAGGCTGCCGATGTACGTTCATGGTTTGCACCTGTTTCAGATGTTCGCGTTGTGGACGAGTTCACTATCGATTTCGTCAACTCTGCGCCGAACCCGCTTTTTCCTGATTCAATCGCTAACTTCATGATCCTTGACAAGGACTGGGCAATGGCAAACGATGCCACCCTGCCTGCACGTGATGCAGAAAATTTCGCGACCATGAACGTGAACGGCACTGGCCCATTTACCTTGGCAAGCCGCGATCCCGGTGTGCGCACAACATTGTCACCGAATGCGAACTGGTGGGACGTGGTCGATCATAACATCACTGAAGCCGTGTTCACACCTATCGGCAACTCCGCTACAGGCCTTGCTGCACTGCTATCTGGCGAGATTGATTTCATCCAGCCGATCCCGTTGCAAGACGTCGCCCAAGTTGAGGGGCGCGATGGCTTCAAGGTGCTTGAGGGCGAGGAGACCCGTGTGATTATGTTCGGCTTTGGCCACGAACATGATGCGTTGCTTTATTCCTCTGACGTGACTGATGTGAACCCGTTTACAGACCCGCGTGTGCGTTTGGCAGCGGCGCATGCGATCGATATCGCATCCATCGACCGCGTGTTGTTCCGTGGTAAAATTGAACCCGCAAGCCAGCTTGTTCCAGAAGGCATCTCTGGTTTTTCCGAAGTAAACAGCGATCGCCCAGCATTTGATCCTGAACGCGCTAAAGCGTTGTTGTCCGAAGCTGGGTATCCTGATGGGTTCTCGTTTGGTCTGAAATGCCCCAATGATCGCTACATCAACGATGAAGCCGTGTGTCGTGCAGCAGCGTCCATGTTCGCAGCGGTTGGTCTAGATGCTGAACTCAGCACAGGTCCGGTTCGCGATTACTGGCCACAGCTTCGCGGAGACGATTTCGACATGTACCTGTTGGGCTGGTCACCGGGCACGTTTGATATGGAGCACCCAATCCGCTTTCTAATGCATAGCCAAGACAACGAACGTAAATTGGGCTCGTGGAATTTTGGTAACTATTCCAACGCACGTGTCGATGAATTGCTGCCTCTTATCCAGCAAGAAATCGATCCAGCCGCGCGTCAGGGCATGGTCGACGAAGTTGTGAAAATTACACAAGACGAAGTGGCCTACATCCCGCTTTATACCCAACCATTGATCTGGGCGGCAAAAGACAATGTCGACCTGACACAACGTGCAGACAACTTCTTTATGTTGCGCTGGGTTACAGTAAACTGATCCGGAAATAGGGCAAAAAGGCGATGGTGTACTTTATCCTGAAACGGATGGTTCAATCCGTATTTGTGATGCTGGCTGTCGCCTTTTTGGCTTTTTCATTGTTTCGGTTTGTGGGTGATCCGATCACCCAAATGACGGGGGTGGAAACTTCTGTCGAGGATCAGGAACGCTTGCGTGAAGAGCTAGGGTTGAACGATCCGTTCGTTTACCAATTCGCGCGTTTTACAGGCGACATGCTGAAAGGCGATTTCGGATTTTCTTACCGCACCCGTCAACCCGTAGCAGATATGATTGCCAACCGTATTCCAGCGACGTTTGAATTGGGGGTGGCTGCGTTGATTATCTCGCTTTTGGTTGGGGTGCCAGCTGGTGTCTACACGGCGCTTAAGCCGCGCGGTGTTCTGACCCAGACCATCTTGATGACCACCCTTGTCGGTGTCTCGATCCCGACGTTTGTAATTGGGATCATGTTGATTTTCATCTTTGGTGTGCAACTGGGTTGGCTGCCGACCTTTGGACGGGGTGGCACAGTTCAGATTGGCACTTGGGAAAGTTCGCTGTTAACGATTGATGGGTGGCGCGCGTTGTTATTGCCTGCAATCACATTGGGCGTTTACCAATTGACTCTGACAATGCGGCTTGTCCGCGCCGAGATGATGGAGGTCATGCGGTCCGATTACATCCGCTTTGCCATGGCGCGCGGTGTTCCGATGCGCAGCCTGCATTACAAACACGCCCTCGCAAATACGATGGTGCCAGTGATTACGATCATTGGTCTGCAATTTGGCGGTGTCATCGCCTTTTCCATCGTCACCGAAAGCGTGTTCCAATGGCCTGGCATGGGCTTGTTGTTCCTTGAATCGATCCGCTTTGTCGATATCCCAGTGATGGGGGTTTACCTCGTGGTGATCGCGTTTTTCTTTGTGTTGGTGAACCTCATTGTTGATTTACTCTACGTAGCAATCGACCCACGTCTGCGCATAAGGGACGTGTCATGATTGCGTTTGTGAAAAGATACGAAGGGCTTTGGCTGTTCGTGCATTCCCCTGCGGCGATAGTTGCGGCAATTTTTGCGGTTGTAATCGTTTTAGGTGCTGTTTTTGCACCGTGGATCGCGCTTGTGAACCCTTATGATTTAGCCTCGTTTAGTTTGTTTGATGGCCTGTTGCCGCCGGTGTGGTTGGACGGCGCTAACCCTAAGTATCTGTTGGGAACGGACGATCAGGGGCGCGATATGATCTCCTCGATCCTATATGGCGCGCGGCTGTCGCTGGTTATCGGCTTGTCAGCCCTGACCATCGCTGCGGTTCTTGGCGTCGGGCTGGGCCTCGCTGCAGGATATTATGGTGGGCGTTTTGATGCCATTGTCATGCGCATTGCGGATGTTCAGCTGGCGTTGCCCGCGATTCTGACCGCCCTGCTGATCGATGGCATCGCGCGAGGTATTTTGCCTGCTGCAATCCAACAAGACCTGCGGGTCGCGGTTTTGACTTTGGCCATTGCACTGTCGCTTTGGGTGAATTTTGCCCGCACGGCCCGTGCTTCTACCTTTGTGCAGATGAATAAGGAATATGTGCAGGCCGCGATCATGATGGGTCAGCATCCGTTGCGGGTGATGTTTGTGCATATCTTACCAAACATCTTGGGGCCGCTTTTGGTGATTATGACTGTCGATCTGGCTTCGGCGATTTTGCTGGAGGCCACCTTGTCTTTCCTTGGCATCGGCTTGCCCGCGGATAGCCCGAGCCTTGGCACGCTGATCCGTATTGGGATGCAATTCCTGTTGTCCGGCGAATGGTGGATATTGTGGTTCCCAACGGGATTCCTTGTAGTGCTGGTCGTGTCTATAAACATCATTGGCGATTTTCTACGTGACGTCTTTAACCCTAGGTTGCGCTAAATGCTGACTATAAAGAACCTTACAGTTAAATTTCCTTCCCGTTTTGGCGATTTTACGGCAATCGAAGACGTCGATATGACGATCAAGCCCGGTGAAATTCATGGGCTAGTCGGGGAAAGTGGTGCTGGTAAGTCCACCGTCGGTGCGGCAGCGATCGGGCTGCTGCAATCACCGGGGTATGTATCGAACGGCACCCTGACATTGGGTGACACGGACCTGCGCACTCTGACACTTGCACAAGCCCATAAGGTGCGCGGTGACCGCATTTCGATGATCTTTCAGGACCCGCAAACCAGCTTGAACCCTTTGATGACCATTGAGGATCAGCTGATAGAGACCATTCAAGCGCACTCGGATACCAGCATAAGCGCAGCCCGTAAGCGTGCGGTTGGTCTACTTGAAGAGATCGGGATCAAAAACGCTGCTCAGCGGATCAAAGCCTATCCGCATCAATTTTCTGGTGGGATGCGCCAACGGGTGGTGATCGCGCTGGCTGTCAGTACCGATCCAGAATTGATCATCGCGGATGAACCCACAACTGCCCTAGACGTGGCAGTCCAATCGCAGGTTCTTGACTTAATTCAACGCTTAGCGAAAGAACGCCAAATCGCATTCATGCTGATCACGCACGACATCGGTGTTATTGCGCAAGTGGCTGACCGTGTCACGGTAATGCGCAAAGGGCGCGTTATAGAAACGGGCAACACAGCACAAGTATTGGGGACACCCAAACATCCCTACACACAGGCGCTTATGGACGCAGTTCCAGCGCTGGACCGCAAGATTGACCGCTTCCGCGTGCCAGATGTGGGTGGCACTGTATCGACCTTGGGAAACTTCGCAGAAAACTGGCTGCTTGAAGGTCAACTACACGATCTAACAGGATTGTCCTTGAATAATTTGACCGTGCGCTTTGCTGGTCCGCGCACATCTTTTTTTCGTAAGCCACCTCCTTATATCGCGTTGGATAATGTTACGCTGAATATCAAGCCGGGATCGATTATGGGGCTGGTTGGGGAAAGTGGCTCGGGCAAATCAACACTGGCAAAAACCATCACCGGTCTAATTACGCCGAGTCATGGCACAATGACTTTAGGTGACACTGCACTGCCATTTGGTAAATCACGCAGCCGCCATCACCCGTCACGCCAATTGGTTCAAATGGTGTTTCAAGACCCTTACTCCAGCCTAAATTCGCGTCACCGAGTCTGTGATGTTTTGACAGAACCTTTGTGGTTTTACGGTTTTGTTAAAGATGCGAAGGAACGAGAGAAACTAGCGGTCTCTATGCTGTCGTTAGTTGGGATGCAGCCAGAGGCGATCACCAAATATCCGCATCAATTTTCAGGGGGACAACGCCAACGTATCGCCGTGGCGCGCGCCCTTTTAGCGCGACCGAGCTTTTTGATTTGTGACGAGCCGACCTCTGCATTAGATGTGTCCATCCAGGCTGAAATTTTGAACTTGTTGAAAGACCTACAAACCAAGTTTGGCCTGACCATCCTTTTTATCAGCCATAACCTTGCCGTTGTGCGCCAAATGGCTGACGAGACGGCAGTCCTTCGCAACGGCAAGATCGAAGAGGTCGGCGAGACACACATGGTCTATACAGCGCCTAAGGCTGAATACACAAAATCGCTATTAGCGCTTACGCCCGTGATGCCCACGTATGGGAAGATTTAAACTGATGATGAAATTATATGGATTCGACACCATCAACACTTTCAAGGTTTTGGTGTTCCTGCTCGAAACGAAAGTGGAATTTAAGTACTTTCCGATCAACATCCGTGCAGGCGAGCAACATGGACCTAAATTTCTCGCGATAAATCCTGCTGGAAAAGTGCCTGTGCTTTTTGATGGAAAACGGCACCAAACCGAGTCTAATTCGATACTGCTCAGCTTGGCCCAGAAAACAGGATGGGGGCTTTTAGACGATCCAAATATGCACGATCAGCTGGTCGCGTGGCTCTTTTACCAGGCATCTACTCAAGGACCACATTTTGGACAGGTCGAACATTGGTCGCGGTTTGCAAAAACACCTAATCCAGAGGCATTGGCAAGGCATCGCGGAGTCGCGAATCAAATAATAGAATATTTGAACGAACAGCTAAGCTATAAAGAATACCTATGCGGTGACGCCTACAGCATTGCCGATATTGCGCTTTTCCCATGGTTGCACATTTACGAGCATCTCGGTTTATCGCTGGACAAGGCAGAACACCTCACGAGGTGGCTTGACGGGATTAGGAACCGACCAGCGACAGTGAATGCCCGCGCGTTCTTTTGTGGCTAATCAATTTCTAGTCGGGTCAGAAGTTAGAAAGTTCAAACCCTGACACCTCATGAAATAGAAATCTGCTTTGCGCAACTTGATTTGGCCGAAGCGCAGGTGGAGCCAAAGTCGGCTTTCCGCCATGAATGCAGTTAAAACTACCAGTTTTCGAATTTTATGAATCGGACGAAAACGATTTGTGTAAGACGAAACCGAGCTTATGAAACGCAAAACCGACCTTTGGTGCTTTATCGGGGTGCACCGGTGCAGACCTGCACTTGGCAAAAAACAGCGCTGTTCAATTGGGCATCCGGCCGGAACACATAGGGATCACTGAAGTTGGTTCCGGCCATTGCAACGGAGTTGTACAGGTCAGTTAATACCTGGGTGCGGATTTCTTTCATTAGGTCGATTGCGGCCCGCTCGGGCTTTTGACGGTGCGTACGCCCGGTGCCTTTGAGGATATCGAAGGCAAGACCGTGGACCTGAAATTCGAGACTGACAACCTACACATCTTTGGACGTGACGAAATGGCTATAAGATAAGCGACTTACTTTCATCTTTAAGGCTGCTGGCTCAGACTAGGAGCCTCTATCCAAGGAGATCATTAAAAAAAATGTTTTTGGCGCGGTTGGGTGCTTCCGCAGATACCTTTTGGGTTGTCAGGGAAATGTCAAACCGCGTACGTGGCTCGCTTATCAAGGTTACCTGAGCATTCTGTCGCAAGACCGCTTCTTGCACGATGGCTAGGCCAAGCCCTGCGCCTTTGCTTTCGTCGCCCTGGGTGAACCTTTCGAACAGGCGGTTCGTGTCCAGATGTGTGATGTTTTCACCGTCGTTTTCCACTGAAATGATTGAGCGCCCTTGCGACTGTGATGTGCTCAGTTTGATCAATGATAATGAGGGGCCAGCATGCTGCAAGGCGTTGTCGACCAAGTTTGTAAGAGCTTCGGACATCAATAAAGGGTCAATTTGAGAGTTTATGGTGTCTTCGCAAAGCGCAAGCTCAAACCCTATGTTGGCAGTCATAACCCTTGGCCCTACGCGGGCTGCAAATTTTTGAACGAATGTGTTGATCTCAGTCTTAATCAGCTGGGGTTCTTTGCCATTGATCTGTTCGAGCGATAGCATCTGTTGGGTTAGGCGCACGGTGCGCCGGGTTTCTGCTACCAGTTCAGCGGCGCGTTTTTCACTATCATCAAAGGTTCCTGCGGCTTCGATCGCTTGCGCCATAGTATGTATCGCCGCAATTGGATTGCGTAATTGATGTGCGGCATTAGATATAAGGCGTTCTCGCGCGTTTCTCGCCTCTGTCAGTCGGTCAAACAATGTATTGAGCCGTTGCACAATTCCGTGCGCCTCGATCGGTACGCGGCGCTCAATAGGTCTGAGGTCGGTGATGGACCGTTTCTGGATCGCGGCCTCGAGCTGGTCCAAGGGGCGTAGGCCAAGGCGGATGCCAAAGAACACGACGGCAGCTACGGTCAACAGCAAGGCCAAGGCGATCAACAGTGTTTGCAAGGCGAGCGACCGCGCAAATTGTACGCGTGGTTGCAACTGTTGCCAGACGGTGATCACGGAAAGCCCGCGCAACCCGTCGATGTCAACAGGTTCCGCAAGGCTGGCCACGCGCACGGCTTCGCCTTGGTGGGTCGCGTCGAAAAGCACGGGAATATTGGGGGCAAGGGTCACATCAGTGGGGCGCACGGGCGGCGCGGAGTAGCCGGTCACAAAACTGCCATCAGGGCCATAGACGTGGTAAAAAACGGTGCCGCCCGTCGCGTCCCGAAATAGGTTTGATGTCGTTTCCGACAATGTGTCGCCGCCTGAATTGGCGACGTCGCGGGACACGGCAAGGTTCAGCATCACAAGGTTACGGTCGAAAATTTTCTCTGCGGTGGCACGGGCATTTTCGAACCGCAAGAACACGGCAAAGGCCGAAACAATCAAAAGTGGCACAAGGATCAGGACCGACAGCCGCAGGCGCAGTGACCCACCAAGCCAACTCATGCAGACCCGCCAAGCATATACCCAAGCCCGCGTGCCGATTTGATTGTCGCATCACTTTGGCCGATTTTCTTGCGCACGCGGGACACGTAAACTTCGACGACGCGCTCTTCGATTGCGGCACCGACGCCATACAAATGATCGGCGATTTGGGCTTTGGATACGATTGTATTGGCTCGCTCGAATAAGCATTCGAACACGGCGAGTTCGCGCATGGTCAAGGCGATGTCAGACCCGTCGGAGGACAGCTTTCGCGCAGCGCGATCAAAGGTAAGCCCATGAAAGGTAACGGCATTATTACCCGCAACAGGCTTGCGGCGCATCAAGGCCCGAATGCGCGCGTCCAGTTCGGTCATGTCAAACGGTTTCGTCAGATAGTCATCCGCCCCCGCATCAAGCCCTGACACGCGGTCATGTACTTCGCCGCGTGCGGTTAGCAAAATGATTGGGATCGCGCTGCCGCTTGCGCGCAAGTTCCGCAATAATTCAAGACCGTTCAATGACGGCAGGTTTACGTCCAGGATAACCAGATCGGCACCGTCTTGGCGTAAAAACGTTAACGCCTCTGCCCCGTCATGCAGCACATCGACCGAGTGCCCTTGGTCACGCAACTGGTGCGCGATCCCATTAGCCAGTGTTTCGTTATCTTCTACGACTGCAAATCGCATTTCCCACCCCATCGAAAGCTTGGCGCAAGGTTGGGCAAGCAAGGTGAAAGAATCAAGTGCGGATTGATCCGTCTTGAACAAGATAAATAAGCGTCATAATTGGCGCGCCTGGGAGGAAATAAATGACATATTCAACATTCACACGTCGCGTGGCGATCGGTGTGGCTGCGGCAGCAGCTTTGGCATTGCCAGCGCAAGCCGAGGTCGACATGGCCGGCAAGACAATCGAGTGGACAATTCCATTCTCTGAAACTGGCGGTTCTGCCAAATGGGCCAACTTCTTTGCGCCGCTGCTGTCCGACGCACTGCCGGGCAACCCTGCAGTTGTCGTGAAGTTCATGCCGGGAGCGGGCTCAACCAAGGGCGCTAATTGGTTTCAAGAGCAGACCGGTGGTGACGGCACTGTGATGTTCGGCTCTTCCGGCTCCACACAGTTCCCGTATCTTCTTGGCGACCCGCGCGTGCGTTATGAGTATAATGATTGGAACCCAGTGATGGCTTCTGGTACCGGCGGAGTAGCATATTTAAATGCTGAAGCGGGTGCAAAGTTTGACGGCTCTGCCAACAATCTCAAAGACATGACGTTCATATATGGCAACCAAGGTGCAACGCGCCTGGACATCATTCCTGCGCTTGCTTGGGAAATGCTTGGCATGAATGTTGAGCACGTGCTTGGCATTAAAGGCCGTGGTGATGGTCGTAAGATGTTTGAGAGTGGCGAAGCGACAATCGACTACCAAACATCCTCTGGATACCTAAAAGGCTCTGCACAATTGGTTGAAGCCGGTAAAGCAGTTCCAATGATGACTTGGGGCAGCATCGACGCCGCTGGTAACATCGTGCGTGACCCCACATTCCCTGATATGCCTACGTTCAAAGAAATCTGTGAAGCAACAGACGGCTGCGAAACATCGGGCGATCAGTGGGATGCATGGAAAGCCTTCTTCGTGGCTGGTTTCCCATCCCAGAAGATTGCGTTCTTGCCTGCAGGCACGGATCCGGAAATCATCGAAACGTTCAGCAACGCATTTGCAAAAATCGCTGCGCGTGATGACTTTGCTGAAATCTCTGCCAAACGTTTAGGCAAATACCCAATGTATACAGGCGAAGATGCTAAAGCTGCCTTGACCAATGCGATCACCGTGAGCGACAGCGCGAAAGCTTTCGTTCAGAGCTGGTTGAAAGAAGATTTTGGTGTTGAGCTGAACTAATCTGGCTGGTTTTTGAACGCCCCGTTCACTGAGAACGGGGCGTTTTTGTAACCTGTCAATTGAGGGTCTTTCATGGACATTTTCTTAGAGGCGTGGCCCGCGCTCGGATCAGCATGGGGGCAAATCTTGCAACCTTTGGTACTCGGTTATCTGGTGATGGGCGTGTGTATGGGGCTCGCCATTGGCGTGTTTCCGGGTTTAGGCGGGATCGCAGGTCTTTCTTTATTGCTTCCGTTCATGTTTGGAATGGACCCAATCTTGGGGCTTGCCCTAATGATCGGCATGGTTGCGGTTGTTCCGACCTCTGACACATTCGCTTCTGTTCTCATGGGCATACCTGGCTCTTCTGCATCGCAAGCCACTGTACTCGACGGTTTTCCGATGGCGAAGAAAGGTCAAGCAGCACGCGCGTTATCTGCTGCCTTTGCTTCGTCGCTCTTTGGCGGTTTGGTTGGTGCTGCGTTCCTGACGTTTTTCATTCTGGTTGCACGGCCTTTGGTACTTAAGTTTCAATCGCCAGAGCTACTAATGGTCTCTGTTTTCGGTCTCTCGATGGTTGGTATTCTGGCAGGGCGCATCGCAATCAAGGGGGTCGTAGCCGCGGGAGTTGGTATGTTGATCGGCACGATCGGCGAGGGTCCCTTCAATGGCGAGCTGCGCATGTCGAGCTATGACTATCCCTATCTGACCGATGGGCTAAAACTCGTGATCGTGGGTCTTGGCATTTTTGCCATTCCCGAAATTGTGGCACTGTTGCGCAAGGACAAGGCGATCAGCGACAGGCAAGTTTTGGGCGGTGGTTGGATGGATGGAATCAAAGATTGGTGGGCCAATAAATGGCTGTCCGCACGTTGTTCGTTGATCGGCGTTACGGTCGGGGTGATACCGGGACTTGGCGGGTCAGTCGTCGATTGGATCGCGTACGGCCACACCATTCAGACGGCCAAAGGCAAGGACCAATTTGGAAAAGGCGATGTGCGCGGTGTGATTGGGCCGGAAAGTTCCAATAACGCGAAAGAGGGTGGCGGGCTGGTCCCGACATTGCTGTTCGGCATCCCCGGATCGGGGTCGATGGCGATTTTCATCGGGGCGCTTGCACTACTGGGTAACGGGATCGATGTTGGGCCAAGCTTGCTGGAAAACAACCTCGATTTTGTCTATTCGATCGTCTGGCTTTTGGCACTTGCGAATGTTGTGGGGACCGTGCTTTGCATAGCAGCGTCGGGTGGCATCGCCAAGCTGACGAACATTCGCTTCGCCTTGATTGCCCCGTTTATTTTCATGGTCATCGCTTTTGCCGCGTTCCAAAGTGGGCAGAACTTGATGGACCTTGTTGCGCTGTTCGCGATCGGCCTGCTGGGCATTATGATGCGACGGTTCGACTGGTCGCGCCCTGCGTTTTTGATCGGCTTTGTCTTGTCCACGCCCGTCGAAAACTATTCCAACAACGCCTACCAAATTCAGCGCATCAAGTTCCGCCAAGGCTGGGAGACGGGCATGGATTATATCCTGTCGGCCATCACGATTACTTTGATTGTGATCACCGTCGTGTCCATTGTGATCGGGTTGCGCCAAGCCAAGAATATTTTGGCAGAGGGTGAGGTCCCATCGGGTGGCAAACGCGCGCCATTTGTGTTCCTCCTCGTGATCCTAGGCTTCATTTCTTACGCACTTTATGATGCGGCAACGATCCCTGATTACGCATGGACCGATCGCGTGTTCCCCGTGTTCGTGGCAAGCGTGTCATTAGTGGGTGCGCTAGTCTTGGTCGTGCAAATGATGCTTGCGTCTGAGACCCACACGTTGTTCGCCGACAGAGAGGTCTGTGCCGAAGCGTCCGAAAACTCATTCGGCTTGTGGCCCACATTGGCATGGTTTGCCTTCCTTTTGGTACTGTCTGCGGTCACCGGTTTCATCATCGCCTTAGGTGTGTTCCTTGTGTCATTCTTGCGTATTCGGGCGGGGCTAAGCTGGGCCCACACAGTCCTTTACGCTGCGCTTGGTATCCTGTTTATGCTGACGTTGGCATGGCTCTTGAACCGCGATTTCCCACCGGGAATTTTGCAATCTTACTTTGATCTTCCATGGCCATTCTCATGACTCAGACTGCAATTCCTTTCTTGTTTATGCGCGGCGGTACATCCCGTGGTCCGTATTTCAACCGTGCCGATTTACCCAATGATTTAGATCAGCTTGCCGCGGTTCTGATCGCGGCGGTGGGGTCGGGTCATCCGCTTAATATTGACGGCATCGGTGGCGGGAACGCCGTGACGACTAAAGTCGCGATGTTGTCCAAGTCGGATGATGATTGGGCGGATATCGACTATTTCTTTGCGCAAGTCAGCGTCGAAGACGGGCTTGTGGATTTCAAACCAACCTGCGGGAACATCTTGTCTGGCGTGGCTGCTGCTGCGATTGATATGGGGCTGATGCAGGCCAACGTGGGCGAGACAGAGGTCCACATTTGTGCGGTCAACACCGGCGCGCAAGTCGTGGCCAAAGTCCAAACCCCAGACGGCGTGGTAGCCTATCAAGGCGACACTGCGATTGATGGTGTTCCCGGGCGTGCAGCACCCGTTACACTAAACTTCATGAAGGTTGCGGGGTCGTCCACGGGGGCGTTTCTACCAACGGGCAACCTGATCGACAGTTTCGACGGGATCGACGTGACCTGCATGGATGTTGCGATGCCGATGGTGATCGCCAAGGCGCAGGATTTTGGC
>Ga0206129_10005988_pt1 | contig 12549 bp, 10 predicted proteins | sample Helgoland_Spring_8_FD_148616 | JGI IMG/M metagenome (GOLD analysis project Ga0206129, IMG submission 148616) | Pelagic subsurface seawater microbial communities from Kabeltonne, Helgoland, North Sea - Helgoland_Spring_Bloom_20160502_2 | ecosystem: Environmental > Aquatic > Marine > Epipelagic ...
ACGCGCGCGCGCGCGCGCGCACAAACGCACTTACGCATGCGCACGCGTGCCGTCACGTGCGTCGCTGCAACACCAGCTCGACCTCGCCCAGCACGGGCACGCGCACCCACACGGTCACGGTCATGCGCGCGCGGTCGAGCGCCGCGCGCCGGATGCTCACAAAGCGGCGGCGCAGGCGCGCCTCAAAGTGCTCATCCAGCACAACGCCGCCCGCCTCGGCCGCGATGTCCTCTAGCCGGCCGGTGCCCTGCACCGTGCCGCCGAGGACGGCGCCGCGCAGCGCCACCGTGGCGACGCGCGTGCGCATGTTCAGGTGCACGCGCGCGTGCACGCCGTAGAAGGTGCCGGAGAAGCGCTCGATCGGGTCGACGAGGCCCGAGTACATGAGCACGCGCCCGAGCGCGCCCGAGCGCGGCGCGGGCGTCGCGGTCGGCATGGCCTGTTGCGAGGCGCACAGCGCGAGGACCGCGCAGCACCGCATGATTGGTGGTGGGCGGGGATGGGGTGAGGCGGGGCGGGGGTGAGGCGGGGCGGGGGGGGGCGCTAGCTTGCCCCCTCCGTGCGCGCGCCCCACCAGGGTTAGCGTGGCGAAACGGCGCGCCCGCAGCAGCATGGGCACGCCCGGCCAGGTGGTCATGGCGCGCGTGCGCGAGCGCGTGCGCCGGCACATCCCCACGCCCATCTCGGACGGCGACGCGCTCAACCTGTGCCTGACGTGCGCGACCTTCGAGTCGGACGCGCTGCTCGAGCTGGCGCACGACCGCGTGGTGCGCAGCGCGGCGGTCGCCAACTGCAACGCGCTCGCGCTCGCGTCCGACGAGTTCGACGCGCTGCTGTGCGACGCGTCGCTCAACGTCCCGCGCCGAACGGCGCTCGCGGCCGCCCTCGCCGTGGAGGAGGCCGACGACGAGTGCCAGGCGCGGCACGCCGCCATCGCGGCGGCGCTGCGGCTCACCATGACCGAGCAGGCGCAGCAGAAGCGGTGGCAGGAGAGCGCGCGCACGCGCGCGCGCGTGGCGCTGGCGGTGCTGCGCAAGGAGGGGCACATGACGTGCCTCGAGAGCGCGTTGGGCAGCGTGCTCGTCTCGGACCACCGGCTCGTCGAGGACCTGAGAGCGGAGACGGAGGAGGAGGGCATCGACCTCATCACGGTAAGCTCGCTGATCGGGGCCGTGAGCCGCGCGCTCACGGCCTGACGGCCGCTGGCGCCGGACCCACTACAGTGCATGGCATTCCATGGTTTAGTGACCCTAGTTTTGCGCATCACTATGTGAGCACCTAGCCACTCGGCCAAGGGTGCTCACATTGTGCCGATTCAAGAATTTCTAGAATCGTTTTAGTGAGGTTACGATGTGAAAATAGTGAGTTGGCTGTTTACCCACCTGGTTAGGGTAAACAGCCAACTCACTATTTTGCCCTCAGAACCTCACTAAAATGATTCTAGAAATCCTCGAATCGACACAATGTGAGCACCCTTGGCCGAGTGGCTAAGTGCTCACATAGTGATGCGCAAAACTAGGGTCACTAAAAGTGCGATTTGAACTCACTGTAGGGTACCACTATAGTGCGTGTAATTCCGTGTTTTAGTGACCCTAGTTTTGCGCATCACTATGTGAGCACTTCGCCGCCCACGCCCAGAAGACCCCTGAAGCAGGCCGTGCGCCGCGCGCCGCTGGCGGAGCACAGATGGGAAGCACACGTGCTCTTCAACCTTACCAAGTCCGAGTGAGTGAGTGTTGTTAGGAGCCAAAGTAGTAGGAGACCGTTCCATTGGTGATTTCCACCGTCTCACAAAAGATGTGGTGCGAGTCGATGCCCCCAAACCAGTCGGTGTGCTGCCGCGTGTAGCACTCCACGTCGAGGACCACCGACATGATGTCCTTGACGCGCCACTTGCGGTCGCGGCGGCTGTAAACCCGGCGCAGCTCGTCGCGGTAGGCGGCGGCGTACGGATTGACGCAGAGGAATTTGCAGTTCGCGAGGATGACGTGGTCGAGGTACTTGTCGTTGGGGATGCGCTCCTCGTCGTCGGGGTCGTCGTCGTCCATCTCCAGGTCCCAGCCGAGGCTCTTGATCCTGGCCTCGGACGCCGCGGCCTGGTTGAGGAGGTTGCCAATGGGTTGGAGGGCCTCGCGGTCCTCAAACTCGATGTCGAGGGTGCAACAGCAGTTGGCCATGACCTGCACGGTTTCGTGGTTCTGCCGCAGCATCTCCCTCTTGTCGTCGCGGCTCATGGCATCCTCCCACATGGCGGTGTGATAGGTGCCCTGGAACGGGTCCATGCCGACGGGGGACTTGGAGTAACGATCCTCGCGCGCGCGCTCCTCAATGTCACGACGCCACGCGCGACGCTCCTCCGGGCTGGCTTCCATGCGTGGCGCGTGGCGCGTGGATGTGTGTTTGCTTCCGCACGCGTGGCGCGCAAAGTGAAGTGACAAGTTACAAACTCGTGGCGCCACGCCACGTGCCACGTGGTGCCCGCTTTTTTTTTATCCACCCCCCCTGTCCACTCCCTGCACCCTTCGTTCACGGCCGATCGCGCGCGCGCGCTCCCTGCGCTCCCCGATGATGATGCTGCCGCGCTCGATGATGCCGCCCGGCGCTGCGAGAGCGCCGACGCGCGTGGCCACGCATCTCTGTCGGTTCTCGGCTCGTCGCGTGCGGCTACGTGGCTAAGGAGGGGTGTGCGCCGCGGGGTGCGGCGCACTGGGAGGGGCCCGCCGCGCCCGGCGGCGGCGGCGGCGACGGCGGCGGGGGCCCGACGACGGTCGCGACGGCCACCGGCGCGTTGGGCGCCATGCGCGCGTTGGCGCCCGCAGGCAGCTCGAGCAGGTTCCGCGCCGCCCCCAAGTCCTTCTCGGCCTTCGTCTGGGAGCGCGCGTTGATCGTGAACTGCTGCGAGTAGGCGAGCACGGGCGCCGCGTTCGGGTCGTCGGAGATCAGCTGGGCCCTGAGCACCACGGCGAGGGCGCTGTTGTTGTTCGCGATGACCTGGCTCGAGGTGAAGCCAAAGTAGACGTTGACCTTGGACTGGCCGCACGCGTTGAGCGCCACGACGCGCGACTCCTCCCGAATCGGCGCCACGCCCGCGGCGAGGCGTCGCTGGGTGAAGATGCTGCGCGGCGGCTTGTCCGGGTGGGTCGCCATGAGGTCGGCGTTCGTGAGCTGCACGAGCGAGCCCGCGTCGTGCGCGGTCACGAGCACGCGCTGGCCGGGCGCGTGCTGGCCGTAGAGCTGGACATCGAACTTGGCGAGGGTCGCCTTCCAGAACTGCGGGTGCACCGACCGGTTCGGGCACGCGTCGCGCGCCTTGGCGTACTGGATCACCAGCTGCGGCTTGGCGTAGAGGAGCATGCCCACCTGCTCCTGGCTCGGGTTGGGCAGCGCTGAGATCTGCCCGCCCAGGTTGGGCACGCCCTCCCAGCCGCCGGCCGGCAGGTAGCTCGTTGGCGGCGGCGCGACAATCAACGCCGACGCGGGAGCGGCAGCGAGCGCAAACGGGGCCATCGCAGCTCCCGCCGGCGCTGGCGCAGGGGCCGGCGCGAGCTGCGGCGCCGCGGGCGGCTCGGGCTGCGGCGCCGCGGGCGGCTCGGGCTGCACAACAGGCGCCGTGGTGGACGCGGCTTGGTGGGAGGCGGCCACGGCCTCGGCCGCCTCGTCGGTCACGAGCTGGTCGACCAGGCTCTCCCGGGCGTCGCCGCCGCGCGCCCACGTCGCGAGCGAGTCGGCGCGCCGGGCCGCCGGCTTGCGGATGCCGGCGAGGGCGAGGGCGGGGGACTGGGCGCCGTGCTGCAGGGAGGAGACGGCCGCCTTCCTCTTGCGCGCCGCGGACGCCTTGGGCGTGCCGGACCGGCGGCCGGTCGCGACCTTTGTGCGGCGGGACTGCGTGCTCGACGAGGGGCCGGCGGTGGCAGCAGCGGTGGGGTCCGGCCGCGGGCGCGGCGCGCCGGGCGCGCCGGGCGCGGGCGCCGCCGCGCGCGCGGGGCGGGCGGCCCGGCCGGCGTCGGCCCACGAGGCGTCGAGCGCGGCGCCGGCGCTGGTGAGGGCGGTGGTGTGGTGCGCACCGTCGAGGCGCGCGTTCTGGGCGTAGAGGGCCTTGAGCTCGTGGAAGGGCATGGGTTCGCTGCGCAGGGAGCGCGCTCGTGCACGCCGAGTGCAGCGTGAAGGACGCGTGCACGCGCCAAAGGCGAGCAGGGGAAGGGGGGGGGGGGTAAAAAAACGTGCCACGAGGCTTTGGGTGGAACCAGTTTGCGGTTCCCGCCAATCGCGGCACCCGCTCAAGCTTCACGGTGCAAACAGTGATCCTAATTGGGTGGTGGTCGGGATTTTAGGGTAACTGTTTGCATCGTGAAGGTCAAACGGGTGCCGCGATTGGCGGGAACCGCGGCAGGCCCCACACGTTCCTATTTGGGTTGGGGCCAACCCCGCGCTTCCAAATTCGGGTGGCGGCGTGTGCCACGGACGGAACGATAAGTCGGTGCCACCAACGGGTAGCCAAGAGGGCGCGCGCGCGCGCGCCATGAGCCAGCCCTCCTGGCCCAGCACGTGGCCGGCGCGCCGCTTCCGGGAGTACGACCAGGAGCTGCCCAACGAGGCGTGGATGCGCGACGGGCGGCGGGTGCAGCAGCTGCCCGGGCTCGCCGAGCTGCGCATGCGCCCGCAGCCGTCGCCCGCGCAGGCGGCCGCTGCACCGGTGCGGCGCTACTACAAGGTGACCGTCGAGCAGAAGCGCCGGCCGGACATGGCGCAGGTGCACGACCTGCCCGAGCCGACCTACCCGGACCGCGAGGTGGCGCTCGACGCGGACCGGCCCGACGACGCGTACGGCTCCATGGAGCCGTCCGCGACCACGTACGGCATCGTCGCGATGACGTGCGAACCCTCCTCCGAAGCCGAGTACAACAGCCTCATGTTCAACGTCTGGACCGACGACGACAACGTGCGCACCGAGCGCATCGTCGCCACGGACCTGCCGGAGAAGATCCGGGAGCGCTGGCAGGCCCCAAAGTACTGGATGGATGACGAGGACGACCCGCTCGAGTACGAGCACTACCACCGCAAGTCGGTGTTCCTCTTCCCGGTGGACAGCGCCCTCCCGCTCTGGACGGGCAGCGTGGTCCAGCCCGACTACGGCGTGCTGGACGACAAGGGCACGTATGCGCTCATCGGCTGGGCTCGGGACGTGCTGCAGGGAAGGGCGCCCGTGCCTGGCCCGGCGCCCCGCCTGCAGGCCTGGCAAAACTCGGAGTCGGCCTGGTCTTACTAGTGGAGTGGTCACGCGTGTTAGGTGGAAGACCAAAGAAACGCCCCAACGAATTGTGCACACGCGATCACACACACACACACACACACACACACACACACACACACGTACGCGCGCGCGCGGCGGCGGCGGCGGCGGCGGCGGCGGTGGTGGCTCACGCCTCCACCGCGGCGACCCCCGCCGTCGCGGGCGTCTACTCGGCCGCCGGCGCGGGCGGCGGCGGCAGCACGAACGAGGGCGGGTGGAAGGTGAACGAGGGCAGCGAGGTTGAAAGGGTTTCGTGAGTAAAGACGACCTGGATCTTGTCGCCGTAGCTGAGGCGCACCTCCGTGTCCTTGCCGACGAGCTCGCCGTTAACCAAGGTGCCGTTCTGGGACGTGTCCGTGAGAAAGACCGTGAGGCGCGCGTTGCTGCCGTGCGGCGAGTCCTTGGGGTCGATGCGCAGGTCCTCCGTGTGGCCAGCGGAGGGCGAGGCGCTGCGCTCGGGGTAGGTCATGCGCGTGAGGAGCTTGAAGTGCCGGCTCGACACGTACGGAAGTTGGTTGTTCTGGCCAAAGCGAATGTCGGTGTGCCGCGAGCGGCCGGCGACGAACTGCTTGTGGCCGTGCAGCGAGAACACCTGGCCCTCGGAAGGGAACTGCTTGGTCGGGTTGCCCGGCGCGTCGGTGGCCAGCAGCTTGCCCCAGCAGTAGAGCCGCGGCGGCGACGCGTGGAAGAGCGCGGCGGGCGGGCGGGGGCCGCCGTGCGCAAGGCGTGCCTGCTGGATGTGCGGCCCGATCATGGCCACGAGGTCGCTCGCGACGTCGGCGGCGCGCTCCTCCAGGTCGGTGTACGTGCGCGTCGCGTCGCGGTCGAGCGCCACCGCACGCCGGTCGACGCCAAAGTAGTTCGCGACGAGCTCGCGCAGCTTGATCCACACCAAGCCCACGTTTCCCCACCACGAGGCGCCCCGCGCGTAGGCCTGGCGGCCCGGAAACCAGGGCGTCGACCCGTTGGTGAGCACGTGGTCCCAGCGCACGGCCGAGAGCATGGCCAGCAGCGCGGACCGCTTGCCGCCCATCGCCTCCACCGACGCGCCGACGAACGACAGCGGGCCCGTGCAGTACCACTTGAGCAGCGCGCCGAGCACCTCCTCCTCGTGCGCGCACATGAGCGAGTCGCGCTGCACGAGGTCCATGAGCACGTCGGCCGGCAGCGCGTGCAGCGACGAGTCGCGCTCCACGACCTCCGAGAAGAGGAGCGTGAGCGAGTCGAGGCACACCCGCTCGAGCGCCTCGCAGCCGACGTTGCGCGCGAGCACCAAGTACGAGACGCAGTTGGACGGGGAGAGGTCGTCGCGCCACGCCTCCACGCAGTAGTCGCAGAGCGGCAGCACCTCGTAGTAGTCGGCGAGCGCGTAGAGCTGCCCGCTCTCCTCGAGAGGGAAGGCGATCGCCTCCCCGTGGATGAAGCGAAGGAGCAGCTCGACGTGCTTCGGCTCGTGCCCGCTGACCTCGACCACGCGCTCGCTGCGTGGCCCCGCCAGCAGGTCGGGCCTGGCGAACGAGCCGAAGAGCAGCGTCTCGAACACGGGGGAGGCGCCGGCGAGCAGCGCGCTGCAGCAGTCAAACGTCGTCGCCGGCGTGTCGTCGTTGAGGCGCACCGACAGCTCGAAGTCGCCACGCTGCTGCGCATACATGCGCCGGAGCACCTTTTGGGCGTGCGCCTCGCTCGCCTGGATCGCGCAGCCGGTTGCCAGCGCGCCGCCGTTGCCGTCCTCCATCTCGTCATGCGAGCGCTTTTGCTTGGCCGGCACGGCGCCGGTGCCTGCGAGCGCGGCGGTCGCGTGGTGAGCACGACGCTCGGTCGGAAGGGGCCGCCCACCGAGGCCCAGCCCCACCTTTGCGGGCTCCACGGATTCGGCAGCGGCTGGCAGCGGCTGGCAACCAGTGACCCCAACCCGCGCCGTGCGTGCACTGCAGTGGCAAGGCGGGGAGAGGGAGGGGGCGGGGGCGGGGGAGCGCACCTGCACCGGCGCCCATCGCACCGTTGGTCGTCGTCGTCGTCGTCGTGGCCATCGCTCCGTGTGTGGGCAAGAGCGTGCAGTGCTCGCTTTCTGCGTCAAAGTTGCAAGTTCCAGGCCGCACAAAAGCGAGCGCGTGGCATGAGTGCCACAAATGGGAGGGGGGGTACAAATGCGTGACATTAGTGCCACAAAGGCACCCGAACGCGCGGGAGCAAACTTGCAGCTTCTGGCACACCTACACGCCATCCACACGCACACATGGACCTCGGCAAGTTCGCCTACCGGCCCGGAGCGGCCGCGCCGAGCAGCGATGCCACGCGTTCTGGTGGCAGAAGCAGCAGCGCCGGCCCGCGCCGCGCCAAGCTGCCCTCGTACTGGTCGGGCGGCGGCGGCAAGCGCCGCGCCGCGTGGGACGCGCTGGGCGACGACCTGCTCGATCTCGTCTTCAGCCACCTCGACGACCGCGCGCTCGTCAAGCTCGCGCGCTGCGACCGGCGCACGTGCGCGCTCGCGCGCGCGGCCGCGCGCCGCCACCTGGGGCTCTCCGCGTCGCAGTGGGAGGTGTTCCGCGCCGTGCTCGAGCGGCGCGAGAGCATCCTGCTCATGGGCGCGCCCGGCTCGGGCAAGTCCTTCCTGCTCAACGTGCTCAAGGAGCGCCTGCGCGTCCCGCTCGTCACCGCCTCCACGGGCGCCGCGGCCGAGAAGATCGGCGCGTCCACCTGGCACGCCGCGCTCGGGCTCGGCATCGGAACGGAACCCATCGGCAAGATCATGAGCCGCCCGCCGCAGTGGCGCAGCCACGTCGCGCAGTGCGGGTCCGTGCTGCTCGACGAGATCGGCATGCTGACGGCGCACGTGCTCGACCTGGGCGGGGAGGTGCTGCGTCGCACCAAGGGCGGCCTGCCGCAGATCGTGGCCTCGGGCGACCCGATGCAGCTGCGCGCCGTCGCCGCCGACATGGACGGCCCCTTTTACGCGTCGCAGCTCGTCAAGCAGCGGCTGCGGCCGTACATCCTGCGCGAGAGCCACCGGCAGGGCAAGCAGAGCAAGTTCCTCGCCATCCTCAACCGCGCGCGCGTCGGGCGCGCGACGGAGGACGACGTGCGCTGGCTGCACGCGTGCGCGCTGCGGCCCGCGCAGCTGCCAGCGGGCCGGGCGCCGCCGATGCTCGTGTGCACCAACCTCGAGGCCGACGCGCACAACAACCAGCGCATGGCCGCGCTGCTGGGCGAGTCCCATTACTACCCCGTGATCCACACCGGATCCAAGGACGAGTGCAAGTTGTGGCCGACGACGGTCATGCCCTTTCGGATGATGCTCAGCCTCAAGGTGGGCGCGCGCGTGCTGCTGACGATCAACCCGCGCGGGTGGGGCATGGAGTGCCTGCACAACGGCTCCACGGGCACGGTGGCCTCGCTCGGGGTCGGCTCGGCGTTGGTGGCGTTCGACTGCGGCGTGACGCGCACGATCCGGCCCCACACGGTGGAGAGGCGCAAGGACGACAAGGTCGTGGCCACGCGGTCGCAGCTGCCGCTGCTCGTCGCGTTCGCGATCAGCATTCACCGGGCACAGGGCGCGACGCTCGACCTGGTCTCGATCAACCTCGCGCGCGCGTTCGCGGCCGGGCAGGCGTACGTGGCCCTCTCGCGCGCGCGCAAGATCAACCACATCGCGCTGTCGGGGCTCCGGCTGAGCGCGCTCAACCACGTCGACCGCGAGGCGCTGTCGTTTTACCAGGCGGCCGTGGCGCGCGCGGCGCGGCGGCGCGACGCGCCGCGCGCGGCGCGGCGAGCCGATCGGCGTGACACACCGTGACGACGTGCGCCGCCACGAGGCGCTGCGCGCCGTCGGTGAGCGCGAAGGCGGGCCACGCGCGGCCCACGGCCCAGAGCAGCGCGCTCGCGGCCAGGCACGCGCACACGAGCGCGCCGTTGCCGCGCCCCGTCTCGGTGACGTAGTGCGTGGGCGTGTGCACGAGCGCAAAGTAGACCAGGAAGGCGTCGAAGGCCGCCTGCGCGCCGAGCAGCCGGTGCACCTCGCGCACGAGCGCGTGCACGAAGAGCGAGCCGCCGCCGCCGCCCAGCTCGCGGCGCAGGTGCACCCAGCTGGCGAGGCAGAAGAGCACGGTGACGGCGCGCGAGGGCAGCGGCAGCGCGAGCCAGCAGGCGTAGCGGCCGAAGACGCGCGGCTGGCTCAGGTCGGTCAGCCCGTGCGTCGCGACGACGGCGAGCAGCGGGCGCGTCCACGGCGCGAGGCGCACGTCGATGCGCGTCATGGCGTGTGTGTCTCTCAAATTATAAAAGACGCGAGGGAGTTTTAATACACGCGCACTAGCGCCCTCCCTCCTCACTCACTACGCGCGCGCCCCTGTGGAGCGCCGCCCAGACTTGTTGGGCTCGTCCGCCTTGAGCCGGAACTCGACGCGCGCCTTGTACTCGGGACTCAGGTCGGCGATCATGTCGAGCAGCCGCCCGGCCATGTCGGGCGCCTTGTTGATGACCCGGGCATAGTCACCCACTTTCGATCTGTAAACGTCGTACAGGGACCGCGTCAGCGCCTGGATGCCGCCCATGCGCACGGTCGTGGAGGCCTGGTCGCCTTCATACGGTGCGCCCTCAAGGTCGGTTTCCGCAATCTGGACGAGCGGCCGCGTGTCCTGCTGGGCGAGGGCTTGCTCGCACACGGCGACGAAAATAATCAGCGAGACGGCGCGCCTGAATGGCATCTTGCCCGGCTCCAGGCCTCTGACTTTCCCAAAGTACCGCATCAGCGTGGGGATGCCGCTCGACTTGACGAAGGCGCCCGCGCCCTCGGGCACCTTGACCACCTCCGAGAGGGTGTGGAGGACGTTGCCAACTTGCCCGCCGAGCTCCGCTGGAACGAGCGACTGCAGCAGCATCGGCACGACCCCTTGCTCCACCAGCTGCACGCGCATCTCGTCGCCCCGCCCCTGCTTCCCGCGCACCAGGCTAAAGAGGAGCAGCGACGCGGCCTCCATGCTGTCCTGGTAAATGTCCTTCCCCTGGTAGCCGCCGTACGTGCCCTCGTCGAGCCGCATGTCCTCGTCGGTGTCGTGAGCGGTGAAGGCCCGGAAGAAGAAGGCGACGGCCGGTGGGAGCACGTTTGCGCGCAGCATCATCGCGCGCACGTCGGTGCGCGTGCCGTCCTCCTGGCGCTGCCACGCCCAGTGCAGCAGCGTGGAGAGCAAGAAGGCCGCGTGCCGCTTGGCGGAGTCGGAGCCGCTCGTCAGCAGCGCCACCGTGGGCGTCACCGCGCCCGCCCGCATGAGCCGCTCGTTCGTCTCCTTGGCCTTGTTCGCGTTGTAGTGCGCGTCGTCGACCGACATCTGCGAGAGGCTTCGCACGGCCGCCTCCTTCTGCGCGTCCGTGCCGGCCTGCAGCAAATGCACGAGCGGCGCGATGTTGTCGCACTCAAACTTGGTGTGGTCAAACGTGGGCCGCTGGTGGGCCGGGATCTTTTCGCGCACGTACGCCACGAGCATCACCGGCAGCACCTGGTCGTTGCGCTGGAAGAGAAACTCGCGGAACTTGGTGCCCGTCTTGTACCCGCCGCGCAGCGCGTACTCGTGCTCCTTGACGAGCGAGTCGTACTGGCCGCGCAGCTGGGCCTTGTTGTAGTCGGCGTAGACGGCATTTTTCCAAAGGTCCTGGATGCCGGACGAGAACCCCATTTGCCTGTGGGAGATGTGGTTGGCGCACCCGAGGAGCGCGCGCGAGACGAGCATGTAGTAGGTCTCGGACCCGTCGTTGGCGGCGCCCTCGACCTTGTGCCCGGAGGTGTCGAGCCCCAGGATCTGGTTGAAGTCCTCCCACCCCAGATTCTTGGGCGTGTCGCCCCCGCTGGCGGAGAGCCCGGCGTAGTGGTTGGCCTTGCCCGGATCCTCGGCCAGGTAGATGGCCCTGCCAAAGCCGGCCGTCGTGACCCGCTCGACCTCGAAGCCGCCGTAGATGATGCCCTTGACGCCGCCGATGCCCGTGCCGTGCAGCAGGTACTTCTCGTTGACCTTGTTGTTGAGCGTCGTCAGGTCGTTCCGGCCGCTGTCCACGTACATGTCCCCGAGCGGCGCGTCGGTGCGCACGCACTCCTCCGACGTGCCAAACTCGTTGCACGCGCCGGGCGCGATGGACATGGTCGCGCGCTTCGCCTTGTACCGCTTGACGTGCTCGTGGTTGTCCTTGTAGATGATGTCGTAGACGCCCACGGGCGTGAGCGTGTTGTAGTCCCACGTGTACTGCTGGTCCCGCCCCTGCGAGAGCCCCTCGGGGTTGACGTTGTCGAAGAGCGCCTTGATGGCGCGGTAGCGGGACGGCGGCGCCAGCTGCAGCCGCGAGTTGGACTCCATCGCCCCCTCCATCTCGTTGGGCGCGGGCAACTCGATGAGCGGCTTGGCCACCCGTTCCGCCGCCTTGATCCCGCGCTTGCGGATCAGCTTCTCCGTGGCGATGCCCCCGGTGTCGTCCACGTCGTGCACCGCCAGCGCGGAGAGGTCGGGCAGCATCATTGCGCACGCGACGCACGCACGCACGCACGCGGCGCGGCGCGCGTGGTGCCCACCTCCTCGGTCGAAACGCGCGCCTTATCTGCCGCGCGCGCGCAAACTTGCCGCGCCGACACACCCACTACAGTGTACCCTTTGACTGATTTTAGGAACACTATTTTTGCTCATCACAATGTGAGCACTTTGCCACTCGGCCAAGGGTGATCACATTGTGTCGCTCCGGGAATTTCTAGAATCGTTTTAGTGAGGTTTTGAGGCGGAAATAGTGAGTTGGCTGGTTACCCAAGCAGTGGGAATGCGTTCCCACTTCAGCAAGCAAACAGTGACCCTAGCTTTTGAGTGGTACTGATTTTAGGGTCACTGTTTGCTTGCTGAAGTGGGAATGCATTCCCACTGCTTGGGTAACCAGCCAACTCACTATTTCCGCCTCAAAACCTCACTAAAACGATTCTAGAAATTCCCGGAGCGACACAATGTGATCACCCTTGGCCGAGCGGCGAAGTGCTCACATTGTGATGAGCAAAAATAGTGTCTCTAATTGTCAACTTTTACCGACTATAGTGCTGAAGTGGGAACGCGTGCCACTGATTGGGTAACCAGCCAACTCACTATTTCCGCATCAAAAGTCACTAAAACGATTCTAGAAATTCCCGGAGCGACACAATGTGATCACCCTTGGCCGAGCGGCTAAGTGCTCACATTGTGATGAGCAAAAATAGTGTCTCTAATTGTCATCTTTTACCCACTATAGTGAGTGCTTCG
>Ga0206129_10005991_pt1 | contig 12547 bp, 10 predicted proteins | sample Helgoland_Spring_8_FD_148616 | JGI IMG/M metagenome (GOLD analysis project Ga0206129, IMG submission 148616) | Pelagic subsurface seawater microbial communities from Kabeltonne, Helgoland, North Sea - Helgoland_Spring_Bloom_20160502_2 | ecosystem: Environmental > Aquatic > Marine > Epipelagic ...
CTGTTTTTGTAGGCTTCAATCTATCTGACTAGATGTGGACCATGTCCGATCAATACATATGCGTCCGCATCAATGATGGAATAGCTAAAAACATAAATAAATTAAGGATCTTTCCTTAACAAGAATATCCCTTCCAAGCTACCGAAAATGATCAGTATAGAACCTATTCAGCCCACAAAGCATATGCTATCTGAAGATAGATTTGAGGGCAGAAGCTGGTCTACATTATCAAATCACGCACGGAGTCATGTAAAGCTTTTACTTCTATAGTTTAAAGAGATATGGTGAGGTCTTTCCTGAATGATAATCATACTAATTGCAAAGTTTGTTGAAAGCACGGGTCTATGCCCTATGTTCAGTAAACATTTGATCCTTGGAAAAACTCAGAGAAGCACTCACCCACCGAGTTTAAGCCCGAAAGGCTTTGATGAAGGCATGAAGTATTTTATTGTTAGTTAGGTTACATACCTACATCCATATTCCAATTAGTAGGAACCCATAGCTTGATTTTCAATCGACGCTAATCTGAGTATTTCTTCATATTCCTCAGCTGATAAATCACGGCTGAAATAATGAATTGGATTTACTTTTACACCATTTTTAATAACCTCATAATGTAAATGGGGTGCCGTAGATTTGCCGGAATGTCCAGAGTAGCCAACGAGATCTCCTCGTTTGAGCCTTTGACCTTTTTTTACTAAAATTTTGTCTAAATGCCCATATTTAGTTTCATAACCAAAACCGTGGTCAATATGCACTTGTTTTCCGTATCCACTCAATGAACTTTTAGTAAATTTGACTTTGCCGTCTCCGGTGGCACGCACGGGATTACCCACCTCCAAAGAGAAATCTACTCCTGGATGCTTTCGTCTGGTTTTTAAATAAGGATCGATTCGATATCCAAAACCTGAAGAAAGACGTTTAAGATCTTCATTTGATACGGGTTGAATGGCCGGAAGCGCTGCTAAAAAATCTTCTTTATTTTTGGCCAATTCAACAATTTCATCATAAGACTTGGTTTGTATGTACATCTGCTTTTTTAGGGCGTCAATTTTTTGAAGATCATTTACGATGAGTGTCTCTCGTGAAAGGCCCTTTTCCATTAGCGCCCTGTATTTGTTGGCTCCTCCAGTACCTCCCGTCCTGATTTCATCAGCAAGAGGATTTACGCCAAAGATCACTCGATAAATATCGTCGTCTCGCTCTTGCATGCTCTGTAGGACCTGAGAAATACTTTCCATATCCTTGCCCATGAGGTTGTAGTACATTAGCAATTCTTGATTTTCTTTTCTTAACTGCAATTCCTCGGGAGACTCAAAATACACCATGTATCCAAAGACCAAACCGGTCGCGATGACCGTTGCTACAGTCAAAAAAGCAAGTGAGTTGATGAATATATCCCACTTAGAAGTACGAATTCTTTCGTATCTACAGGATTCGGTGTCGTAATAATACTTTATTCTTGCCATTGATTTTTATAGAAGTAATTTTGCAGTGCAAGGTTATAAAAAATTAAACTTATCTCTTTAAACAGTTGCAAACTTATAGTTTTAAGGAAATAATAGCAAATTAGGATTAAAATTAAGAATTTTACCCAATATGGAGTCCAAGTTAATACGAAAGAAATTTTTTGAATATTTCAAAGCAAAATCACATCAATGGGTACCTTCAGCACCTATTGTGATAAAAAATGATTCTACCCTCATGTTTACAAATGCAGGAATGAATCAGTTCAAAGATTACTTTTTGGGAAACAAGAAAGCTGACCAAAAACGCGTGGTAGATACCCAAAAATGCTTGCGCGTGTCTGGGAAGCACAATGATATTGAAGAAGTTGGTTTTGATACCTATCATCATACTATGTTTGAGATGTTGGGTAATTGGTCTTTTGGTGATTACTTTAAAAAGGAAGCCATCGCATGGTCCTGGGATTTATTGACCAAAGAGTTTGGACTGTCTGAGAAGCGTTTGTATGTAACCGTCTTTGAGGGGGATGAAAGGGAGCAACTTGAGACCGACATAGAGGCGAGAGATTTTTGGCGGACTCATGTACCTGAAGATCGGATCATCAATGGTAACAAGAAAGATAATTTTTGGGAAATGGGTGAAGTAGGACCTTGCGGCCCCTGTTCAGAAATACATATAGACTTGCGTGATGAAAAGGAATTGAAATTGATCCCAGGGGCTAGCTTGGTAAATAAAGACCACCCTCAAGTAGTGGAGATTTGGAATATCGTATTTGTTGAATTTAATCGTTTGACCTCTGGGGCTTTGCAAAATCTTCCAGAAAAGCATGTAGATACGGGTATGGGTTTTGAACGTTTGGCCATGGCCTTACAGGGAAAGCAATCCAATTATGATACAGATGTATTCCAACCCTTGATTCAAGCAGTAGCCCAACGTGCCCAAGTCCAATATGGAGCTGATGAGGCTACTGATGTGGCTATCCGTGTGATTTCAGATCACATTCGTGCCATCGCATTTACCATTGGAGATGGCCAACTACCTAGCAATACTAAGGCAGGTTATGTAATCAGGAGAATCTTGAGAAGGGCCGTGAGATATGGCTATACATTTTTAAAATTCAATGAGCCCTTTTTATTTGAATTGCTACCGATATTATCTCATCAATTCTCCGAAACCTTCCCGGAACTAGAAGCGCAAGAGAAATTCCTAGCAAAAGTGATCAAAGAAGAAGAAATAGCGTTTTTGCGTACCCTTGAGAAGGGTCTCGCTAGATTTAGTATGCTAAAAAAGAAGGTCAAAGAACAGATCGCTGGGGCGGATGCCTTTGAGTTGTATGATACCTATGGTTTTCCCATTGATTTGACGGCATTGATTGCCAAAGAGAATGGCCTTTCTGTAGACCTACCAGGATTTGAAAAGGAAATGGGCAAGCAAAAGAATCGATCTAAAAATGCAGCTACTCAGGACATGGGCGATTGGAATTTGGTACATGAGACATCTGTTGCTTCTGAATTTGTAGGGTATGATCTGCTGGCGACTGATACCCAAATTATTCGTTGGCGTGAAATAAAGCAAAAAGATGCGGTATTTTACCAGTTGGTGCTAAGTACGACCCCGTTTTATGCCGAGAGTGGGGGTCAAATCGGTGATTCAGGTCAACTGATAGGGATTGATGAAACAATTGACATCATAGATACCAAAAAGGAGAATGATTTGTTCATTCACAAGGTCAAAAGGCTCCCAAAAAGCTTTAAAGGAATTTTTAGAGCAGAGGTCAATCAAGAAAAACGTAGTTTAATTGAGAACAATCATACAGCAACCCACTTACTACATGCGGCTTTAAGAGAGGTATTGGGAGATCACGTACAACAAAGAGGATCTTTAGTCAATGATCTATCTTTACGTTTTGACTTTTCGCATTTTGCTAAATTAAGTGCCCAAGAACTGTCGGCCGTTGAGCAGCAGGTCAATCAAAAAATACGAAAGAATATTTCTTTGATGGAGCGCAGATCGGTTCCGCTTGAAAGGGCTAAGGAGGAAGGGGCTATGGCCCTATTTGGAGAGAAGTATGGAGACCATGTACGCATGATTCTTTTCGATGCCCCTTATTCAGTAGAGTTGTGCGGAGGCACTCATGTTAAGGCTACCGGCCACATAGGTATGTTTAAAATCACATCTGAAAGTTCCATATCGACAGGTGTAAGAAGAATTGAGGCCATTACGGCCTATATGGCGGAATCTTTTTTGTGGCAAAAAATAGGATTGCTGGATCAAATCGAGCAAACCCTAAAGCACCCTAAGGATACTTTAAAGGCTTTACAAGTGTTATTCAATGAGAAAAATCACTTGATCAATCAAATTGAGGCTTTTAATAAAGCAAAAACAAAAGAGTTGAAAAAGACGATGATGGAAGCTGTTGAAGTCTATAAGGGCGTAAACATCATTAGTTTTGAAGGTGTATTCCCTGATGCTGCTTCCGTCAAAGAAATTGCTTTTGATCTCAAAAGAGAGATGGATCCTCTGATTTTATTGATTGGAGCCAACGTGGGAGGGAAGCCTCTTTTAACCCTAATGATTCAAGAAGAATTGGTTCAGAAAAATGATCTAAATGCCTCGATATTGATCAGGCAGATGGCTAAGTCTATCCAAGGTGGTGGGGGAGGACAAGACTTTTATGCAACGGCTGGAGGTAAAAACGCAGAAGGTCTGAGCGCAGCGTTGGAGATAGGAAATCAAATATTAAAAGAAAAAATTTAAGCACTTTGACTATTTTAGAAACAGTAATAGGTCTGGAAGTACATGTCCAATTGAATACGAAAAGTAAAATATTTTCCTACGACCACAATGATTTTGGAAATCATCCCAATTCAGACGTTGGTGCCATTACCCTAGCACACCCCGGTACCCTGCCGATGGTTTCTAAAGAGGTCATTGACATGGGTATGAAATTGGGACTTGCTTTGGAAGGTAGGATTAATAGAAATTTAATTTTTGATCGCAAAAACTATTTTTATCCCGACCTTCCCAAAGGTTATCAAATTACTCAAGATACCACACCCATATGTAAAGGGGGTATTGTAAAAATCAGGAGTGATGATTTTCCACATTTTGATATTGAGCTGACCAAAATTCATTTGGAAGAAGATGCAGGGAAATCCATACATGTTCAGAATGCAGATTTTACCAATGTAGATCTCAATAGGTCGGGAGTTCCTTTGGTAGAGATTGTGACGGAGCCTGTTATTACCTCTTCCGAGCAGGCCGGCTTGTGTTTAATTGAACTCAGAAAATTAGTAAGGTATTTGGGTATCAGCGATGGTAGTATGGAGCGAGGATCCTTGCGCTGCGATGCTAATATTTCTGTGAGACTACCCGGAGCTCCTCTAGGGAGCAAAGTAGAAGTCAAAAACATGAATTCAATCAAGAATGTCCGAAAGGCCATCGATCATGAGATTGAACGTCAAACAAAAATGACCGCTGCCGGAAAAACCATTATTTCTGAGACACGAACGTATAACGCTGAGAGCAATACTACTTCAGGTATGCGTAACAAGGAAGTATTGAATGATTACAGATACTTCCCGGAGCCCGATATCAGTCCGATTGTGATCAGTGATGAATGGTACGAATCTGTAAAAAAGTCACTTCCAATCTTACCAGCCCGGGTTAAAAAGACATTGATTGAGGATTATGGCTTGCCTAATTATGATGCCAACTTATTGAGCGATGATCGTTTGATCGCAGCGTATTTTTTCAAAACGGCAAGTTTTTGTAAGCATTATAAGCTGATATCAAATTGGATCATGGGTCCTGTGAAATCTTATTTGAATGAAAATGGAATAGGTATAGACACCTTGAATTTGACTCCCTCAAAATTAGCAGACTTGATCAATGCGGTTCAGCAAAAAGAGATCAGTCATTCAGATGCCACACAACAAGTTTTTAATTATATTTTGAAACATCCACAGATTGAAGTGAGCGAATCTATTGTAACTTTGGGTCTGGCTCAACTAGATGATTTTTCTGAAATGCAACAGTTAATAGAAGATGTTTTAGCAGCTTATCCAGCTAAGGTTAAAGAATATCATAATGGGAAAAAAGGCGTTATAGGGATGTTTATGGGGTTGATCATGAAAAAAGCGGTTGGTAGAATAGACCCTCAGAAAGTTAATGAAATGATTAAAGGAGCTATAGATAAGATAAAATGATCAAGTATTTCTTAGTAATTATGACGTTTGCCTTAGGATCAGGCTGCAGTCCTAAGTCATCATTGTTAAAAGTAATTCTTGTCTTGGATGACGACATCACTGGAGAGTGGGTTTGGTTACAGCAAGTACAAGAAATTGGCCTGGTATCCATTGATTCTGCTGAGCTGTCTTCAGGAACGGCTGTTTTTTTCATTGAACCTGAACCTTCTGAATTTTATCGTTTGGACGTGTTTGGAAGAAAAAACATCAATTTGATCGTAGGGCCTCAAGATAAAAAAGAGGTCGTCATCAGGACCTCGATCAAATCCGCTGCTCTCGTCGAAGCCGAAGGGTCTATGCAGACTTCATTGATGATTGCTATGGACAGTACAGTACGCAAGAAGCAGAGCGATATGCAGTTGCTCAATCAAGAAGCTATGCAAGCGAGATCACAAGGGGATATAAATACTTTTAATGCGGTAGTCAACCAATTTAATTATCTAAATAAGCGCCATGATGATCATCTCATGGATCAAATACGAGATGCTAGTCCTCAATTGGCAGGTATTTACGGATTGAATTATATTGATATAGAGAGCAATTTTAGTTTTGTGGACAGCTTGGCCACCGTTTATAAGAAGGCACTACCTGATCATATCTTTACCTCAGATCTTTTGTCGAAGGTCAATACTTTGAGAAGTCTCACCATCGGAGTATCGGCACCTGAAATCAGTTTACCCGATACCTCGGGATCTATGTTTAATCTGAGTTCATTGCAAGGCAATTATGTATTGATTGATTTTTGGGCAGCATGGTGTAGACCCTGTCGTCAAGAAAATCCAAATGTGGTAAGGCTTTACAATAAATATCGAAATGAAAACTTTGAAATTTTAGGGGTTTCATTGGACCGAACAGATCGTGCTTGGAGGAAAGCGATAGCCGACGATGGCTTGGAGTGGATTCATGTTTCAGATTTAAGTTATTTCAATACTAAAGCTGTAAAAGATTATCAAGTAAGCTCCATACCTCAAACTTTCTTAATCGATCCGGAAGGGAACATTGTGGCCAAAGGACTAAGAGGCGCTACGTTGGAAGCCAAGCTTAAAGAACTTTTTGATTAAGCATTAAACCAGGCTTTGAGAACTAGCCAAAGTTTAATTTTAGCTTCCTTATGGCTGTCTAAAAAAGAAATGTTGTGAGTGTGTAAAATTTGATGAGATTCCTTTTCTTGAAGGGTATTTAGCTTTTTTTGTTCATTTTGATAGCCAAAAATGATAGTTTTTTCAAAAAGGATCGCACCCTGCCACGATTCAATCACTGTAGTGGTCTCGATATCTTGATGAATAGCTTTGAGTAGTTTGGTCAGCGTGATTCTAGAAGTATCCGTGAGTGGCTCGGTAATTACCTGTAGACCGGGCGATCGAGTCACTTCTTTTTTCTCAAGCGGAAGTTCTATAGATTGGCTAGGTTTGGGAGGTTTTGTTTGATTCGTAGCTCCTTTTTTATCTATTTCATCAACTTTATACAATTCCTCTGTGAGGATGAGATGAAGGTTTTCTACTGCTGTTTTCATTATTTTATGCCGTCAATCATTCAAGTATTTCACAAAGTCTATTCTAATTGTCAATATAAAGCTACTGATGATGAAATCCTAAAAGGGAACAGCTAGGTACCATCATTAATTGATGATTTTTGTCTTAAATTGATTTTATAAATGAATTTAAATGGCTGTTGAAGTTCATGAGAATAGATTTCATTCAAAGCCACACTAAAAGCTGCAAACTAATATTTGAACTGCAGGAACAGAGAGTCCCATACAATTTTTACCCATCGAAAAATTTAGACCACGCCATTCTTTATTATTTTTTTTTCAATAAAGAGCTGCTCATCTATTGATGGGAATAAGGCTAAAGCAATTTGATAATAATGTTTTTGAAGTACCTTATCGGGTAGTCCTAGACCAGACATTTTCCAGTGGGCATGACGCATTCGATAATAATCAAAGTATCAATTTTTTTTTTTAACACCCGAAAATAGGTATGATATTCATTTACTTTGAAACTATCTTTTCCAAAGAATATGCGATCTCGATATTGTACAAAAAAAATGTCAAGTTCTTTTGGGTGTCGTCCCAATTCAGCAAATACTGCCCCGATTTCTGTCATCAAATTAGGATATAGATCCAGATCGTTTCCCATCTAACCCAAATGGACATTGATGAAGGTAGTATTTGAATGTTTTTTGAAAACAACATGTCGTTCGGTCAATATAGATTCAAAAGAGGATACCTTCTCTGGGTTACGGTAACGTCCTGGTTTTTGGCGTAATTCCTGCTAACGTTCGTTGAATTCGTCTTTAGGGTCCCAAAAGGAGAACGGTTCGGCGGAATGAATGAGCACAGGGATTTTATGTTTTCCACAAGCTGCCCAAATGGGATCTAGGCGCGGATCGTCAATGGCGATACGATTTCTATCACGGTCTTTGTCTGTTAATCCGAGCAACTCGTATACTTTTAGACCTATGACGCCTTGAGCAACCGCATAAGCTATTAATTTTTCATTTTGTTCAGTAAAATCAGTATCATCAATCAATTCAAAATCAACATTTAAAAATAAGCCGAAGCGGATAGGCACGTTGTCATGGATGTTTGCTAGCGATTTCTTCAAATACAAGACTCGAAAGCCACTTAAGTTCACTATGAAAGCCATATTCAGTGTATTCATTTCATGGACCATTTTAGATAAATCCTTGACAGGCATGTCAAATTGATTATTATGAACATTAAAAAATGAATATTTTGAATACGTAATGGTATTTTCAGGTACTTTTATAGTAGAGATGGGTGTATATTCCTCAATGTCCATCACGTTGGTCTGCTCACGAATGGCATCATAAGAATAATAAATGTCAATGACGGCTATAGCAAAAGCAAGACTTACCGTCAAAAAGATTTTAATAAGGCGAATCAACCAGCGAATCAATTGATTGGAATGTTGATTTCAGGGGTATCCCAGCGCATACGTAAAAGGATATTTTTAGAGGATTGTTTCACAGTCTATAGTAAACTGTTCAATGATTTCATTTAGGCTACTTTTTTCAAGATTATTCCGGGCAATGATTCCTGCTGGATCAGGTTCTTGTGTACTCGATCCGAAAGGATCAGTATGAACAATTAATTCTCAATAACTTTCTTGTGGAAAGGCATACAACCGATAACTGCCAGCATCTACATCGACACCTGAAAATGTGATCGCTTGATTGACTTCTATTTTTGTAGCTAAATTAGCTCCTAGGCGCCCATATTTTTCGTAAGGCAAAAGTACTCCTTGGGATTCATTTCCGAATAGAAGGCGACCTTTTTTTAAGATCGGTAATAGGTGACCTACATCTTTAAATCATCTTATCAAATACTGCGATCCCTTGAGGGCTTTTGGATTGATGATCAAGGCATAATAGAAATAGCCAAGGACCGCTAAGATCAATATTACGACAGTAATACTGCTTTTTTTAATCAAGTTCATATGATAGGGGAGTTAATTATCCAAGCTATAAAATCATATCTTCTCGAGGGATCAAATTGAATAAAAGATTAATGTGACCTATCGTTTAGGTTTCACATCAGGGTGTCTGTGAATATTTCGGCAGGTTGTATCCGTTAGTATGCTATTTATAAACTTGATGGCTGATTTTATTTATTATCTCATTTTTTCTTAATCAAGGCATTTTTCAATAACTCTAGTGATATTTTTTTCAACTAGGCCGGCTTCCAAGAGGAATAAGGATAGAGCAATCGAGTCAAGACGCTTCCCTAACAAGGGATTATAGAAGATCGAGGAAGTTGTAAATCAGATGAGGTTTCATTTTTTTTGATAATAATTAATTGGAATATAGGCAATCTACAGATTTTAAGCTAATAATTTATTGGAACTCTTCTTCAAATTTTGGTAGTCTCCTATTTTTTAGCTCTTTTTTTTTCAATTCTTCTACGTTTTTTTAACTCATAAACGAGATCCATAATTCCTGGACTAAAATCATTCCAATAATTTCAACATTTTATTTTTTATCAGTCGATGAATAAAGATTTTAATTCAAGGGCATTTTTAGGCTCCATCCTTTTGGCAAGCACTAATCGTAGTTGCCTTCTTCTCAAGGCGCCTCTGTAAAGCTCTTTTTCGAAGAGTGATTCAGGTACTACTTCAGGAATTTTCAATGGCTTCCCCTCTTTATCAACAGCGACAAAAGTAAAAAAAGCAGTATGCGTTTGATTTTTTTTTACATTTGGAATGTCTTCAGCGATGACTTTGATGAAAACTTCCATCGAAGTAGTAAAGGCACGAACCACGAAAGCTTTGATGGTAATTACATTACCAATGTTGATGGGTTGTGAAAATGAAATATTATCAACAGATGCGGTTACCACGACGTTATTGCAATGTCGCTGTGCAGAGACTGCGGCCGCTATGTCCATCCAATGCATCAATCTTCCACCAAAAAGATTATTGAGATTATTGGTGTCATTGGGCAGGATCAATTCAGTCATAGTGACTTTTGATTCCTTACAGGTTTTCTTCATTTTTTTCTTACCATCCATCCTTACCTAGTAAAGGTACAAAGCTAAAATAGCTGAATTCTTTTATTGAGGCTTTGTTTTTTGATAACTTTTTTATAGCGATCATTTTTTGCTGTTTCTGACCGCCCACAGGGATCACCAAGACACCGCCTATTTTCAATTGTTTGATGAGGGTCTCTGGGACATTAGGCGCACCTGCTGTTACTACAATACTGTCATATGGAGCATGTTTGGGTAAGCCTAGGGAGCCATCTCCTTGAAAGAAATGAGGTTGATAACCCAGTTTAGGTAAAAAATCCATTGTCTTTTGAAATAACTTTTGGTTGTATTCTATGGTAAAGACTTCTGCACCTAATTCTAATAAGATAGCAGCTTGATAGCCTGAACCAGTCCCAATTTCCAAAATTTTATCGCCTTTTGAAACATTGAGTAGCTCGGTTTGAAAAGCTACGGTATAGGGTTGACTGATGGTTTGTTTTTCACCAATAGGAAAGGCCTTATCCTCATAAGCATGCTCAAGAAAAATAGAGTCAAAGAAGACATGTCGAGGCATTTTTCCAATAGCTGAGAGCACCGTTGTAGATTTTATTCCTTTTCCTTTAATCTCCTTAATTAGTTGTCTTCTCAAACCCTTAGCTTTATAGCTATCTTCCAAATTATTCATATCATTGCAAATCAAAACTAATTATCCATAATTTTACAACATGTTTACAGGAATTGTAGAGGTTCAAGGTAAAGTTTCTGAAATTGTTAAAAAAGATCGCAATTTTAACTTTTGTATCAGCTCGCCGCTTAGTTCGGGGCTTAAGGTAGATCAAAGCATTGCGCACAATGGGGTATGCTTGACGGTCACGGCTGTGGAGGGTGACAAGCATTGGGTTACCGTCGTTGACGAATCCATGCAAAAAACCAATCTTGAAACACTTAATATCGGCGACTCAGTTAATTTGGAAAGGTGCATGATTGCTAATGGGAGATTTGATGGTCATGTGGTACAAGGTCACGTAGATAAGACCGCTTGCATTCTCTCCATTGAAGATGCGCAGGGGAGTTGGCTTTTTACTTTCATATTTGATGACCCTAACAACCTTATGGTTGAAAAAGGGAGTGTGACGATAAATGGAATCAGTCTTACTTGTTTTAATGTATCGGAAAACCAATTTCAGGTAGCGATCATTCCCTACACATACGAGCATACTAATCTAGGGGTTCTCAAAGAAGGGGATAGGGTCAATATTGAATTTGATATTATAGGGAAGTATGTTGAAAAAATCTTAAGTAAGAGAATTTCCTAGTTTCTTGATTACTAGGCTATGTAATTGATAGCATAAATACCCAAAAAACCCACCTACCAAAAAACCCACAATGACATCACCAGGGTAATGTACACCTAGGTAGGCACGTGAATAGCCAACCATTAGGGCCCAAGTGAAAATAGCATAAGCCAGTATTTTCTTCTTTGTTTTCAAGAGCATAAGGTAAAAAACAGCGAGTCCCATCGTATTAGCGGCATGCGAAGAAGCAAATCCGTATTTACCACCACAACCTTTCACTATTTCCACAACGATGGCAAGACTCTGATCTAGGCAAGGTCTTAAGCGTTGAAAATAGGGTTTCATAAATGAAGAAGTAAACTGATCTGATAAAGTTAAGCTGATCACAATAAAGAGTAAGGGGATCCAAAAACGTTTACCATACTGCGCATAAAGTAAGAAGATAAGATATAGATACAAAGGAATCCAAACGAACTTAGCCGATAGAAAAATCATGATGGGATCAAGAAAGGGTCTTCCTGCACCATTGATCAGATCTAACAATGTAAGATCTATGGATTTGATGAATTCAATCATTATTAATCCAATCAATATCTTTGACTAGATAGGCCAATGTTTTTGCCTCAGGACTTTCTTTTTCTGGTTGATGGTTATATTCCCAGCTGGCAAAAGGAGGGAGGCTCATCAAGATGGATTCCGTTCTCCCATCAGTATCTAATCCGAATTTCGTGCCTTTATCTAAAACAAGGTTAAATTCCACGTATCTGCCTCTTCTCAGGTACTGCCAATCTTGCTGTTCTTTAGTAAAGGGGCGATCTCTATTTCGTGATATTAATTTTGTATATATGGGTAGAAATCCATTACCCAAATTCATGACAAATTGCCAAAGTTGTTCTTTTTCGTTGGCCTCTTTGGAGGATAGACGATCAAAAAAGATTCCGCCGATCCCACGGGTTTCATTTCTGTGCTTTATGAAAAAGTAGTCATCGGCCCATTTTTTAAATTGAGCATAATAGCCGGAATCATATTGATCACAAATTTCTTTTAGT
>Ga0206129_10005993_pt1 | contig 12545 bp, 14 predicted proteins | sample Helgoland_Spring_8_FD_148616 | JGI IMG/M metagenome (GOLD analysis project Ga0206129, IMG submission 148616) | Pelagic subsurface seawater microbial communities from Kabeltonne, Helgoland, North Sea - Helgoland_Spring_Bloom_20160502_2 | ecosystem: Environmental > Aquatic > Marine > Epipelagic ...
TGACTGGCATCACCGATGGCAGCAACCAGCGCGGTGGCAATCATCGGGCCGACTCCACGCAGTTGCTGTAAACGGACGGCCATTGGCTCACTTGCCGCGATCGCAGATATCTCGCCATCGAGTTCGCCCACGCGCTCATCAAGTGCGCGCAGATCATCCCACAAACCCTTCAGCAGACGACGAAAACGTATAGTCAAACCGTTATCCGCATCTTCTAGCCAGCACGGTATTGCGCGACGCAGCATCAGTAATTCCTTCGGCGCAATGAGGCCGTACTCGGCGATCAACCCACGAATCTGATTGGCTTTGGCGGTCCGCTGTTCGATTAAGCCGGCCCGGATGCGATGCGTCGCCTGGATATCCTGTTGTTCGATGGTCTTGACGGCGACGAAGCGCATGCTGGGGCGGCTCATCGCCTCACAGATTGCCTCGGCATCGTTAGCGTCGTTTTTGTTGCTCTTGACGTACGGTTTGACGAACTGAGGCGCGATCAGCCTCACCTGAAATCCGCGTGCCTGTAGCTGCCGCGCCCAATGGTGCGCACCGCTACAACTTTCCATGCCGATCTCACAGCCGGGCTCGATCTTATCCAACACCGTTTGCAGCCAGCGATCACGAGGTAAACGCTGCCGCCAGACTGGTTGCTCATGACGATCCACGCCGTGAATCTGAAACACGTTCTTGGCCAGGTCGACCCCAATGCGCATAAGCTTCATGTGTGGACTCCTTCTCACTATTGACTGTGGTTCGCACCTTCAGTCTGGCACTCAAGATGCCGAGGTGAGGAGGAGTCCATCCCATTGCTTATGGCCGTTCTCTGCCGATCATGGTTACAGTGCGTGCTGATCAAACCAGATGCAATCGGTGGTCAGATCGAATGCAAACGGATGGTCAAGTGGAGTGCAATTTCGCACGTGCCAAACGTTCCATTGCAGCACGAGGTGCTTGTAAATTCGAGCCAAGGGACGCCGAAATACTTCTAACCTAGGCATAGGCGGGATATCTGAAGGAATCATGGCAGACCTCCGTTCAATAGAACAGCGCCGCAAAATTATGCAATCGGTTGGAACGGTTCATACCGGGCCGGAGATGGTCGTACGCCAAACCCTGCATGCCTTGGGCTATCGGTACAGACTGCACGGAAAAGACTTGCCTGGAAAACCAGATATCGTTTTTGCAAAAAAACGTAAAGTGATCTTCGTTCACGGCTGTTTTTGGCACGGGCATGGTTGCCCCAAGGGGCGCCTACCCAAAAGCAGACTGGATTACTGGGGGCCAAAAATTGAGCGCAATAGCCAACGGGATCGTGAAACCGAGAGCACCCTTCGGGTGTTGGGATGGGACGTTCTGACCGTATGGCAATGTGAGCTTAAAGACCTTCACGACTTACGGTGTCGTTTGTCGGCGTTTCTTGGCCCCAGAAAAAAACCGATCGACATCTGATCCAGAATCGCGTAAATTCCACGCCTCGTATGAAGGCGATGATTTTTCTCGCCGAGGGAGGAATGCAGATGACACGACCAATTGGAATAGATCTCTTTGCTGGGGCAGGTGGAATGTCCCTGGGCTTCGAACAGGCGGGCTTTGACGTGGTAGCTGCCGTTGAGATCGACCCAATCCATGCAGCCGTGCATTCTTACAATTTCCCCAACTGTGTGGTGATACCTCAATCGGTATCCTCGTTAACGGCTGAGGATATTCGTGACACTGCGAACATTGGCCGCCGAAATGTGGATATCGTTTTTGGTGGCGCCCCGTGCCAAGGCTTTAGCTTAATGGGGCAGCGCGCCCTTGATGATCCGCGTAACTCGCTGGTCAAAGACTTTGTACGCATTGTCGTAGGCTTGGAATCCTCATACTTTGTTTTTGAAAATGTTAAAGGCATTACGGTTGGACGACACAAGCAGTTTCTTGCGGAGCTCATAGAAGAGTTTCAGAGCAACGGCTATGACGTTCTGCCTTGGAGAGTGCTAAACGCAGCGAACTATGGCGTACCTCAGGAACGAGAGCGCTTGATTCTGATTGGGGCAAAGCGTGGACTAAAACTTCCTGAGTACCCGGAGCCGACAACTAGGTCGCCTAGATCTTCTCTGCTACTCGATGCGCAGCTGCCAGAGGGACCGTCTTGCCAAGATGCTCTGGGAGATATTCCTGATGCAGAAGATTACGAGGCGTTGATCGAAAATGATTCGACAGCCGTCAAGTGGGGACGTCCGAGTGCCTATGCCAAAATGCTTCGCGACATGGTTGCCGAGTCGAACTACTACGGCTACAAAAGAAAATGGAACAAAGAACTACTAACAAGCAGCCTTCGCACGAATCACTCTGAAATATCTCGTGCTCGATTTGCGTCAACCGAGATGGGCCAGGTAGAGCCTACCTCTCGATTCTTTAAGCTGCACGCTAATGGGGTGTCTAACACGCTTCGTGCGGGCACTGATTCTGCTCGGGGTGCATTCACCAGCCCTAGACCCATCCACTATAAGTACCCGCGCTGCATCACTGTGCGCGAAATGCTTCGTCTACATGGCTTTCCAGATTGGTTTCGTACGCATGTAACGAAATGGCACGGGGCGAGACAGGTCGGGAACGCTGTTCCTCCGCCACTGGCTCGAGCAGTCGCAGCAAGCATCATTGACGCGATTGGCTGGGAACCCTCCAGTCCAACCGGCGCCATTTTGATGGGGGATGAGAGACTACTTTCGATGGACATGGGCCAAGCCTCTCGCCATTTCGAAATCAATGTTCCGATCAAGCAGCGAGATCGCAAGGGGACACCGAAACCTAGGCAGTCAGCCACTCAGCCCGCTTAGTTAAATGCCCTTTACCTTCGGCTGAAGCACGAACATAGCGTCTCGATGGAATGTCGGGACGCTAAACTGACCTAACGTATCCCTGGTCACTGCTGCGAACTCGACCACGTAAATCCCTTTATTCTTGATCGCTGCAATTGCGACTGGGATTACGAGTTCAGTATCAGTCGACTCAAAAGCTGCTATCACTTGACGGCCAATTTGTTCGGTTAAAATGCGCTGATTACCTTGTTTAGCTTCAACTGTAATGAGCAAATCTGATTGGCTACCATCAGGTGCCGCGTGGAGCGCTCGAAACAAAGCATCTATCTGAACTCTTCTCAGCTTGATGTCCATTTGAAGATGGGTGAGCTCCAATGCATCAATCTGGCTGTTTGTAGCGTTAGCAAAGTGACTTTCTATAATTCTAAGGTTCACCGCTACCTGTAGTAACCACGACTCATCTGTACGCCCTAGCGCCTTCGACGCAAGGGGTAAGCTGAGGCTTTGAACAGGGAAACTAGGCGTTGCGTCAGATGGAAGAAAGTCTTCGTCGAGACTGTCCAATGCTCCATCCACCCCGTGAACGAATTCAAAAATTGCTCCATCACCAGTCCTTTGGGCTCCACCGATCTTTAGATCCTTCAGGCGTTGTGGCCAAATTTTCGATGCGCTTTTGCCTCTGACTATGTCCTTCATGAAATTATACGCGTTGCCGTCCGGCTTCAGCTTGGTTCCATGGTGCTCTGCGCAATAGCGCTTCGCCTCTTGGACGTCCACGTTGCTCACCAAAGTGCGCGAAAACGTCTGGGTATTCTCGTCATAAAGCGTATCGAATATCCGTTCGATGATTATCGTTTTATCGCTAACGGCCATCCACCAGTCTCCCTCTGAAATTTACGATCAGAGATGGTAGCAAGAAAGACCTAGACCGAGGTGGGTGCCACGCTGATCCAACACCAATCGGCAAAAATGCAGCACTGGTAATGGCTCACAAGGTAGGAGCTTGGGCATTAGAATTTTGGTGACTAGGTCAATTTTGCGCTGGCGATAACACTGTTTTCTCAGCTAACTCCCCCATGATTCAAATGGGTCAAACTCTCGGCAGACTCGGTAATGGGGAGTGGCATTGGCAAGCCTGACCGAGATCGGACCCCCGTGGGGTGAGGTGTTATTAGTTATATAGTCATTACCTATTAATCAATTGTTATCGATTGTGATTTATCTATCATGGCCAAACAGTACCTACATCAAGCTAGAGATAGGTCATCAGTTAAAAAGTACACAGAGCACCTACCTGATATGCAGACAACCAATCAGGTACATCACCATGACCAAGAGCAATACCTATACCCACCTTTCCCAGTCCGACACCGCCATCCAGATCGAGCGACTCGTCCAAGCCATCGAGCAGCATGACAGCCCAGCATTCAGGTTCAAGCAAACCCGTGCAGGGTATGAGCGAGTTGAGGGGACCAGACTCTCTAAGTATTTCACTCACATCCGGCAAATGATGGATCTATTCGATGATCGCGTTGAATACCGCTACAGCGAACACCTTCAAGCATTCAGAGAGGCCTGTCAGGATCTCGGATTGGAGCGTCACCCTGATGGTCCTGTCTGCCTGAATGAAAGGGGTACGGCTTACCTCGATCATCACCACAGTATGAACGTCTTGGTCGCACGTATCCGTCAATTGACTCGTGAGCGATGGTATCTCCGCAGAAAGGATGACCTCCGCCACCAAGCTAAGAAGCAGGCCGGTAGCGTCACCGATTACGTTGATGCGGTGCTTGATCGTTACTCTCGCACCACAATAGTCAGGGTCAATCTGTACTACCTCAAGGAAGCGCAGGCAAGGTTACGTGTTGAGCACGTATTCGACGACCTGGATCGGCTGATTCGAGAGCGTGAGCGCAATCCGATCTTCGACCTTGAGACTGGTTACATCTTCAGTGTTGAACAGGGTGAAGACAGGGGATACCACATCCATGCGGCTTTCTTCTTCAACGGTAATGAGGTGCGCGGAGACATCTATAAAGCCAAGCAGATTGGCGACTTGTGGGGGCGGATTACGCGGGGGCAGGGCTACTTCGATAGCTGCAATCACAACAAAGAGAAAAAATACGGAAGTAGGCGCGGTATTGGCATCATCTTGCGTAGTGATCGAAATATTCGTCCCCATGTCCACTACGCGATGAGCTATCTGGTCAAGGATGATCAGCAGTTGCGGATGAAGCCGCTCCGTGGCAAATGCCTACGTAAAGGATGGCTAAGGTAGAACATCCGGGGCGATTCACATCGAGGGGCTGTTTGCCGTTCTCTACTGATCATCACCACAGCGCTAGCCGGTCACGTCGAATGCAAACGGTTGGTCTGCATGGATGCAATTGACTCCTCAGTGGCAATCCTAAGAGGGTCAAGTCCCATGCAGGTACGCAAAGAACGAACGGGCAATATCGAATGAGCTCAAATTAGTGGCAGGCGAAGCGACATGAACACGGCTATGTACTTGGCCAAAAAATAAAAACTGAAATGAAGTCAATAAGGGGCATGCGCCCCCCTATGTAGGACTAGCAAGGCGACTGTTCTAACCTGTGTCGCAGTGCTCAGGTCATTTTTTATTGCAACAGATAACCCATCGCCTGGTCGTCTTTGTCGAAGCAGAGGATGGTTTCACAGTAGCCGCCCAGTTGGTCGACGTTGGATTCACTCACCGAAGGCAGGTACTTACCCAGTTTGGCAATAGGGACTTTTTTGCTGTTGATGTAGCAATCGTCATCCATACGTGGGTTGCACCAGGCAGTCTTGACTTCAGGCCATTCGGACTGGGCCGAAGTGGAAGGTGGCTGAGCCCCTGTCTGGGCATTTCCTTTTTGAGCTTGCCAGGCGGCGTAGCCACCTTCGTAGCGCTTGTCAAAAGTGGCTGCGAGTTGATTATCAGGGACGCCAATATCCAGGTAGAACTGGTACAGGATAGAACCGGCATCGGCATACGACACTTGACGAGAGGTATCGACACGGTAGGCCACCGGCTTGCCGTCGGTGCTGGTGCCGATGCGGTACCAAATCGATAGGTTGAACAAAACATCCTGCTTCCATTCACCCACCATGGCATTACTTATTCGGCACTTTCCGCGCAGGCACTGGCCACTTACCTGGTTGATATAGCGCACATCCTGTCGTCGTTGGGCGTCAAAAATGAGCACATTGCGGGTCATCTCCAACCACGTGCATTTCAGCATGGGCTGTCCATTGCTGGCTTTCTTGTAAATGCACGGGATAGCCTCGGGGAGACCGCTGGTTGTGGTTTCGTCCGGAAAGGCGAGACTAGTCCACGTGTAGTCGACTGCGGCGCTGGCGTTGGCACACAGAGCAAGCAGCATGATGCCGAGTATCCGTTTCATGAGGTAACTCCAATTTGTCGTTCAATGTGAGAGCGAAATAGGTTCCGGTCGTTAAACGATCGGTGATGAAACAAACGAACCCGCAGCGGAACAGACGAGCTTCGCTGTTGGTAATAGAGGGATTGAGCGGGGCTATTTTTTGTAGATGACCCTGAGCCGCTTATTTACATAATCCTTGATAATTTCGTAGTCGGGGTTGTAGGTGATTAGCCCATGTCCCACGCTTGCGACGGCCCCGAGAGTTGCCACAGCCAGTGTTGCAGGTGTGGTGAGTACGGTGAATACAGCACCGAGTGCGCCACCCTGTACCACAGCACTTTTCACGTCGCTTTTGACTCGACATTTCAACCCCTGGCTTTCAATCTTGGTTTCGACAAGTTTGATACCTGCCATGAAATTGCCCCTGAGGCCATTGATCTCAAAAGACGCTTTGCTTTTCACGAGCCCCTCGATCTGTGCTTCATTCAGGCCGGTTACGACGATCATGGTTTTCTGAGCTCCCTGCAACGGTAGTGATTTAGAGAAAAAGTCGAATATCAACCTTTTAGGGTGAGTCTCGATTTGAAAGGTCCTTCATGTCAATAGGTTGATCGCCAACTATCCAGGTTGAACTGGAGGGTGGCATGTCAAAAACCGAATCGAAGCAACTGACGAAGCTAGTGGGCCAAGCAATTGCTCGCCAGCGTGTCCGTTGCAAGCTGAGTCAGGAGCAGGTGGCCGAGAGGCTTGGGATTGGCAGTGAGGCGGTGTCGCGCATCGAGCGCGGGATCGTGATGCCCAACGTTGAGCGATTGGTGGAGTTAGCGGGCATTTTTGGCTGTGAGACAGCCGACTTGCTGACTGAGGGGAGTTCACGTCCGGAAGATCAGTCGCGCCGGCTTTACGATCTGCTGTCGACGCTGGACATGAGCGACCGTACGCTCGTCATGGGCATGGTGGAAGGGCTTGTTGAGCGTCTCGGTCGTGGCTGAGTAGCTGTTTCACGGCGGCGGAGGCACTGGCTCCGCTGTCTTTTCGTCGAATAGCGCGCCGCAACGCAAGCATAAGCAATCGAACCCCGAGAATTGATACTTTCCGACATCGTCAGCGACTCGCAGTGCTGACGGGTAGGCAGGAGCGATAGCAGCCAGCCCGCTCAGTAGTGAGTTGTATCCAGGACGACCTTGAGCGTTTTCATGCGTGTTCTGAGATCCCCGTAATGCTCCATCGGCCAGGCCGATCAGCAGGGCGATGCCCCTTGCGGCCTCCAGGGTGAGTATGGCTTGCGAGTCGCAGATCAAGCACTGTCTGATCATCGTTCATTCTCCTGATGAGTGAGTACGGCTATGCGGTGTCTGGCCACCGTTACGTGGCAGTGTTTTTGGTGGGTTTGTTCTGGATGGATGCGCTCAACACCTTAAGCAGGCGATTCAGAATCCAGCACGCCAGCAGCACGGCGACCAGTAATGGCGGGAAGCGCAACATCAACACAATGCTTACGACCAACGTACCGGCTGCCGCCAGCGCGCCAATGAACGCAAACAGGCAAAGCAGAAATCGCAGTAGGGCCATTTCGGGTCTCCAAAGTTTTCCTGAAGTCAGGCAGGTGTCAGGTCAATGGGTTTGCGTGGCGAGCGCTTCGAGCTTGTCGGCCAGAGCGTTGGAGTTGGTTCGTAGTGCTTTGCATCGTTCCGTAGTGGCAGTTGCATCCGGGCTCGAAAAGAACTCTTCAATCACAGCACCGCTGTCTTCCTCGTTGTCCTCAAAAGCGCCGTTGCTAAAGCCTCGTCGTGCCGCCTCATCCAGCGCTACCTGATCAAATCCCGCTAATTGCCGTTGGGTCTCAAGTTCGTTGGCTGACTGCAGCATCTCCGCGATGTCCATTCCGCCGCGCACGGTCAGGTCGACGTAGAAAATCGGTGTGCCATGGCTCTGTCGTGTCGACTTGCCACGCAGACGCAACTCCAGCGGTAGGCAGGCCAACCGGCTGCCCGAGATGGCCTGGAAGTAATGCAGGCGAGCAGCCAAGGTGCGGATGCTGTTGAAGCCGGTAGTGCGGAACACGAAACTACCCAGTGGATCGTCATCACCAATCAGCACGTTCAACCTGCCATAGGGCTTGCAGGCTCCGCCTTTGGCTAATGAACAACCATCCGGCGAGGGGCAGGGCAGTGATTGCATACCGTCCTGCGTGACACGTTTACAGGTCTCGCCATTGCCGACGCACAGTGGCCGTCCAGACTGTCGGTCGAATAGGGTGTAGTCGGCCCGGAAATTCAGCTCAGGCTCGTTGAACAAAAGGCGCACAGGAATACTGCGCAGCTTGTCTTCCTTGCTCTGGCGCAGTTCGTCGTTGAGTGGGTGTAGTAGCCAGCCATCCCTACTTTGCACTTGGGATGTAATGGTGAACTGATCATCTTTCTCCGGCAGGCGCTTGCCATTTCTCTCGACGATTTTGCCGATGGAGATGCGTCCGAGCACAGGGGGTGTCAGGGCTAAGCCTTTCAACATGATGGTTCTCCTGGAAATGAAAAAAGGCCAGCCACGCAGCGCGAACTGAATGGACTGGCCAAGGGGAGAGAATTGGGGAATAGCGGAGTCAGTTGATCAGGAAGCGACGACTGCCTTCCTTGGTTTTGGTGTAGCGAACTTGTAGGTAGGGTTTCTCTTGCAATAGGCGTTGGACATCGAGTACGGCACTGTCCTTGGATTTCTTCCAGCTGATGTAACCGCTGGAAAACTCCGCTCGGGTGGCCTCGCCCATGGCCTGCAGCAGTATCTGCTTGAGCTGGGCCTCGCGCGTTTCCTTCTCGCCGATGGACTGGCGAACGGCCTTGAGTTCCAGGTAGGCCGCTGCTAAACCGGCGCGACTGCTGAAGTCGACGGTCTGGCCGTTGTCTTCTGGGTACAAGCAGCGCAAAGCTGCTTCAGCCGATGCGCTACCGTCGGCCGGTGGCGGGGTATCGGTTTCCACGTAGGTCCAGAACTTGCGCTCCAGTTCGATCAGGCGAGCGATCATTTGCTCGTCACGCTCGATGCGATGGATCTCCAGGTGCTGACCGCCCAGCAGTACCGCCACATCCGCTGCCTGCTTGCCAGTGACGGCGAGCTGGTGCATCACTTGAAGCTGCACATACTCGGGGACGCCGTCCTTCCAAAGGCGTGCCCCATTTATGCCGGCAGTTTTGCATTCGAGGATCTGTACGTCGTCTGCGCCGATCACCTCGCGGTCGATGTTGGCGAGCATCCAGGGTAATTTGGGATTCGGATGCTGCAGCACGGCGTTGATCCGTCGCACCTTGTTTTTGGTGCGCTTGCTGTAGTGCCAAGCGACGATGGGTTCCAGCACATTGCCCCAATAGGCTGGGCTCTCTTCATCATGAGGATCTATTTTCGGTAACGTGGCATCGCGACCGGTCTTTTCAAGCCATAACTCCAACTGCGATTTGTACGGGTTGAGGCCAACCGCCGCGCCTGCGTCGGAGCTACCGATACCTCGTTTACGTATGGCGAGCCAGTCCTCACGCGGCAGCTCTTTAGTGCTGACCAGGCGAAGAGCAGGGCGGGGCTTAGGGGTACTACTATTCAATGAGGTTGCTTTCATCGTGTTCACCTTGCAGGCATAAATACGTCCGACCAGCACAAGGCTGACCGGGCGTGGCGATTGACGAGAAGGGTTAAGCGGCAAGACGCAGGGCTGCATCCAGGGCGCGTTGCTTGATCTGCGCACCTTGACCAAACCACGCCGAGTCCATGCGGTACTCATTGCTACGTGCGCGGCGCTCATGATCGACGTACTCCGTCACCGCATTGAGCAAGCCCCAGGCGGTGCCGCGTGTCGATTCGAGCTGGCTGCCCCGACCACGGCCTTCATACAGCTCTTGCACCTTGCGCAGGCCGCGTTCGTTGGGTAGTTGCTCCGGTAGTTGATTGCTCGGATTTACCTCACACAACACCGACATGAAATATCCAAGAGCCTCATGCCACTGGACCTTGCGTTCAGCGAGATGGCGCATGCGATACATGAACTCGTCCCAGCCGGAGACGGCTATGCCGAGTTGCTTCTTCACTGCCTTCGGATCGAAGCGGGTATTGTGCGGCACCTTGATTGCACGAGATGAACCGTCCAGGGCTATCGTCAAGGTGTTGTTGCATACCACGCGCACGGTGGTGGGTGTTGCCGTGGTGGCCAGGGTGCCGTCGCAGGACGTGGCTAGCAGCAGGTAGCCGTTGACCTGATCGTTTCCTTTCAGGGCAGCGCCTTGTCCGGTGCGCGCCAGTGCCCAGAACTTGCGCCCGCCTTTGAGTACCCCCGCAGTCTCCAGCTCGTAACCGGAGACCTCGGTGAGGTCACGATAGAACTCCAAAACTTCCCGAGGCTGGACGGTGTGGTAGCGCTGGGAAACCACCGACAGCGGTGCTTTGGTGTCCGAACGGTAGAGCACCTTTTGCTCGGGGAAGGAGTGGATGCTGCCGAGATGGCCGACAGTATCGGCTTTGAAGTGAACGGGGCTTTCTTGGATTGCCCAGTCCATCCCAGCTTCGCGTTGCCAAATTTCGATAGGTTGTTTCTGAGTGAGCTGATTGCCCAGGCCATGCCAGGGAGTTACGCCAGCGTAGGCCATAGTTTCGACGAAATGAGCCATGGTGGTGATTCCTTTGGGTGCGCGCCGGCATAAAGGCTGCGCATCGCGCAGCACCATCCGGACGTCATAAATGAGAGTGAGGTAATGGATTAAGCAGGCAGATTGAAGCGGTGGCCGCAGAGCAGGCAGAGGTTGTGGGCCAGGACGTGGCGATCGAGCGACTCACCCAGTTGGGCGCCGAGTGCGCAGCCGCCAACACCGCCGGCAAGGCCACCGAGGATGGCCCCTGAAACCGAGCCGAGACTGATACCGACTGGTCCGGCGATAGCGCCAATCAGCGCACCAGCCTGCCCACCAGCCAGTGCAGCACTGACGCCACGAGCAACACCGCCAACGGTACCGATGGCCGCGCCGACTTTCATGGCGTGATGGAAAGAAGCGACTTTGGGGGAATGACAGCGAGGGCACTGCAATGACATGGGGTTAACCTCCTTGATGATGTAGTCAGGGAAGTTATGTGTGGCCGAAAAAATAACGAATGGAATTTTCATGGAGGGTGGACGCCCCTACGGCCGCTACTGTTGCTACCGCTGTAGCAGCTTTAGCAGGTAGCGGAGGGCTATTGGTTAGAAAAATGTTGAGGGTAGTCACTCTCGGAATCTCAGACATGTCAAGGCAACCGCTAAAAATAATATCTGTTTAGTGGTTTGGCTGTTTCTATTTCACCTACCAGATACCGTTGAGGCGTCTGAGGGAGGGTCTTATGCAAATAGATAGTTTTGAGGATGAACTTCGAGTAATCCGCATTAATCGGCTTCAGGTCATGCTGGGGCTCAGTCGGTCGACTATATATGAGCGAATCAAACCAGGTTCAAAGTGGTTTGATTCGGATTTTCCTAAGCCGTTCAAGATCGGTAGCTTCGCAGTCGGATGGGATCTGCGGGAGATAAGAGCATTTATTGAACTGAAAAAACAGGAGGGACGCTGATGCATGGTGAGAGGCCGGCGCGGCAGCCGTCATGGAATCGGACTCCACCGGGACCAAAGGAGGCATCAAGTAAACATATTGCACCGGATACTGTTCCGGATTTACCGTTCGAAGTTTTTTCTGAAGCAGTTGATGAGGTGCAGAGAAACATACAATCGCCAAGAGAGCTGGCTGTTTGCTCTGCGTTGGCGATGATGTCATTAGCTTGTCAGGGTCTATATGATGTTAGGTCGCCACTAGGTAATGTTTTCCCGTTGTCGCTTGCTATCATGGCGATTGCCGGCTCTGGGAGTGGAAAGTCACCGACGCTTCGTGCGTTGTCTGCAAGTGTATTTAAATATCAAGAAACGATCCTTGTGGAACGTGGGCTTGAGTTGATTAAGTACAGATCTTTACATGCTGTTTGGCTAGAGATTTTAAAAGCATATAAATCTAAATTAAGAAGGTGCGTGAAACGAGATGAAGATACGGAAGAAGTTGCTAGGTTGATCTGTGAGCATCAAAATAATGAGCCAAGTCCACCATTGAGCTTGTTGTTTCTCAATGACGATGTGACAGTCCAGGCTTTGTTTCAAACTATGAATGGGGGGCTGTCGTCGGCAGGATGGATCTCCAGCGAGGCGTCAGGGATTCTGAAAGGAGGGGCGTTTCAAAATTTCGATAAAATCAATTCAGTCTGGAGTGGGGATGGTGTGCGGGTGGGGCGTGTTTCAAGTGAGTCCTATCAGGTGCTCGACGCAAGACTTGTCCTTTGCCTAATGATTCAGCCTAGTGTTTTTGAGTCATTCAACGA
>Ga0206129_10005994_pt1 | contig 12543 bp, 13 predicted proteins | sample Helgoland_Spring_8_FD_148616 | JGI IMG/M metagenome (GOLD analysis project Ga0206129, IMG submission 148616) | Pelagic subsurface seawater microbial communities from Kabeltonne, Helgoland, North Sea - Helgoland_Spring_Bloom_20160502_2 | ecosystem: Environmental > Aquatic > Marine > Epipelagic ...
CGCATATTGGCGATGCTTTTGGTTATTTGATGCTAGGAGGTGGTGAGCATAAGCGTATGACTAAGAGCGGACTAAGTGCTAACAGTGTTATTTCTCAAACAGTAGTTAATACGGATTTCGATGTTTTTTCTTAAGAAATATTTAGACACTTATATGCCTAAAGTTAAGAACTGCGAATACGTCCAGTTTGAAAAACATCATTTAGATAATTTTGAGGCGGAAGAGTTATATGGATCTAAACAAATGTCGAATAAAGCTAGAAAAGAAAATATCATACGTCAGTCTATGGTTAGTGATACTGTTGTTTCGGTCGTTAATGGTGACGCTGTTGCTATTTTTGGGTGCTATATCTTGTGGCCTGGCGTTGCTGAAGCGTGGTCTTTATTCGATCCAAAAGCAAGACGATATCCAATAGCTATGTCCAAAGGCGCTTTTGCATTTTTTGATATAGTAACCATATTAAACGGCTTGCATAGAATGCAAATAACTGTTAAAAAGAATGACATAAGAGCTTTATCCTGGGCGCATTATTTAGGATTTGTAGTAGAAGGTGAACTAAAAAGTTATAGTGCGGATAAAGAAGATTATTTTATGATGAGGAGAAATTAACATGGGTGGTTTTTTAGGCGGCAGTAAACCAGATACATCAGCAGCAGAAGCACAGATTGCTGAGACAAGAGCAGAAACAAAAAGATTAAAAGCACAAGCTTTAGAAGATAAAAGAACTAAAGGTGAAGCAGAGTCTGCTAAAAGAATGGCAAGAATGAGAGGTGGAAATAGAGCCTTACTTTCTTCTCTTAGAGATACTGGTGAGATGGGTGTTGAAGAAGATACATTAGGAGCTTAATATGGCTGCATTTGATTATAGAATGGCTTTAGCTAGAGGACTTGTTCCTCCAATAAAAGAAGCACAACAAGGTATTCTTAAATCCGCTGGTGGCGATAATGTATTTAAATCTGAAGCCTGGTGGAATGAACAATACGATAAAGTTATTGATAAAGGCATACTCCAATACGAAACAGGAACTGAGTACAAAACAAAGTCAGGTGATTATGTGTTAGGTAAGCGTACGCGATACAGTTCAGGAGGATTCGGACTCGCAGGGGTTAGTGGAACAACGGGGACAACCTATGCTCCCCCAAAAGATGCTGTCATTACTGGATATACTGGTGGAGGCTTTGGTTTAAATAATATATCAAGACCAAGGTACGACACAAGGTCAGTACAGGTTTTAGGACCCGACACAAAAGATTTAACACAAGCACAATTAGACTCTATTGTTGCAGATCAAAAAGATCAGATTGCAAAAACTAAGCGTGAAACATCAAAAGATACTGGCAAAGCAAAGCGAAAAGGGAGGGCTGTAGGTGGACTATTATCTAAAGCAAAACCAGTCGAAGTTAAAGGTCTTGCTACAGCAATGCCTAACTTGGGTGTTATGTCTCTTTATGGTTCCGACTCTACTTTGGGCGCTAAATAATATGGCTATGGATGATAAAAAATTATCACAACTCATTAACTCTAAGTTTGTTGTTGAAATACCTAAAAAAGATATGAAGAAAGTGTACGACATGGTAGAGCAAAATTTAGGCTTAAGCCCAAAACAATGGGATGCTTATCGACATGGGCTAGCCATTAAAGAATCACAAGGTGGTAAATTTACCGCACAACCAACAATGAATTATTACTTAACTCAGGGTGGAGCTGGTGGGCTGTATGATGGACGATACCAGCTAGGAAAAGATGCAAAAGCAGATGCTGCAAAATACTTAGGCGAAAAAAATCCAGGCCACGATGATAAAGCAAGAGCTGCTTTTATCGATGATCCTGTGATGCAAGAAATGTACTTAGCTGCATACACAATTAAAAACCATCAGTACATGAGTCAAGGAAATGATACTTATAATCCTAAAGATTACTTGCTTAGTAATACTCATAAAAGAGTTGGGTTATTAGGCTTTGCACACAACCAAGGACATGGCGCAGCTAAAAAATACATAGTTACTGGAAACGATACAACAGATCAATTTAAAACAAAAGGAAGTGCATACGCTGGCTTTATTGATGACGCTGCAACTAATTTAAACGTAGATTGGAACTAGGGGAAAAATAGCAATGATGAGATTAACTGCAAAGCAAATTCTTTCAAGGCACGATAAAGCGCTAACAAAGAAAGAAGATTTTAGAAGCTTATATGATGAAGCGTATGAGTTTGCATTGCCACAAAGAAACTTGTATGACGGGTATTACGATGGCGGAGTTGGTGGCCAAAACAAAATGAATCGTGTATTTGATTCAACTGCTATTAATTCTACCCAACGATTTGCTAATAGAATGCAATCTGGCATATTTCCTCCTCAAAGAAACTGGTGCAGACTTGAGCCAGGATCAGATATTCCTTTAGATAGAAAGCAGGAAGCTCAAAGAGCATTAGATATGTACACTGAGACATTCTTTGACACATTAAAGCAGTCTAACTTTGACATAGCTATTGGTGAATTTTTGTTAGATTTATCTGTAGGTACAGCCGTTATGATGGTACAACCAGGAGACGATGTTAATCCCATTAACTTTATCCCCGTACCTCAATACCTTGTTGCATTTGAAGAAGGTGCTGATGGAAAAGTTGATAACGTGTATCGTAGGATTAGAATTAAAGGCGAAGCTATACAAAGACAATGGCCAGAAGCAACAATACCTGAAAAAATACAAATACAAATAGATAATAAACCTACTGAAGATGTTGAGTTAATTGAAGCCACTGTGTATGACGATAAGCGTGGCGATTATTGTTATCATGTTATTCATAAAGGCACTAACGAAGAAATACTTTATAAGCGCATGAGCTATAGTCCTTGGATTGTAGCAAGATACGCTAAGGTTGCTGGAGAGATTTATGGTAGAGGTCCACTTATTACTGCCCTACCTGACATCAAAACATTAAATAAAACAGTTGAGTTGCAATTAAAGAATGCTTCATTATCTATTAGTGGTGTATATACTGCTGCCGATGATGGAGTTCTTAATCCAAACACAGTAAGAATTATGCCTGGCGCAATTATTCCTGTTGCAAGAAATGGCGGCCCACAAGGCGAGTCACTTAAGCCATTGCCTAGAGCTGGTGACTTTAACTTGTCTCAAATTATCATGAATGATCTAAGACAAAACATTAAGCGTGTATTGTTAGACGAATCATTACCACCAGATAATATGTCAGCACGTTCTGCAACTGAGGTAGTTGAAAGAATGAAAGAGTTATCTCAGAACTTAGGGTCAGCATTTGGTCGATTGATTAATGAAACTATGATGCCATTAGTAAGCAAGATTTTATATGTAATGGATGAACGTGGCTTAATAGATATGCCTTTAAAGGTTAATGGATTAGAGATTAAAGTAGTTCCTATTGCTCCTTTAGCTATGGCACAAGCAATGGAAGAGGTTGAGAAAGTTCTTAACTTTAGTCAAATCATTCAAGGTATGGGGCCAGCAGGTCAAATGGCTATTAAACAAGAAGAGATGATTGATTATGTAGCAGAGAAGTTAGGTATTCCTCAGCGTTTAATTACTACTAAAGTTGAGCGTATGATGATGATGCAGCAAGCGCAGCAACAAGCACAGCAAATGGCACAACAAAACCCAGAAGCAGCTGGTGCTGTAGCTGAACAAGTAATGAAAGAAGAACAAGCTTAATGTGGGAAGATATCAATCTACCACCAATTAATTTATACAACGTACCAAGAGGACAATAATGGCTGGATGGGATGATTTAGAACAACCATTGCCACTCGATATTAGAGCGGTAACTGAAAAAAAAGATGATTTGGATCGCTTAGTATTAAGAGTGATGCAAACAGAGGATGGAAAAAAAATGATGGAGTGGTTACGCCAAGCCATTTATGAGCAGCCTGTAGCCTTGCCAGGCAGTGACTCTAGTTATGCGTTTTATCGAGAAGGGCAAAATTCAATAATTAGAGACTTAGAAGCAAGGATAATTAGAGCAAGGAAACTTTAAATGGAAACAGCAATCGAACCTAGTACGACTGAGGAAACTCAGGAAGCTACTGGCCTACTCGACAATGCAACACCAGAAGTAGAGGAAGTTAGTACAGAGAGTAAAGAATCAGAAATAGATCATAGAGACCCAGAAGTAGTTGCCGCAGAGAACCCAGAGCCTGCAAAAGAAAAACCTGACTACATTTCTAGTAATTTTTGGAATGAAGAAAAAGGTGAAGTAGACATTGAGGCTTTAGCAAAATCTCAAGCCGACCTTAGAAAACAAATATCTCAAGGTAAACATAAAGCTCCAAAGGACGGAGTGTATGAGACAGATGCTTTTGGCGATACTCCAGACGATGATCCAGTAAAAAGCCATGTACTCGATTGGGCTAAAGAGAATGGTGTTAGTCAAGCTGGCTTAGATGACTTAGTTGGAAAAGTTATTGAGATGGGTGTTATGGGAGAGCAAAAATACACAGCTAACATAGAAGCAGAAAAAAAACAGCTAGGTCCCAATGCTGATGCTAGAATTAATGGCATGGTTAAATGGGCTTCTGGATTAGTTCAAAAAGGAATCTGGGGTAAAGATGACTTTGAAGAGTTCAAGGTTATGGGTGGAACAGCTAAAGGCATTGCTGCTTTAGAGAAAATTAGATCTACCTATGAAGGTAAACTTCCTACAGAAACTATACCAGTCGAAGGTGCGCCATCTAAAGATGAATTGTATGATTTAGTTAAAGATCCAAAATATCAGACAGATGCTACCTATCGAGCTAAAGTAGAAAAAGCATTCGCTCAAAACTTTCCTACCTAAAATGTAGTTGCATAAAGCCTTGTTGTGTGGTAAAAAAATAACAAGGCTCACTGCAATAGCAACCCTTTAACACAAGTAACCTTGTCGTATGGCTATCGTAAATAGCAAGCACAGGCCCAGTTCTCTGGCATACCAAAGCGATTAAATAATTTTATTTTTAATTTCTAAGGAGACATAACATGGCTATTGGATTATCTAATGCTTTTGTTACACTCTTTGATGCCGAAGTTAAACAGGCTTACCAGGGCAAAGCTGCCTTAGTAGGTGCTACTAGACAAAGACGCGGCGTTGAAGGTTCTACAGTAAAATTCCCTAAAGTTGGGAAAGGCGTAGCTACATTACGCGTACCACAAACAGACGTTACACCACTTAATGTTGACTTTTCACAAGTTACTGCAACCATGCAAGATTGGAATGCAGCTGAATACTCAGACATTTTCATGCAACAAAAAGTTAATTTTGAAGAAAGATCAGAGTTAGTCCAAGTAGTAGCGAACGCTATTGGTCGTAGACAAGATCAACTTATTCTTGATGCGCTTCTAGCTGCAAAAGGTTCTACAGTTGCTGCTGGTGGTACAGACTTAACAGTTGCAAAATTACGCGCTGCTAAGAAAACATTGGACAGTAATAACGTACCAGCAGAAGATAGACACATCGTTCTTCATGCAAACAACTTGTCATCACTTCTAGCTGAAACAGCAGTAACATCTGCTGACTTCAATACAGTTCGTGCATTAGTATCAGGTGAGCTTAATACATTCTTAGGCTTTACTTTCCATACTATTGGTGATCGTGCTGAAGGTGGCGTATCTATTGACGGCTCAAACGTTCGTTCATGCCTAGCATTCCACAGGTCTGCTATTGGTTATGGTGAAGGTATTGGTCCTAAAACAGAAATCAACTATGTACCAGAAAAAACATCATTCCTTGTGAACGCTATGTTATCAGCGTGTTCAGTTGGTATTGATGGTGAAGGTATTGTTGAAGTTCAAGCAGATGAATCTTAAGCTTAGGAGAAAATAAATGGCTTTCAATAAAGACGGATTAGTAGCAGCGGGCGGACAGTCCAAAGCTGGTGATGCACCTCAAACCTGGAACTACACAACTACTGATGCTTATACAGCAGTAGCAGCTTCAGGCTATTTTAATGAAGTATCTAGCTTGCTTAAAGTTGGTGATATTGTCTGGAACTATGATTCAGATGCGCCAACAATGTATGTACACGTTGTATTAACTAACGCTTCTGGCGTTGTTGATGTATCAGCAGGTACTGCAATTAGCGTAGCTTAGTAACAGTAATAATGCAGAAGGTGGGGGTTTCGGCTCCCACCTATTTGCACATTTGGAGAAAGTAAATGGCTTCTGGAGATACATCCTTATCAATTTGTTCTGACGCATTGTTAATGCTTGGAGCTAATCCTATATCATCTTTTACAGAAGGAACAGATGAAGCTAATATATGTAACAGTTTATATCCAGACATTAAAAACAAAACATTAGCAACATACCCTTGGTCTTTTTCATTCAAAAAGGTTAAGTTAGCTAGACTTATAACAACTCCAACTACCGAATACAAATACCAATATGCGTTGCCTTCTGACATGATAGGCACGCCTAGAGCAATATTTACAAGCAATCAGGCAGGAGCATACCCTCAAAGAAACTATAGACTGATGGGTGGCAAATTATTAACAGACTATGAAGAAATATATGTTGATTATCAATATGCTGTTGAAGAATACGAAATGCCTCATTACTTTGTACAAAACATGAAGTATCAATTAACATGGCACTTAGCTATGCCTATAACAGATCAAATAGAAAAAACAGATTATTGGAGAACAGTGGCTCAAGGAACTCCAGGTGAAAATGGTCGTGGTGGCTATATGAGGCAAGCTATGAATATAGATGGACAAGGCCAACCAACTAATGCACTACAGGATTTCCCACTTATTAATGTGAGGTATTGATGGCTCGCTTTGTCAATATACAAACTAACTTTACCTCTGGTGAATTAGACCCTTTAGTCAGAGCTAGAGTTGACTTAAAATCTTATAACAACGCTTTAGATACAGCAAAAAATGTTGTATGCCAACCTCAAGGTGGAATTTCTCGAAGACCTGGAACTAAGTTTATTAATGAATTAGCTGGCACACCTGACCAAGGCGTTCGATTAGTTCCTTTTGAATTTTCTACATCAGACAGTTATATGTTGTGTTTTACTAATGACACAATGTATGTGTATAAGAATAAAGCTTTAGTACATACTCAAACAAGTACAGGAATTATTAGTGCTTATTTAGGGTCAATGTGCTGGACACAATCAGCAGATACTTTAATAGTTGTTCAAGAGGATATGCAGCCCAGAAAGATTGTTAGGAATACAGATACGTCATGGACTATATCTACTATTACTTTTGACTCCATTCCAAATTATGCTTTTAATTTAAGTATATTTAATACCAGTGCTGCTGGTCACTTAACACCTAGTGATGTTTCTGGCAAGGTTACGCTAACATCACAGCACGCTATATTTACTGCAGCTCATGTAGGTCAGTACATTAATGTTACTCCACAAGGTCGAGCAAGAATTGTAGAGGTTACAACAGCTACTACAGTGAATGTTGTTACAGAGTTTCCATTCTTTGATACATCACAAATTGCTAATGCTAATTGGGAACTAGAAATAGGGTACGAAGATGTATGGTCTGCCAGTAAAGGCTGGCCTAGAACAGTGGTATTTCATCAAGGAAGGCTGTATTTTGGCGGAAGTAAATCAAGGCCATCGACTGTATGGGGGTCTAAAGTTTCACTATTCTTTAGCTTCGAGGCTGTAGAAGGATTAGATGATGATGCCGTAGAGTCTACCTTAGACACTAATACTTTTAATGCCGTTACCGATATGGTATCTGGTAAAGATTTACAAGTCTTTACAACTGGTGGTGAGTTTTTTGTTCCCCAGGAAGGCCTATCTCCCATTACTCCAAGTAACTTATTCTTTTCTACCACCTCAGTTAATGGGTCAAAAGAAGGGTTAAGAGTAAAACAACTAGAATCAGGAACATTGTTTATTCAAAGGCAAGGGAAGGCTTTGTCCGAAATTGCTTATTCAGATACTACCTTATCTTATATTACTTCTAAAATATCTTTACTGTCTGGTCACCTACTTAAAGGTCCTAAGCGTATGGATATTAGGCGTGCTGTGGCTACTGATGAAAACGATTTATTGCTGATAGTTAATGAAGATGATGGCTCTATAGCAGCTTACTCATTGCTAAGGGCGCAAAATGTTATTGCTCCATCAGAATTTACTACAGAAGGATCATACATAGATGTTGGCGTAGACATTACTGATATTTACACAGTAACTACTAGAGTAGATGACGGCACTACTAAGCATTATGTAGAAGTATTTGACGATACCTTATTAACAGATTGTGGAGTTTCAGGTGGAGCAGGGGCAAGCGCAAGTGTTACTCATTTAGAAAATCAAACTATCAATGTTGTTGTTGATGGCAATGTAGAGTCAAACCAAACAGTTCCTTCTGGAGGGACAGTAGCCTTTACTTCATCAGCAACATCTAGCTATGAGGTTGGATTACCTATTAGTGTAGAAATAAAAACTATGCCAGTTGAGGTAGCATCACAAGGTGGGACAAGATTAGGCTTTAAGAAGCGAATTTTAGAAGTTAATGCTATACTATACAAAACACAAAATATAGTAATTAATGGCAACTTAGTTCCTATTAGGTCGTTAGGTGCAGGATTATTAGACAGCAGTGTAGCTGAATTTACTGGGATTAAAACACTTAATGGTATATTGGGATACACTCAAAATGCTCAGATTACAGTAACACAAAATGCGCCCTTAAAGCTAACGCTTTTGGGTTTAGAATATAAAGTATCGGTGTATCAAGGAGGCTAGAAATGGCAGCAGCATTACCATATATATCAGCAGCAATGTCAGTAGTACAAGGCATTCAATCATTAGGCGCTGGTAAGGCACAAAAAAAACTTAATCAAGTTAAAGCATTACAAGTTCAGTCAGAGTCTGAGATTAACGAATTAAATGCTATGACAAAAGCTAATGATGTTTTAGATAATGTTAGACGAACCAATGCGACAGTAGTTGCTAATGCTGCTGCTGGTAATATAGATCCTAACTCTGGATCAGCAATGATACTGCAAAACACTAACCTACTTTATGCACAAAAAGAAATGAAATCTTTAGAGATTATGAAAAACAGATACAAAAGTTTTGGAGAGATCCAAGCTGATATTTTAAATGCAGAAGGTGAAATGGCAGAAGATGCAGGTATGGGTGCTTTTTTAAGCTCAGTTGGAACCGCAGCTGGGACCATTTATAAATATGGAGGTGCCTTTGGATCAGATACTGCATCATCGGTTGATTCTTTTGTTCCAGGATATGAAGATTATTCTCCTGTAGATACCACTATAGGCCCAGACTTTACACCAGTAAGAGGATTTGGCGGATACTAAAATGGCAAAACTACCCACATACAGACCACCTTCATTAATGATCGAGCAAGCTCCTAGGTTACAATTTAGTGAGGCGGCTTACGTCAATAAAGCAAATGCAATGAATAGAGCTATTGACAAAATGCAATCTATTCTTGAGCCAGTGATGAAGCAAGGTGCAATAGACCAGGCATTAGAATTTAATATTGCTAATCCTATTACCCTAGATCAATTAAACGAAGCAAAACAAACTGGCGTAAATCCTATAGAAGCTTACCAAAATGGTGGCATGATTTACAACCAAGTTATTCAAACAACTTACGCCCAACAAGCAGCAACACAATTAGCTTTAGCTGACCAAACAAATAACGAGTCTGTATTAGCTGAGGTTAAAGCTGGCAAGCTTAAAGACTTAGATGTTATTAAGGAAAGACTTACTTCTGGTATAAAAGGTAATGCAAAAGTATTACTAACTATGAGTCCAGAGGTTGCTAATGCTTACACTAAGTCAGGCGCAGCATATGGCCATACTTATTTTAAAGCAGTTACAAAAGAATTAACGGCACAAGCTGAGTTAGAGCAACAGTTAGTTAGTGAAAAAACTTATGTAGGCGCTGAAAAGCAGTGGGAAAGCGCACTAGAAAACATTACCGACATGACAGAGTTAGCTGAATACAAAGAGCTAATACTGTCTAACTCATTAACTCAATTTAGATTAACTGGTAAGCCAGTAGAAAATCTTAACGCATTGCGCAAGAGACTTGAGAAGTCTGAGATAGAAAAGATTGCTCAGGTAGCAGCATCAGAAAACTACTCAACATTTGGCCTTAATACTGACCAAGTTATGGAAGGACTTATTGTTGACGAAACTATAGGTAGACATTCAGACTATTATCAACAGCTATCGCCTAACAGGCAAAAAGAATTTAGAACTGCCGTTAAAGCTAATATGCAAAACCTTATGCTTGGCGATAAAGCAAGTAAAGAAGGTAGAGATGCTAAGTATAGCGGTATCTCAAAAAGACTAGATAACTTAGAGAACGTAAGCGCTGAAGATTTTAATAAGCTTCCTACTATCAATGATCCAAACGACAAAAATTACAATCGAAGGGACTTTTTACTAACAAAGCAAACTGATGCAAAGCAAGCTTTAAATTTAAGCGCGGATGATTTTGCAGAGTATATTGCTGCTGAAACGGCTAACTATGATTTTAAAGCAGGATTAACTCAAGATGAATCAGATAGAGTATCTTACTTAGAATCGATGCAGCAAAAAATGATAGACAGGGATCTTAAGAACCCAGTTGAAGGTATGCTAGACCACCCTGCATTTAAAGAGAGAGAATTAATTAATATTGATCCAGCTCAGTTTGGGGATCCAAGATATGTTAATGATTTATCTCAAGAGATTGCTCAACGAAAAGCAGATATGAATCAATATAGGGATCATAGAAAAACAAGGAATACTGCTTTATTTACTGAAAACGAAATGAATGGTTTGGTGCAGACTTGGGATGAAGGTAGTACAGGAGAAAAAGTTGCATTATCTACGTTCTTGGTTGAACAATTCCCAGAAAATGCACATGAAATATTTAACGACATAGCTCCTAAAAATTCAGTATTTTCTCAGATAGGTTATTTGACGCTAAATGGTATGCAGAACGGGGCTGATTCTCGATACATGGAAATTACCACTGGTCATATATTGCAAGGAATGGAGATTGACCAGCTAAAACCTAACTCATACAAAATGACAGGCGCCAATACAAAAGAAGAGGTTGTATCTGATCTTATTGGAGATTCATTTAACAATGATCCAGCTTTAAAACAGCAAGTCATAAAGACAGCTGATTACATTTACTATTCACTAAACCAATCTAATCCAGGTGAATTTGTAGACGAAGATTACAAAGAGGCATTACAAATGGCTTCTGGTCAGATTGAAAAAGAAGTATTGATGCCAGATCCTTTTAATGTTGTTAATGGCGTACAACAAATGATGCCAACTGGTAAGGCCGTATATGGCGGTATAGCTACACACAACCAGCAACAACTGCCTATCCCATCAAGTATAAAACAAGATTCATTTAGCGCTATGATAATGAAAGCTACTGCAGAAGATTTTAATATGGCATTGTCTGATCGTGAAGGAAACTTGTATCAATTTGCCCCAACAGAAGATGCACCACAGTTTACCTTGAAGCAGTATCAAGATGCTATGTTAGAATTTGTTAATGACAGCACCGCATCATTATCTCAAGGAAAAACTAACTTTTGGTCAAATATTGAGTTGTTTAGAGACTTGCCTTCTCAAAAAATGTATGCGCCATTTGAGAATAACGGGACTAAATTGTATTTAAACTTTGTTGAGTTGCATCGCATTCTTGATGCAAGATACCCAGGACAATATTAATGCCAGTTTTTGGAAGAACAAAACAAGAAACTATTAAGAGCTTAACCCCAGCAAAGGAAGGTGAAGCTACTTTAGGCGAGATGTTTACTGGCCTTTATGATGAAGCATACTTTGCCAATGGCAGAAGAGATGTTGAATCTACTAATTACAGAGATCAATGGAAACCAATACTTGAGGTAATAAAGAAAACAACTGGCAAAGAATTTTCTAATCCAGGAAACTGGTTGTATCTTCCTACTCCTGATGATAGGAATACCAGCACTTTAAACCCTTATCCAGAGTTTAACCCAGATGCTCCAGAAGCATCGTTACAAGCAGCAGAGCCACTATATAACAGACAAGAGTTGTATGACACAAGCGCCAATGAAGTATTTGACTACATAGCCGAGAATCCAGATTTGTTTGCTAATGTTCCAGAAGTACAAAATATTAATGGCACAGTTATAGCCGATCGAGTCAAAGAAAAAGTGCTAGAGGTATTAGCTACTAATCAAAGACTTGATTTAAAGCAAAAAAGCACATTAGATTATATTGCTGGATTTGGTGGATCTATTGCTGCAACTGTTACAGACGTTCCTAACTTAGCAGTAACTGGTTTAACTTTGCTTGCTACTAAAGGCAGAGGAATGGGCATAGCTAAAACAATGACAGTTGAAGCTTTTGCCAACGCTGGAGCAGAAGCATTTGCTCAGGAAGAAGTTATGGATTGGTATGCTAGTTTAGATTTACCATATTCTATGGATGAGTTTTACTACAACCTTGCAGCAGCAGCAACTGGTGGAGCTGTTCTTAGTGGTGGAATAAAAGTGGCCGCTAAAGTTCCAAACCTTACAGCCGAGC
>Ga0206129_10005996_pt1 | contig 12540 bp, 7 predicted proteins | sample Helgoland_Spring_8_FD_148616 | JGI IMG/M metagenome (GOLD analysis project Ga0206129, IMG submission 148616) | Pelagic subsurface seawater microbial communities from Kabeltonne, Helgoland, North Sea - Helgoland_Spring_Bloom_20160502_2 | ecosystem: Environmental > Aquatic > Marine > Epipelagic ...
ACGTTCGAAGTTTTCTTTAGGTTCGGTCTTATATAATTCTTTTAGGAATTTATTTGAACCCCAATATGTCTTCCAATTGGATTCTTTAACTACCATTTTATATACAGGACGTCGACCTACTATACCTTTTAATTCCTTAAGTTCTTTTTTACCTAATTTAAGTTTAGTTGTATTTTGTAGGATTTTTCGACCTATGTAAGTTTTATTAGTTGGTATATGTACTATTCGATATACAAACCCATGGGTATTATCAGGAAAATCGGAGATTGATTCCATTGGGTTTTGTTTATAAATCCAATTCATAGTTTTAAAGATCTAAGTTGACTATAATTGTAGTGTCGGTTGTAGTAGATGTTTGTAGAGGTTGGGATAATTTACCAATTGCTACTAAATTTTGAAAATCATCATATAACCCGACAGTAGTTATGTATGGTGAAAAGTAAGGTTCTGTAACATAATCATATAATATTTCACCCGGAGAATTAAAGGTTCCCATTGAACTTGAAATTGATATACTTCCAGATGTTAAGGATGGGTTTAAACTGAAATTGAATTCATTTTCTCTAATTGCACACTTATATTCGTTTTCTAATATTGTAGTTGATGAGAGAAAGGATGCTGTTACATTTTGGTTATTTGTAAGATCTAAATGGGGGAGAGATGGGTTAGTTAAAACTGCCATCCCATGCTCATATATAATATTTCCTATATTTTCATTTGCTACTACAGAACCGCCTCCCCAAGAATAAGATGCCGAGCTATATAAATTACCTTCCCCATCATCTAAAACTTGTAACATATTACTTGCTGTATCTTGATATTTAAATTCAAATGATTTTGGTTGAATATACTCACCAAATAACTTTGATGGGATAGAAACAACAGAAAGTTGAGCATTTGATGCTGTTGGAAAATGTCTTGAAGCCGTTAATGTGCTTGAAAGATAATTATAATAACTTGGTGTATTATATGATCCCGAAATACTTTCTCTTTGAATTGCGGTTCCTGGATCACCCCAACTTGATGAAATGTAATTTGAATAATATAATTCTTTTACAGAATCATATACTTGTCTTTGATATAAGGATTGTGAGTGACCTGTTGTTGGGTCTGTTGCTGTTTCAAATAGTGAACCACTTAAATTAGTACCCAGAAATCTCTCAATACCCACAAACTGTTTATAAGTGTAGAGTTCATCCTCATCAGCGTAAAATTCGCTATTTTCAAATGAAAATTGTTTATTAACCGTAAATGGGATTTGTTTTATGTCCTTAGATAAAAATTGTTTGAATGCACTCATTCATTTAAAAGTCTAATTTGATACGTACTAGTGTTTCTTTTGTAAAGTCTTTTTCTAATGGTCTTGATAATTTTGCTACTGCTACTAAATCATTAGTATTATTATATAGACCTACTGTTGTAGCGTATGTTTGTGGGTTATTAATAAAAGATTGGAATATTACTTCACCACTAGAACCTGATATAAATGATGGGTTTTCAGAATAATTAAATTCTTGATTTTGTGCTCTAACAAATATAAAATCTGATGATATTGTTTCTTGAGAATTTAATACAAAAGATTTACCTCTATTAATGGTTGCAAATAATTTAGATGCATTGTTATTATCAACATTGCTACCTGTAGCTGTTGCCATCGCAATACCACTTGGATTTGCTAAGTCTAAAGCTCGAGCATTTAAAAGTGCTACACCAATATCTGGGAGTAGTAAACCATATGATCCTTGTGATGTATAACCTGCTTCTGTAGCACCCGCTGGGATTCCTGCTGTAGTAGCGGCACCATTAGATCCTGATATTAGTTGGTAAACTCTACCAGCACCATTATATTGTACTACTGTTGTTTCTTGACTATTATCTGTTAAATCTATCTGACTATTTGCTGCTGAACCTGAAAGTCTTAAATTAAATGAGCCTAAAAATAATTCTTGTTTATATTGAGCCCTTTCAAAGTTAAGAACATAGAAATCTGATTGAGTTACTTCTCCAAATACAAACTGAGCATTTTCATCTTCTAAAATTAAGTTTCTATACTGACCATATAATGATCTTGTAGGAGATTGTCCGTTAACAGCTGAATCAAATAATAAACTACCACTGCCTTTAGCATTGGCATATGCTATATCAAATTGAATTGCTGCTGATGGATCACCTGAGCCTGTTTGATATACAGATGTGAAATAATCTCCAGCTGAAGATGCAGCCTGTGTAGAGGAAGTAAAAAATGTAGTTAAGGTAGGATTACCTGTACTCCATAATGTTCCGGATACTGAATCTGAGGAAATTACAAAATCTGAAGGTTGTAATTGTTTAAATGATGCCATTTTTTATTTTTTAATTAGTTTGAGTAATTGTTACTGGGATAGTTGTTCTTGCTCCTGAGTCTCTACCTATTATTGTTAGTGTAGTATATAAAGCAGCATTAGTACCAAATAAAGTATTAATTGTAGTTGCTCTTAATGTAATTGAAGTACCAATAACTGTTTTAGAAACTGATGTTCCTAATGTTGTTGTTTGATTAGCTGATGCTGCTGCTGGTGTATCAATTCCGGTTGCTGTAAATTCAGCCATTGTTCTAATATCACCTATGGTTGCTGTATATCCTGAAGCTTCAAATAATTGATTATCACCTAAATAATTTAATGTTTGAGGTGTAATTGCAAGTGAAGCACCTTGTCTTAATGTAACAGCTGTATACCCTACATCAAGTACAGGCATTTTAGCTGTTCCTCTTGGTAAAGTAACAAGTTTATATTTCATTGATTGCATTTCATTTGGAATTGCTTCAATCAGAGGCATATTTTCTATTGCCTGACCATAAAAAGCAGAGCCGGATGGGTGGTTTGGATTATATAATGTATAATCGATTTCATCATCTCCTAGTGCAAATTGAGTAATTGTAAAAGAACCATCGCCTTTAGCGAGTAATTGTCTTCCTTTTGTTGTTAAGATAGCGTCAACTGTTACTACCGAATTATTTAAGTATCCCATGGGTGTGTTTTGTTATAAATATTGTCGTTGTATAAATATATTAAAGTTTTATTTGTTATCCAAGCTATATTAAACTATTAACTGCCTGCATTAGATTTTTGAATAATTGATACAGCTTCTGGAAAATTATCTTCTAGTTTATCTGTTACAAATTCTGGTCTCATAGTACCGGGTGATGTGCTTCCTTCAGGTTTATTACTATCAATTAATACATATGAAGCATCATCTACATATCTTCTTAATAAAAAATGATCTTGATTTGCAGCTGTAGACATTGAGTCGTTTAGTAGAATTTTAAGCAATCCATCAGATTCTTGGCTTGGTAATTTTACAGCTGAAATCATTCTGCTATAAGCTTCAACACCATTAAACCTAATTTCATCTCCTACTTGAACCGTAAAATCCTGAATTATAGGATCAAATTCGGGACGAGGGTCATTTGTACCATTCACATTTGATTGTTCCCAAGATTGGAATTGTCTAGAACCATAAACTTCAGATAAACCTGCAGATCCTGTTAACCACAATCTATCCCAATTACTACCTGTAGTCCAATACACAGGATCTACTACTCCATCAGGATTAATTTGATTAGTTGAAGTAAAAGCATCATTAAGATTATAATTCATCATAAAAGTACCATAAAAACTTGCTTGATACCATACTTGTACTGTATCTCCACTTGAAAAATTTCGAAATCCTGAATCAAGGTTAATAAAGTCTGTTGCATTAGCACCTCCATAAACCCCTGAAAATGAATCTAATATATCATTAAATGGGCCTGTACCCGAATAGTTTAGTAATAAGTATACTTGGAAATTCCCATAACCTGAAAAGAAAGTTACACCATTAAATTCAAATTTAACTGGGGAGTCTGTATTTGATGAAAATGTAAATTTGTCTGTAGATAAATCCCATTGACCTGTATTGGGTGAAGTTGTAGTATCCCAATTATATACTTGGTTATCTCCATTATTAACTATTAGAGAAATATCTCTAGTAGCACCAAATTGATAATTTGTTACCGTTATTGAACCCGTATTAAATTGAATTGATCCACTTTCCCCACCAGGCCCCATATCTGCTCCTGAATAAGAACTACCACTATCAGTGTATAATAAAGTATCGACCCTTGAACCACCTCTTATAACGGTTTGAGAACCATTCAATTCATTCATTGGTGCTTCAAATAGGGTGGGATCCTCTAAGTTAACAAATACTGTTTCTCCTGTTTGGAAGGAATTTTGTGTTAAATATAATTTTGTTTCATCGGGTGGTATTGTATTACCATCTTGATCTACTAAGAATTGTATGTGAGCAATACTTTTATTATTTAATTCTGGGGATGTGCCATTGAAATTATCACAGTATGCAAAGTATGTTTTTTCTCTACTTACTGTAGGTAGCTTACCAAATGTATTTACAGAAGCCGAATTCCAAACATTAAATGCTTCTGATGTTGTTCTTGAACCTTTATATCTAGGATTAATTTGAGATAATGTAGTATAGTTTGAATTTTGGACATTTGCAAATTGTGCAGAATTATTTAAAATTGCTTCTTGATTTGATGGATCTTGTTGACTTGATTCATAATTTACATCATAATATAAAGTACCAGGTCTATCAATTATAGCATTTCCTTGTAAAATATCACAATCTGAATTTCTAAAATTACCAGGATTTGATTGTTCTAATATTGTTGGAAGTGGGAGTTTATTTCCCTGGTCATCACTACCCGATTGTATGATAGAAAAATATATAGGTGTACTTCCAGTTACTGAGGTTGGTTGAGAAAATGATGCATAATTAGAAGTATCTGTAATAGCACCAGCCAATGATAGGGGTGGGTCGAAGGGTTGACTTGCGTTACTCCATGATGGGTTTGGATATAGGGATTTTATCATAAACCCTAAAAAATACCTGGTTTCTATACCACTCGGGTCAGTTGCCAGGAATTCACTTTCATCCGTTCCCTGTGTAGGAAAGGAACTTTGACTTGGGGGAGCTATTTGAAATACGTTTTCTCTAGCGGTGGTAAGAGGTAAAAAATTACCATCATTACCTTCCCATACTACTTTATATCTAGGAGTATCACTACCCCCATATCTTTCTTGAACCATGCAAAACTGTACATCGGCTGAAGTATCACCTGTGTTAATGTTGTTTAAATTGCCAAAACCTGATACCTTAATGTTACAACCGTCGCTTGTACGACCTGGGATTGGTTCAGCTTGAACCTGTAGTAAACTATCATTTGAATAGTGATATATCATTTCACCATTCGGTTGGAAAACTGATTCTGAAGCAAAGTTTGGATTCTTTTTTGTTACAATTACATTATCGGGGGCACCACCTTGGATATTTTCAATTGATAGTGGAAAAAATACTTGGGGAAATAGTGGGTTATTAGTCTTATATTTACCATCATTTATTTCAAAGGATTGGGTCGGTACAAGTGTACCACCTGAAGATCCAGCCCATATTGCAAATTCTTGATAATTGGTTGTATCATACCAAGCTGAATCAAATGAAATATCTATAATATTGTTGTTAGTATATGTTGGGGGTCTATCTCCTGAGGGTGATGTGCTACCTATATTATATAAGTAATCCGTTCCTAAATCTGCGGGATTGCCTAAAAAGTTATATCTTGTTGATTCAAGTTCTGAAATTGTTGTAACTGCAGTTAAACTTGCTACAGCATTTCCTAAGTTATTCCCTTCAGCATTAAATTTAGAAACTCTAACTTGAGAATAAGTACCTGGGGTGCTTGTACTACCTGTACCGAAGAAATAGGCATACCCATTAATCATAGGGGTAGCATATGAATCTACAAATCTATCAGCTGTTACAAATGAACTTGAAGCATTAAACATGGATGCCGAGAAATTAACTGAATCTGGTAAACCGTGTAAATATACGAAACAATCAGAACTTAATTCACCATCTGTTACAACATATTCAGATCCACTATACTCACCATTGTAAAATTCTTCTTGTTTAGAATCAATAGTTTCAAACACACCTGCTATTGTATCTAAGGATTGTGTGAAGGATTGTGTTAAATTTGTAACTGGTATTCCGAATGGTAATTCTGTTCCTATACTTTGTTCGTATGGATTATTTGCTATTTGATTATAAACATTTGGACCACCACCAGCACCACCTTTAATTGATCCAATTGAAACTGATCCACTAAGAGCTAAATCTTTAACATTATAATCAACCATTGTATCATCAGCTGATCCTGTACCTTGCACTCTTGCAATTTTAGTTGTTGGATTTACTTTAGGGTGTGGGTATCTACTTCTTTCAAGTAAATGTTGTTTAATTACAACACCTGATGATAGTGATGATTTAGCAGGAACAAAATCCTTAATCATCTTAAATAATGAATTATCAAAGAATTTGATAAGTCTTACATAATCAAAAACATCATAATTTGATGTGTATTTTTCAAAATATTCTCTTGAAAATTGAGTTAAATCTTGATAATCTGTTCTATATGGAACTTCTTCATTTCTTGTAAATTCTGCGAAATTTGAATTTGTACTTCTAGTATAGAAATTATAACGATTATCTCCTATTTTTTCCCCTAAATTAAAATACCCAATTTGCTCAATTATATCATCATTAATCTCATTTTGTGGAGAAAATGCTGCTTCAATTGAATTAACATCCGGAGTAAATGATTGTGATAGAGGTAATTGTTGTTCAATACTTCTATATTTAGATAATACTTGATTACTACCTTCTGGGAGTATTTGTTCTCCTATTCTTACTTTATCTGTAATTCTATTTTTAATACCTGCAGCTGGTTGATCTAAAAAGATATATTCAGTATTAGGTACAAATATTGGAGTAGTATTATAAGCAAAAACACTATCACTTGCAAACGATTGTGTTACTATCCAAGATCCCGTAATTTTTGGATGTACGGATTCAAGTGAACCTGAATTTAATTCAGCACCTAAAGATGCTCTAAAAGCTAAATCTAGAGGAGATGAGTTTAATGTGTTACCTTCGGATGATAGTGGGTTTTGTACATAATCATTAAATACAGACTCACTTAAAGATGGTTTGTAATATCTAATTTCTTGTAAACTACCTGAGAAGTATTCATTACTACCACTAGCAAATGTGCTTGTTGTAGCACCGGCCCATAGAGTATTAACTTCTTGAATTGATGAAGATGCTTGAAAACCTATATATGAGGCATCATCTCCAATGTATATTTTATTTTTAGCATATAAGTCATATCCAGTACTACCACTGTTAATTAATACTGACCACCAACCATTATCAAATATAGGCAAGTAAACACTAGCACTAACTGTTAAATCTGTTGGATCTGGGTATAGTCTTAAATAACCATAATCTTTATATGTACTAACTACTGAACCTGAATATGAACCTGAAGTTAATCCTGAATTTTCATATTCTAAATTTAATGCAATTCCATTATTTGTAGACCATAAGGATTGGGTAAAATGCTCTGTAGGTACTCCATCACTCTTGAATCTAAATTCAACAGCACCTGGTCTATTATCTGTAGCACCCCATGTTGGATTAAGAGTAAAATCACTACTTACAAAATTTGAACCCGAGGTATAAAACCCATAATTAAATTTATTATACCAATAATCCCAATCATTTGAGTTATCTCTATCTTTACCTCCAAATTCACTAACACGTAGAATTGTATTAGGAATACCATAAGAAGCAATTAAACCTTTAATACCTTGTATTGTACCTTTCTTTTTAAGGAGGTATGGTAGGTTGTGATATAAACGCTTGTATATCGATTTATTAACGTCGTCTAATGGAGTAACTGCAGAAGATGCCGTTACATATGATGTTATAAGCTCCGAACCAGTATACGATAAAAGACTACCAGAAGGTGTTAAACCTAAAAACGCAGAATATAAATCATCTGTTGAAAATTGGTTTTGATAAATTTTTAAACCAAAATCTCTAATAGCTTGAGCTACTAAATCTTTAGAAATACCAAAATTTAAACGGTTATCTGCATCATATTTGTTGGTAACATCTTTTAAATAAATCCAAATATTATCAAAATGTTGACCTAGCATTTCTATAAAGAGTTGGTAAGGTTCATTTTGAGAATCATTTAAAATATATTCAGGCATTGAATATAGAAGATTACTAGGATTTTCAGCATCATACATTGAAGCTGATAATGCTAAACCTCCATAGGGGCCATAAGGGAATACATTATTTGGAATTGTTGTACCTTCTACACTATTACCAATCCAATTTAATACTTGGGTTGAACCCGTAGAATATAGAATGAATGGGGGTTCTGCATTTTGTTTAGGCCATGCATGTGAACTACTTTCAAAATATAAAAAATACTCATAATCATCAAAATTTCTAATGATTCTATCTATCTGTTGTTGAGAAGCAGCTTTACTTTCAGAAACATAAAATGATGCTGATGATGAACCTGTTATATTAAAATCAAAATTTATTAAATCATTAGTATTATCTTCAATTTGAGAAACTTTAGTATAAAAATTTAATAATCTTTGTTCTGCTGAACTAAATTGGATATAATTTGAATAATCTGTATAATCAATATTGATGGATATTCCGTTTTCGTTTAATAAACTACTAACCTGTTGGAAAGAGCTTGTTAAAGTCGTAGCAAGAATATCATCTATAGAACCTAACTTTGTTGAATTATTTACTTCACTTTTTATTTGAAGATTTGTATTAGGACCTTTTAAAAATGGGACACTATCCTCTACTGTAGCATCATCAGGGGTTATTAAGTTAACATTATATGCTACTGGATCCGCTATTTTTAAAGTTACCCAACAAGTTGATTTAGTATTAAATGTTGGTGGGAGTGGATCATATAATTTAATTAAAATTGATCCTTCATATATAACAGCATTAATTGCTATTATTATTTGATTATCACCAAAGTTAAGATAAAATTCATTAAAATAATCTTCACTTTCTAGGATTTCTTTAAAAGCTGGAAATGCTTCTAATGCACCTTGAATAACATTACTTGCTAATTTTATTTCAGTTCTATCGGTAGATATCTCTGATATATAAAATGTAGTTTCATTATTACTATTTAATTGGTTTTCAAAGAAATTATAAACAACATTATATTGACCTACATCATATCCTGTATTAACTAAATCTTCTTCAGGGGTAATGTCCATTGTAGAAAATCCTCCTAAATTAGTAATAGATGGATCTTCTGTAAATGAGTAACCTGGGAAGTTATAATTTTCTGCTAATAAATTTGAATTAGCATCATATATAAAATATTCAACTACACTTTCGCTAGGTTGGAATATTGAAGTTACTTCAAAGTTTGGAACAATATCATAGTCTTCAAAAGTATAATCTTGAATTGAAAATTTATCTGGTGATATTTGGGTTATTGTAGACATAGACTATTATAAATTTGGGGTAGAAGTTGATGATTGGTTACTACTTTGAGTTCTTGAACTTACATCCCCTAAACTTTCTGCACTATCGCTTGTGGATAGATTTTGTGTGTTGACCGTTGCTAACTCTAATTGTAAATCTAATTTATCATTATTTAAATCTAAAAGTTCTTGTCTTAATGAAGCAATTTCATCTAGTAAGGCTTGAATTTCTGAATTTATTTTTTCATAATTAATATACTCTCCACTAGTTTCAACTAAATATAAATGGGAATTTGTAGCACCTTCTTTTGGAATTTCATAAAATAACCTATCATATTCAGCAAAAAATTCATCTACATTCATAACCGGAATCTCTACAGGTGTAGGAGGTACCAACTGTGTAAATGAAGTATCTACTGTTTTTAAAAAATCAGCTTTATTAAAAACATTTTTATTTAGGTTAATTCTACTCATTATCCATTAATTACTTTAAAATAATATTTATCATCTAAAATATATTCATTCCCATCTAAACTACTAGATATTAAAATTTTGTAATATCTTTCTGGTTCTAACCCATCCATATAAACGTCAAAATATCCTGAAGATGAATCAGCGCTTATTCTTGTATAGGTGGGGTCGAAATTAACAACAAAGATGTTGGTATCCAAGTCTTTTATAGCATAAGTTGATCCTTCTGGTAGATAATAATTTGTTGTATAAATTGATGCCGTTTGGAATACTGTTGCTGGGTATTCTGGGCGTGAATTTACTCTAAATCTATTAACAGCATCCTGGTTAAATTCACCTGGATTTTGTGCTATTGAAACATAGGGTGTTGATGATGTAAGAATTGATAGTGAACCTGTATCTGGCAACCATGAAAAATCATCCCATCTAAATTCTAATTGTGGGGGGTAAATTGTTGAAGTATCAACTGTAAAATATTTTAATTCAGGTTGAACATCAAAGCTTGATACAAATTCTTGGCTTCCCGTAAGTTTAACTAAAAACCCATTATTTGGGATTGCTGAACCTGTATTATTAACACCTGTAAATTGATATACTAATTCTGTTACATCTTGAGTTACATCTAAATCACTTCTAAAATTAAAAGTAACTGATGACGATAAATTCCAACCATGAGCTGTTGAGCCATTTGTTGTCTCAGTATACCAAACCCCACCACCTGCTTCAACTGAACTAGTAACAAAAGATCCTGTATAACTACCGTAAGAGTTTGAGAATGGATCACCCGAAGGTAACCATCTTGTTGATCCTGAATATCCTGCCCATACCCAGCTAGTACCATTTGTTGTAAGAGGTGAATCTAAATAAAGACCAGTACCCATATCCCAAGGTTTTGCTGGTAAGTGGATATCAATTGTAGTATCAAATGCTAAGCCTGTTGCTTTGGATGAAAATAATCTTAAATATGCTTTCCAATCTGTACCAGCATCATCATTTATTAAATTATCTAATACATTCCCAACTTCAGTATCATTAAATTGTATTAAAAAACGAGATACTTGTGGGTTTGGTGTTGAAGGAGCAAAAGCTGTAGCCGTAGATTCCATTTGAGAATCTAAACCTGTGTTCATTTGAGGGTATAAGGAATATAAAGTTGCGTCTTTTTCGGGAAATAGTTTATATACAGCCATTGTTTATTTTTTATTCTTGAACATTATTTTTAGGGGTAAAGGGTTGTTGATTTACACTTTGTGGTGATCCTATAGGAGTTAAATCTAACCCACCTGCATCGAAGTATGGGTTTTGGGGAGTATATGTGTGTAAAGTTTGAGTAATTACTCCTCCTCCTTGACCTTTCATACCTGCGATATTTCCAACTCCTAACCCACCAGCACGTGTTACTGTATATTGCCCTGAATTAAATCCCTTTTTAGATTGGTTTACTATTCTATTAGGGCCTCCTGAAGCTCCTTGTTTTACTCCAGCTTCATCTGAAGCTATATCTAATGCCGTAACTTTAAGTGAGCCTAAATCAACAACTTCCCCCCCAGGTTCTACTTCTACTAAATCTGATTTATTTGCCTCACCTGGAATTATGTATCCTTGCCCATCTTGAGGGGTATATTGAGGAGTAAATCCTTCTTTACCACCACCACTTATCCCAACAACTGCAGGATTATTATTTTCAATATCTAAATTTTTAGGACCATCAAAGCCATTCTTCCATAACCCCGACCCATCTTCACCTAAATCAGCTTGTTCATATTGGTTAGCCTCAGGACCCCATTGTTGGGTAAATCCGAATTCCTGCTTACCTGTTTTAGGGAAAAATGTTGTTGGGTTTGTTTCAATGTCTAAAAGAGAATAATCAAAACTAGATGATAAGGTCACCCCATTAGCTTTTATGGTGCTTGCTAAAAAGTTTTGAGTTATAAAAGGCATAATTTTTATTTAGTTATAAATATTGAGTTTAATAAGATACTACGCGTCCCTTAATGTCTTGGTTAGCATTTTTTACTTCAAATATTGATGGATCTATAGATGGGTAAAGAACACCATCTATTGTAGCACCTTCAATGTCATAACCATATTCGGAATATCCATTGGCTACACCACTAAGATTGTTAAAATATAAATTTTTAACAGTTTGTACACCTTCTATTTGATCTAGAATAATATAAATGTCTCTAAATATAATTGGTTGGTTAATTTGCCATCTGTTAATGTTAAAAAACGCAGTGACGGCACTTATACACTGTAGTATCACTTCATTACTATTATAATTAGGTAACACGATAATTTCAAAATTTACACCAATGTTAATTATATATCCATTTTTAATTGTAACCGTATCATTAATCATGCGATTCTGAGATAGATAGGTTTTAAGATTATTTTTAAGTGCTTCTGATGGGGTTTGAAGATTTTTAAATCTATCATAAGATAAACAATATAAATCAAGTGCTGCTATTTTTTCTTCTGAAGTTGTATCATTAGCTAATTTAGGTGTTGCAAAGACTTTTGCAATTGACCCATATTGTGAAGGTAAACTTAAAGCTCTAACTAAATAATCATCTTGTGTTACTGTTCTTGCTTGAGAATTAAATTGAGCCATTGCGTTTTGTCTAATTTCTTCTGTAGAATCTCC
>Ga0206129_10006013_pt1 | contig 12517 bp, 12 predicted proteins | sample Helgoland_Spring_8_FD_148616 | JGI IMG/M metagenome (GOLD analysis project Ga0206129, IMG submission 148616) | Pelagic subsurface seawater microbial communities from Kabeltonne, Helgoland, North Sea - Helgoland_Spring_Bloom_20160502_2 | ecosystem: Environmental > Aquatic > Marine > Epipelagic ...
CAATTTGAAATGCTTTGATTAAAGGATGTTGCACCATAAAACATGGAATACATATTGATCACACTTGACGTTACCCAATTTGAAATGTCCTGATTAAAGGAGGTTGCATCTCGAAACATCCGATTCATACTCTCCACATTTGACGTTGTCCAATTTGAAATGTCCTGATTAAAGGTTGTTGCACCAGAAAACATTCTCTTCATACTGATCACACTTGATGTGTCCCATGTGGAGATACTGTGGTTGAATGTGCCTAATTCCAAAAACATTTCAGTCATATCCGTCACATTGGTTGTACACGAGGTAGTAAATCTGTGATAATTACTAGGATTTCCCTTGTAACTAAGCAACTTCGTCCGATCCACTTTTGTGAAGGTTGTATTATTTAATTCTGTCACATTAAATTCCGAGTTAAAACTTCCATCTGGGCATTTCACTATTCCAGTAACTTTGTCATACGAATACCCCCTCACAAACAAGGGGCTCCCAATTACAAAAACTAGAAATAAAAGATGCATGGTGACCAAAAAATCATAGTACTTTATTTGCGTATATAGTAAGAAATTTTTTTCTAGGCCATTAAGAATAAAAATACTATTGTGGGACACGATCAATAAATTTTAAAAAATTTTGTAAAAAAAATTCGGTATGTTGAAATTTTGGGGGCGCAGAGTGAAGACTTTCTTGATTGATTTTTTTTGTGGGTAAGGTTAATGTTGGTTTTGTTGTTGTTGGATCAAAAATAACAAAAGATTCATCATCTGAATCATCGTCGACGGGAGGAGGTATATAATCTTGAATAAATTCTATGCAAGTATGAATGGGTTGGTTTCCTCTTTGCCAATGATGAAAATGGGTATCACCCTTTTTTACATGAGCAATAGGTTGTGGAGTATCACCTTGAATATATTCTTTGAAATAAGCAAGTAAAGAAATTTCATTAATTTCTTCAGGTAGCATAGTGACATAGATTGAACGATCCCAGGAAATTCTTTGCCGTTCCATCCATTCAATGTATTCACCTTTTCCAATAGATGCGCGAACAATATTTTCTCTTTCATTTCCGGAATAAGTTTTACAAAGTTGATTTGTAAATGCTTTGGCCGTTGACATTTTTACTTCCATGTGTGATGGCAGTGGTTTTCCTTCTGTAGATTCTACAATAAGTTTACGTATTTGGTAAATGGCGCATTTTTGTTGACCACGATCAGAAACGGCAACCCATGCTAATGGATTTATTTGATTACAATTTTTCAGAGATGCATATTGCGGTAAGGAATGATTTCTTTGAACGACCCTGACGCGTTTTATTTTTGTAGACATTGTGGTAAACCCAAATTATGACCGAAAAAAATCATTTTACAAGAATTTTAAAAAATGAATTTAAAAAAAATTTTAGAAAATTTATTTTTGGCAGAAATTGTGAAAAAAAATTTAGATATTTATATAAATAAAACTGGAAATTATAATCTTTTGGACCATTTTGACGAGCATGAATTTGTACCGACATTTAATCGGGCTACAACATCGATATCAGTTTTTTCACTTTTAAATATAAAATTAGTTGATCTTATTGAAGATAATTTGTTAAGTGATGTATTGGAAGAATTGGAGAAAGAGCAAATTGGACACAATAATAGAATTTCTATGCGATTTGCGGATGAAAAAATATTAGTGTATTACCAAGAAGCTTTAAAATTATTTCCTAAAGATTATATTTTTACGCTAATGAGTTGGAAAAGAACGGCAGAATATGCGCAAATGAAAATGCTACCTGGTAGAAAAAATATTTGGAATAATTTATGGAAAAATAGTTTACAGTATGATTATTCGTACCATCCGTCTATATTTTTAGGGATGACGAGATATAAAGGACCATTAGTTTCATTTTTACAACGCGTGCAAAATTATTTAATGAAATATTTACCAAATGGAAGTATTGAGGTTCTTTACAAGGAATGTATTTGTCAACCGTGGTCTTTAAAATTTTCATGTTTTTCATTATTTATTTCTCTTTGGCATCAAGTTATGCAAGAATCAGCAATTGCTTATTTACCAATGCCAACAACAAATGTGAATGAGTATTCGATAATAGATTTTAACAAAAAAATTAAAGTATTTATTTGCAATAGTGATAAATTTCTTTGTCTGCTTTTAATTTTATTTTGCAAAAAATATCGGGAAAAAATCGATCAAATTTTATTGCACGAACCTGTTGCGCCAATTTTAGCAGAAGTATTTACAAGGTTTCCGCAGCTGCAATGAATATCGATGCAATCATTTTAAGTTTGGGTAGCATTATAACGATATTTTTATTGATCATATTATTTACACAACCTGAAAACCACCCAAGGTGTGGTGGTCATTACTCAAGATATAAATACTGATGAAACAGTACTTGTCATGTAAACATTCTGATCTGCAAGAATATTTAAGTGCCGATTATCTGTGGACAAAACTGATTTTGTAGATAAATCGATAAAAAATAATCGACAAACTAGATTTATGTCTTGAGAATAACCAGGTTGTCGTTTTAAATTTCGCCATGCGACTTGACCTGGAAAAAAATCATGTAAATTATATGCATTCCCATAAATAAATAATCCAATTTCTTGATCAATGTCTTTTTTTTCGATACAAAATGTATCTTTATTTACTTTAAGTAAAATAAAATAGGACGGTACAATTTCGTCTGAAAAATAGGTACTTTGTTTTACATAAATATTATTTAAATTTTGATCCCAAATCGCAGGCGCGTAATTATTGCTGTATTGTAAATCAATCCCCAAAAAGAATTTGCCTAAAAAAATTGTGTAAGCCTGATTTGAAATTGCACCAATGCGTAAAAGAGGCCAATCAGAAATTGCAATTTGATGATAGGCGCGTTGTAGACAGGCACGTAAAAAGAATTCACATGCTTTAGAAAACGGGTTATGAGTATTTATAATATCCATGTAACGTCGTTGATAACCAGTATTAAAAACAGTTCCAGTATCTTGAAATTTTTCAATTCTATAATAAAATCTATTCCATTTATCACAATTAATACTTAAATTAGATTCTAAAAAATTTGAGTTTAAGGAAAGTGGGTTACAACAGATAGTTTTTTGTGCCTGAAAATCGGACAAGAAATTATGACAATCAAAAGTTGATTTACATTGAAAACTGCTTATGATTAAAACATCTGGAGAAGCTTCAATATATCCACCACCACAAACTGCAAATTTATCTTGTTCATTAATAAATTCAGTTCCCCAATTTGTACGATCAGGACACTTATTACTATCAATGATGGGTGATGCACATTCATAACAATGCGGTCCAACTTGTCCTGGCTTGTTACAAACACATTGATTATTTACACATATGCCGTGACAAGTTCCTAGCGTTTCGCAAGTGTCTATTGAAACACTTTGTTTATTTGCACACATGGATTCAGAGGTGTAAGGAGCAATACATTCACATGTTTTTGTTGAAACAGAAAAATTTCCGCGGCTAAAACAATCATGTAAGTTGCATAAATTTCCCCACCAAGGATAATCGCAACGACACATTTGATTAGAGTAATTATAAATTCCATGCACACAATCGAGATGAAGTTGTCGAAAAATGGTACAACTATTTTGGTATACACCAATAGGTTGTTGCCATAAAACACAACCATCTACAATTAAATTTCCTCTTAAATATTTACTGCCATCAATAAAAGTTGATTCTTGTAAGGGTGTTTGCGGCGGAAAAGTTTCAGGCAAAGCAAGTTTTTGTTGGGACTGATTTAAACTTAAATTTTGAATTTCAAATTGTAAATCCAGGTGCGCTTTGATTAGTAATATAATTGAAATCCATAAAATTGACAATTGTGAATATTCATAGACGCGTTTTAATTCTTGGTCATGATTGGTCATTTTACAGCTCGTGAAAAGGAAAATGGTACGCAAGACTAGCACAATTTCTCGCCAGGCAGAAAAAGACCCTCGTAAACTGGACAAAGAAAAGATAGGTTTGAAAACTGAGCCAACAAAGCGAAACTCCTATTTACGCTCCCAGAATTGTATTCCACAAAAGCTGCAACTTTCTGGTCCAACTCGAATGAAAAATTTTCTTCGAAGTTGTCTTTTATCTTTAAATCAAGGAGATAGCTTTTATAGTGCGGAAACAAAAAGTTCAGAAAAACTTTATTTACCTGTTGCGAAAGGAATTACAAAAATTTCATTAGCAGCAAATTTTGAATTTCAAAATTTGTTAGAACGAACGGCAAAAACATATATTGGTCAAGCAAGTGCACTGACCAAAGCCAGTAGTCACAAAAAAAATATTACCGCGTCACATTTGCAACTTGTTGATAAATTTTTTGTAAATGCTTAATTGGATCTAAATCCATGGATGAATTATGTCAAGATGAAAATTCAATACTGGTTGTTTTTGGGTTCTTAATTTTAATTGTTCTTTTACAACTTATGGCGGCACAAATATACTTATCAAATAATTGTCCTACAAGTAATAAAAAATAATGGAATATTTGCAATACAGTTTACTACTTTTACAGCCCATAGTTGGAATTTTTATCATACAAACTATCCTCTTTGATTTAAACACTACTATAAAAAAGGAAATTTTAAATTATATTTTATCTTTTTGTGTTTTATTTTCTAGTCTTTGTATTTATTTTTATTTACTTGACGAGGAAAAAAAAAGAAATTCGCGATGGGCAATTTTAAATGCGTACATGACAATTTTTTGTTGGATCTTATTAGAAGTTGCAAATTTTGAAATTATTTCTTATCGAACAACTTGGGCTACAATTTACATTTTAAATATTTTATTGCAAACTGTAATTTTTTTCTATAAATAAAAAATAATTGAAGAAAATTCAGAATTTATTTCTATTTTGTGAAAATTTCCTGGTAGAGGTGTAGTATAATAACTTTGTAATTCTTGCAGAATTGGAATAGCCGCATTTCCATATTCAGGAAAAGAAAGTGCCATGGTCTTTCCGTCCATGGAAATATTATTTTTTAAGCCATGTAATATTTTTCCTTGAATATCATCTTTCATATTAATGTTTTTTCTTGCTTCAAGTTGTGCGCGAACGCCAGTTTTTATTTCTTTTAAATAACCATTAAGAAGACCTTTTATTTCATCTGCGTTCATAAGTTCTGGTGTATAATAAACCATTTTTTTTTCAAATTCGTAACATCGTACGTGCAAATTTAAAAAATTTGACAAGTAGGCACATTGCGCTTCATTTATTGGACGAGCTTTTATTTGTCCAGAATCAGTATCAAAACACTTTAAGGAAAATGATAAAAAATCTTCTTCATTTATCCACTGATAAAAAATTGCATGAGGTTCTGTAATTGCATTTTTATCGACCAGCATATAGTAACCTTCACTCATTTTTTATTGTAAAATGACAATTAGTCTTTTTCTTTGGCCGGATCATCTTGCCTAAAATCCTTTTTTTTTAATCCGGTTTGTTTTGCCATTAAGTCTGCAAATGCACTTGCTGTTAAAAAAGGTTGAAGCGAAATAAGTGTTTCAAAGGACATGGATGATTCAAAGGAAATGCGGGTAATATTTAAAAATTCTCTGTTTCGTGTTTTTTTAAACTGCACCAAATTTTTTTTTAAAATAGTTTCTTCGACAATAAATGCTAATCCATTATTTAAATAAAATCGGTATGGAACAAGAATTGTTTCCCATAACCTCATAACATGATTTGAACTTTCACTTGCACCATGTCCACTTTTTTGAATTCCTAATAACATGGTAGGAATACCTAATGCATTACACATTCGTTGATCAAACAATTCTATTAAATGTACTAAATCTGTACGTGTTTTTGTTTGTCCCATTTCAGTTATTTCCATATTTGGCATGACTTCTACCATGATACTTGGATCATTGGCTGAATCAAAAATTGTTTTTCGACTGATACAAGTATCGGCAAATGTACGTGTTGATGATCCATCTGCAGAATTCATACGTTTATTTGCATTTTTGGCTTCAATATATTTTTCTGCATTTTCACGATTTTTTTTTATTCGTCGTTGTGAAATATCATCGAGTGCTTCATTAGGTTCCAAAAAATGATATACGCCAGGATTTTTGGTAACTTCTTTTGAACTGACCCATGCTTTTGGACGAAGATTTATAGAATCGCTTAAAATTGCTAATCGAATAAATTCTATAATTGCATCATGCATGTCCACAACCGACATAAGAGGACAAGTAAGAATTCCACACTCTGTCGGTGGATACTGTAAAAATAAAGTTGGACAATTGTCGCGATAAGTGTCACAATCCGCTTGTCGTAAAAAAACTATATTATGATCCAAATCAGATTTTTTACCTGAATTTGAAAATGCAAAAAATGTTGGTGGAACAACAATATATAATTCTGGATCAATAATTTTTGGTTTGTTGTTTTTATCTATAACGACTGCAAAATATCCAACAGTAATTAAACTATTTATTATATCTCGAATGATAGGCATAAAAATTTCCAAAACATCATTTTTATCCACACTTCCAATAATAGTCAAACCTTGTTGTTGTAATTGTGAAAATATTGCGCGAATAGTACTTTGCACAATATGGTTAGATCGACTCAAAGTTACTGCAATTTTTACTTGATTTGTACGTTCTTTAAAATCACTCACCGTGTTTAAAAAACTACTTGTGCTCATTTTTGCCGAAACAAAGTATTTACCAAATTTTAAAAGTAGGTTGTATTGTGCATAAATATACAATGACTTCCGTCTACGTTTTTCCCACCTTTGTGTCAACTTTAAAATGGGAAAATTTTACACCACAAAAGAAACTCGTTCAAAATAGTGAAGATTTTAAAAACTGTCAAAAGCATTTAGAAATAACATATTTGTCAAAAGATAATTATCAAGAAAAAACATTTTTGTTTCAATGGCAACCGACCGATAAAGGAATTTTTCAATCTTATGAAAATTGTATTGCTTCTAATAATGTGAAATTAGAATTAGTCATGTGGAACTTAAAAGACACAACCGTGAAATTAAATAAATTACAATCTATAGACGACACTAGCACAAACGGTAACAAAGAAAAAGGTCACTCTTTACAATCTATTTTTTGTGCCATTCAAGACATTAATAAATCAGTCTGGTGGGAAGATGATGTTCATGCTCCAGTCAAAGAAAATGTCACGCTTTCATGGGCAGCTATTCAAAAAAATCCAGACTTGAAATTAAAAGCAAAAATTCCTTGGCTAATTTGCCCAGTAGTTAATCAATTTTTACTATGTTGGTTACACGCCAAACTTTTAAGATCTTATTTAAAGGCAAATCCTCCTGAAAAACCAACTTATGAAACCAACTTAGAAAATGAAATATCTATATTTTTAATCTTAGACAAAGTTAAAACATTAGAAAATTTTTCCGATGCTATTCCAGAAAATTTTAAACATGCTTTAAATAATGAAATACTTCATCATCTCTGTACTGTATATATATGGTATGCAGCATTTATTAAAAAACAACCAGGAAATAATGCTGCACACGCGGTTCCATTTTTATCAAGTGCTTGTGGTCACACCGAAACAGGATCTAAATTAAAATATACACTATCACCAAAAATTTTTACAAATGAATTTTGTACAAAAATAAATTCAGAGTATAAAAAATTACACGAAGAAGCACTTTTTTGCGGATATAGGGCTGTAGAAACTATTTGCATAGATACAATTCAAAATTATGCTTCTAAAAACGAAAGAATACTTGATTTTCTGAACAATACTTTAAAAAAATACGATTTTGTACCAAAAGAACAAACATTATTGTATTAGCAAAATCATGAATGTTTTTCTTTTTATTATTTTAACTGCAACTATATCAGTTTTTGTATTCATGATTCTTGGACTGATTTTTTATAAATCAATTCATGAAAAAAATAATTCACTGCCCGTTTCTATACACGACCTAGCCCCAAAAAATGAAAAAATAGAACAACCATCCATAGAGCGCAGTCGGCAAATGCGACACCATAATTCGCAAGTAAATCAAAAAATATTTAAACTCAGTTATTCTTTGTCTTAAGGCCCTTTTGCCAGAACTCAAAATAACATAATTCAAAAACGAATTTCTTGTTTTTATATTTTTCAAACAAATAAAACTTTTTTTTCATATCACAAAAATGTTTTTATTTGACTTATTGATGTCAGTCAGACTAAATAAAGTTATTGTTTAACCACTGAGGGTACCTATCCAGTCTTCGGCGGTATAAGTGAAGGTGCTCATCTTTGATGTTGAGCTTATAGTCGTCGTTGTTGAAGTGCGTCAAAAGCTCTTTGTTGTTGTAGAATAATAAACCCCTAGCCCGTATCCTCAAACCCTAACGCAAAAAAATCGGTCCAGTCCCCCCTTACCCGGGGTTTCTTTTTAGGAACTTTTTGAGGGGATTGTTTTCTTTCGACAAGTCCATCTTGCCCAAAAAAAAAAGCGTCGAGTGAATTAAAACCGGGCTGCTTTTTGGGTACTTGCTCTAGATTTTTTTCAGAAAATTTTCGCTTTTTGGCAGGGTTATCATCGAGTGTCTGTTCCCCAATTTTTCTTTTGTCGAAACTTATATCCTCGTTTTCCATAAATTTCATACTTTTCAAATCGGGCCCTGTGCAATAAATATGTAAATCCCCTAATTTTATTTTCCCACTATACTCAGCGTCATTCGAAGCAATTACGACAGGATCCGATATAATACCTTTAAGTGCCATAGCAGCTTCACGTACAGTTTGAATTTTATCTGGGAAACCTTTTTCACGTTCAGGTGTTCCAGACCATTTATTATATTTTAATTTACTTAATAAGTTTTTTAATTCTGATGGGAGAAATTGATAATTATCTTCTTTCGTTGTACTGGTTTCTATATTTTTTAATAAACGCAAATCACGACTTTTGTTGCGTTTCTGGGAAATAATCCAACTACTTCCAATAGGATCGCGATCAGACATCCAACCGATTCCATGTTGTTTCCCACGATCTGGCTTACATTTTGGTTCGGCGCAAATTTCTTTGTAGATTTTCGTACTATCGATACCCGCTTCTTTATCGTTGAAATACGAACGCCCATAATCAATCATTTTTGCAATATACTTGGATTTAAATGAACATTCCGTACCATCATCCATGTGATAATGAAATTCAATATAGCTATCTTCATCAGGTTCACAAACATTCACATTTGTTGAGTGTAAATCATAATGTGTAAATGAATTTTCTAATACACTCAGTGGCATATATATTTGAAAAAGTACATTTACCAATTCTTTTTGTAAAAAAACTTCATCCGACAATTCATAAGAAAGTGCTGTTATTGTTGGTAGGTACTGTATCAATATTGCCAAATGATCTGAATTTTCACACGCTACTGCGTAATCAATTTTATGTTGTAGTTCCAATCCTTGCTCTAATTTACTCACATCGTATTTGTCTTCATCATCTTCAAAATATTCCCATGCTTCATTGTCTTTATAAATATAATAGCCATATGTTTCGACAAAGCAAGGAAAACTTTTATTCAATTTGTTGACGTATTGACCAACCATATACTCATACATTAAGTTATCCGCGTTTTGTCGAGTGGACGATTTTAATACTGCATAGGTTTCATATCTACCACGACTGTATTGAATTAAATTTATAAACCCATTTTTCGACGCTTCACCAATACGTTCAATTGGCGGATCGACGCCCTCAAACCTGGCATATTGATCATTGGATAACCCAAAGTCCCTTGGTTTAAAATAATCAATAATGTGGAACATATTTGCGAACGCTCGACTATTGAGACCGCTTGTCTTTGCCTGAAAATAACATGATGAATCTAAGAAAAGACGAACGGGATTAAACGAGTCCGTTTCATCTACTGCGCGGTTTAATTCATGAGAGGAAAGGGTTAAATTTTCAAAAGAGGTATCTAGGATATCAGAAGAATTGGTATGTAAATTAGCCATTTCTTTAGTTAGGTGCATAACATAAAGTGCTTAAATATATGTTTGCTTTTTTAAACTGCGTAAAACAAGCATTGTGGCTTATATGTACTTTTTTTGGAATGAACTTTGTAATAAATCTCCATAAAACAAGCATTGTATATTTCAGTAGTATGAGCTTTTCTAAAAAAAATAAAAAATGGATTTGAAAACATGGAATTTTTTATGTTTTTTTGTACACGGCGCACAGGGTATTGCGGCTATTATTTTAACTGCCCTTTCCCTTGAAAACGCCAAAAATTTCCGAGTTCCTTTGAAAACACATTATGCTGTTTGGGATCAAGAATTAGGTCCACAAGATGCGACGCAGAATGTAGCAGTTTTGCATTTTGCTGCTATAACATGTGCCGTACCGTTTTTATCTGCTATCGCCCATCTTTTAATGTGGTTGAAAAATGGCACTTATGAGGATAAAATTGACAAATTTCAGAATCCTTATCGTTGGCTTGAATATTCAATTAGTAGCACACTAATGTTTTTTTTAATTTGTCTTCTTTTTTCAATATATGATCTAAATACACTCATTTTATTAATGACCCTTAATGTTGTTGTTATGCTTACCGGTTATTTTATGGAAAGAGACAACGCAGATAATATTATTGGAAACTCAATTATTATAAAATGGGACATGTTTTATCTTGGTTCATTTCTTGCAATTATTCAATGGGCTATTGTATTCTCAACTTTAACTACAACGGACGATAGCATGCCTCCTTTAATATGGGCTGTCATTTTTGTATACTTGTACTTATTTTCAGTATTTCCCATAAATATGTGGAATTTCTATTACTCGGTAAATAGAGAAAAAACTACTCCCTGGAAAGATACACTTTTTATATTTTTTCCTTTTTTGTTTACATTAAAAAACACGAAAAAATCCACAACAGGAAGTTATGAATTAATAACAGAAGAAACAGACAAATTGAAAAAAACAGACAAATTGAAAAACTTATATGAGGAAACCGAAGTACGCTACATGATTTTATCCTTAACAAGTAAATCTTTTCTACTTTGGTTAATTTTATTTGGAGTTAATCAACCAAGCTCATATACTCAAAGTAACATAATTTAAAAATAACCCTAACCCTAAGGACAATTTTTTTTGGGAGGCGGTTCATCTGAGTTATGCAGTTTGGACAAAGCTTCTTCAAGTAAATTTTCAACTTGTTTAAAAGTAGGTTCTACATTCTTTAAAAGTGTTTCTAAATGTTCTCTACTCCATTCATTATAGTGAAGTAAGTAGAATACTATGAAAGGGTTGTTATTTTCGACTGCAATTGACAAAAGAGTAGAATCTTTTGTAATGGTAAATGGCTCTTCGCCTGGAAAATAAAACGTAAAATCACTCTGTAATTCTGGCCATTCAGAAAGAGGAATTAAAAAATTCATGATAATGTTTTTTACCAGGTAACTCGGAAGTTTTTCAGGCATTGACGAATTTGCCAACAAAGTTGTATGCCCCATTTTTTTCCATGTATTATAAAACGTTAAAAGTTGTTTGACTATATCTCTGTTATTTAGTTTTACTGCAAGCAAAATTACAGAAACACTTCCAGCGTTGAGGTCAATTTTTTTTTCCCCCAATAATAACTTAATAATGCGGGTTGCATTATAATAAACTGCATGGTGTAGTAAAGTTAGTCCATCTACGACTACATTAACATCTTTTTCTTTCAAGAGCAATCTAAATGCCTCTGAATGACCAAGTCTAATTGAGAAAATCAACGCATTATGTTTTTGGTCAGGATAACATTCTAAAAAGTCATTTATTAATTTTATGTCAAAAGCAGGTTGTTCTAAAATTTCATTGAGCGTTGAAGGTAAGAAACTTAATTCAAAATTTTTGTGAGTTATCAAAGATTTAAAAATTTCATAACCAATTGCATGCGGCTTTTTTAACACCATATTTTGTATAGTAAAATTGATTGCAGATTCTCCTCCTCTTGTTTCGTCATGTACATTTATATCGACATGAAGTAATAAAAGTTTAATTATATTATGACATTCCTTTTCATGAACTGTAGAATGAAAAAGGATTCGTAATGTAAATATAAGTACAGTTTCTCCATGTGGTTTTAAATTAATGTTAATATTTCCTGTTTCTAACAAAAGTTGTACTAAGTCAGTTCGTTCCTTACGAATAGCTTGAAAAAGTGGCGTTGATCTATAGTCGTTGTCTGGATCATACGTTACTTTATTAACATTAACCTCCCTTTGAAGTATATTTCTTATATTAATTATTTCCTTCAGGTAAAATATTGCCCAAAAAAGTATTGACCCGTTATCTATTTCATCGGAGCTTAACTCTTCTTCAAGATATTTTCTAAGTAATATATCTCCAAGTTTTTTGTGCATTTTCTTGCTTCCTTCACTGAAATCAACAACGTCATTTTCTGATTGTAAAAGTAATTGTTTATTTATGTCAGAAGCAATTTTATACAACGGGGCGTTTTCGTCAATTTGATAATGTAAAAAAAAGTCCGCATATTCTTTTTTGAA
>Ga0206129_10006020_pt1 | contig 12502 bp, 9 predicted proteins | sample Helgoland_Spring_8_FD_148616 | JGI IMG/M metagenome (GOLD analysis project Ga0206129, IMG submission 148616) | Pelagic subsurface seawater microbial communities from Kabeltonne, Helgoland, North Sea - Helgoland_Spring_Bloom_20160502_2 | ecosystem: Environmental > Aquatic > Marine > Epipelagic ...
AAGTGTGTTTTTTTTTTTTTTATTTATTCATTTTGAAAAAAAAAAAATCACTTGAACTTTTTTCGCAAAAAGGTATCTTTTTTTAAGTACATTACTTTTTAACTTAAATTATATAATTAAAGAAAAATTATTAAAAAGTATGTTTTAATACACAAAGGTAGTATAAATAATATTATTAAATGTTCAATAATAATATTTAGGTAATAAATTAAGAATTTCAATAAGGACGATTTTTTACTTCTTTGCGATTCATATATTGTTCTTCTTGAATAGTTGTTTCCCTACCAAGTGCTTTATTTCTTTTTGGAAAACGACCATATGATAATATTGTTTGTAAATGACCCTTGATATGCGTTTCCATAGATTTCAACATATTAAATTCTCGATCAAATCTAGTTGGTTCAAATTTGATCATATGTGGTATTACATCTGGATCAGTGATTTTTCTTTCTTGTGGGTTAAATGTATCAATCTTATATAATTCCATGTGTTTATTAAAATATGATCTACCCTTTTTTTGATACTCATAATTTTCAGTATGCATGTATGGCATATAGGCAAACATAAATTCATACCCAACTAATTGCTCCCTATATAAGTTAAATCCTAAATCAGTAAATATCATAGCACCATTATCATTTTTAAAAGAATCACCATAGCCTCTATAAATATGTCTTGAAAATTGATCCATTAAAATAATATAAGCTACAAAACTATCCTTCGTTATAAGCCAATTAAATCCATTACCTAGTTCCGCTTCTTTCAATAAATCACCAAATTTATTTTTTATCTCATCGTCGTATTCGTGACTTTTCATGAACCATTTATCGTAATCAGCACTTCCATCTTTAGGAATCCAATAATCTAAAATTTCACCAGCTCTCGTAATATCCATATAATAAAATATTCAATTATATTTAAATAATTTATTATATATGGTATATTTAAATTTATATTAATAAATTTTTATTTGGATCCAGTATCCTTTTCCTAATTTTAACTTTTGTGTATTATCGGTTATATTAATATAATTTTGATTATATTCATCCAATTCCCAACAAGTATTTTCTACATAAAGTAAATTATATAAATTATATAATTCTCCCAGAGATAAACCTTCGGATGGACTATCTGTCGGTAACCCAAATAAATACCAACCTGAACTGGTAAAAATATTTGAGTATAAAAATGGAGATATTTTAACCCTAATATTAACCGATCCTGGATATAAAGTAACACTTATTTTATTTGGGTCAATTTTAGATAAACCTTCTCCGCCATTTTCTATATAGTATGTTTTAAAGTTGTCAATAATATCATTTTTTTGAGATTCATTTAATAGATCGAGATTCATATCTTTAATAACAAATTCTTGTTCGAAGTTATTTTCCGAAAATATAGTTATTTCACCAATTTTTATTTTGGATTCATTTATATTACCATCTTCGGTGAATAAATTATTAAAAATTACATTTTGATTCCAATTAGTAGTTAAATTAAAAATTTTTTTATCTGGAAAAGTAAACCTTTTGTATAAATCTTCAATTTTAATATAATGTTGATTAGAAGAGTCTATGGAATCTGTTTTAGTTATAATATTTATCCTCCCCATTATAAAATCTTCTGTTACTGAATCTTCTAAATTATAACAACGTAGCATTTTAGTTATTTGAGGAACATAATATTGATATTTTCCATTTGTAAAATACTTCAAAACACATTTTTTACCATTGTTTAGATAACGATCCATATCGTTAACAATTTCATATTTAAGTCTATATATATTTCCATTTTCTTTTTGATAATTTAACTCAATAATACTAGGTGGTAAGTCTTTAGTTATACCCATAATTTCAAATGTCACTTCAGGTTTAATTTCCTTATCCTTATCATCTATACTATAATTATTAACGATAGAATCTTCTTCGGAATTTTTAATTACAAAGTGTGGTAATTTATTAATTTCTAATTTTGTATAAGATGTGGTTACTTCAATTACTTTTCCAAGATTATTAATCAAATCTTTTTGAATGTTGATTGGTAAAAATATTTCATTATCTTTTTGAATTTCATAAAACCCCCCTTTCAAATCATTATATTTAACCACTCCTGTGATTACACTTAAATTTTTTTTTTGGGCGACAGTTAGGAGTGTATATTCATTCGTTAATAGCTCAAAATTATAAGAATCTTCATTATTTGGATTCACGCTGAAATTTACACTGAAATTTGGAATATAGTTTTTATAAAGTTCCGAATTAGTAATAATTTCAACGGTAATAATATTATCTAAGTCTAGTTCTATAATTTCATTGTCTCTTATTTCAATTTGGAATTCTTTTTCTGTATTCCATTCCCCTGTTTGCCAATAAAGTTCGGTTTCAGTAATTTTAATACTATTATTTGAAGATGTTAACTTTATAGTTAATCCTGTATCATCATCTTGTATTGGATTAATAATTGGATCATTGAGTGTTATTTTGATTTTTCTTGGGCTTATTTTATTTTCCGATGTTAAAATTATTAGATTAGGATTAAATAATATTCGAGGTGCATCACTAATAGTATTCCAATCTTCCATAAAAATCAGCTTTCTTTCAATTTCTATAATTTTAAAATTTGTAATTTCATATCCAATTTCTTCATCCGCTATTCTATTATTATAATCTATTTCAACTTTTGATATAAAACCATACTTGTCATCATATGATATAGTTATTACATCTGGACTTTTATACAACTCTTGTTCAATAAATTCGAAAAGTTGTATTATTGTTCTATTATGAGTATCAATATATTTATCATTTTCACTATCCAAATTAATAATAGGTTGTTTTATTTCATTATTTATAACTTGTATTCTTCTTTTTCTAGAGTTAGAACAAAAACATGTTATTTCTAAATCAAATTCATATTGTGTATATTTAAAACTATTCCATAACTTTATATTTTTATCTAAATTTTCTTTTAATAATGGGTCTACTATTCCACCACCTATTAATATATTATACTCGTCTGAAGAAGATACTATATATATATTACCTGGTTTTTTTGCTAGAGTATCAATGATTTCTACTTTAACCAAACTTAATAAATTGTCATCTTTTGGCAAGTAAAAGCCTTCAATACCTTCACCAAAATCTTTTTTTAAATATATAGTGTCTTTTTCTTCATTACTACTTGGAATTTCGGTTGAGTGAAACTCTTTTATCCATTCTTTACCATAATTTTTATTATATATTAGTTGTACTGATGTTGGGGCTTTATTATCGATAATAGGTTCGTGTTTTAAAATAAAATTATTAGGACCAATTATGGCTTTTTGAACGGATTGTATTGGTTGTGAAGTTTTTGGAATTATTATAAATTCTATCATTAGTTATATATATATATATATATTACATATTTATTCTAAAAGATTTTCATATAATTTATACCCTTTATGTGAAACTATATTTGTTAAATTACCATAACAATATTGGGAAGATATACTATTATGGGGAGAAGTTTTTATAAAACAGTATTCATATTGAGAAGTTATTAACAAACCTTCTAAATTTTTGGAAAGTTTTAATAAATAATTAATTACAATAGAACTTACATAATTCCATTTATTTTTTATTATGCCTAATTGTGTGTCTGGTAATACCTCATATGGCAAACCTTCTATTTCCCAAATACAATTTTTATTACTATAAATACAATAGCATTTCAAATTATCAAATATATAATCTGTATTTTCCCATTTATTATTACTAAATTTATTATTTTTATTACCTAAAATATTGTTGTTTTCATTATTATTTTCTAAATTTTTTATACACATTGATAAATTATTTGTATTTCCTAATAGATTGATATCTGTTATGTTATAAAATTGCTTTTGATTTTCCTTATATAATATTATACTTATCCAATTCCAACCAACAACTATTGGAATTTGTTTAGTAATATACTCTTTATAAGAAATTGTAGGGGAAGATGTTGGTGAAGATGTTGGCGACGCGGTAGGACTAATCGTTGGAGATACCGTAGGACTGCTTGTTGGAGGTGCAGTAGGAGAAGATGTTGGGAAATTGGTAGGACTACTTGTTGAAAATACAGTAGGAGAAGATGTTGGTGACTTGGTAGGACTTATTGTTGGAGATACAGTAGGAGAAGATGTTGGGGAATTGGTAGGACTACTTGTTGAAAATACAGTAGGAGAAGATGTTGGTGACTTGGTAGGACTTATTGTTGGAGATACAGTAGGAGAAGATGTTGGTGATACAGTAGGAGAAGATGTTGGTGAATATGTCGGTGAATATGTTGGTGATACAGTAGGAGAAGATGTTGGTGAAGATGTTGGAGATACCGTAGGAGAAGATGTTGGTGAAGATGTTGGTGAAGATGTTGGGGATACCGTAGGAGAAGATGTTGGTGATACAGTAGGAGAAGATGTTGGTGAAGATGTTGGTGATACAGTAGGAGAAGATGTTGGTGAAGATGTTGGACTAATTGTCGGTGACGATGTTGGAGAAGATGTTGGAGAGATTGTTGGAGAAGAGGTTGGACTAATTGTCGGTGATGCTGTAGGTGATTCTGTTGGACTACTTGTGGGAGAACTTGTTGGAGATGATGTTGGACTACTTGTGGGAGATAATGTTGGAGATGATGTTGGACTACTTGTAGGAGAGCTTGATGACAATATAATATTTTCAAAGTTACCTCTTACTTCATAGGTAATACCTTTACTACTAATTCCTTCTGATCCACGTTGTGAACTAAAATACAATCTTTGCATATCTGGTGTAAATGCTATACCTGTAACTTCCGAATTAGTATGACCAACTATTCTAACTATAGGTATATTTTGATTTTCGTTAATAGCTACTATTTCCATATTACCACCATCTTCTGATATTACTATAATACCTAATGTTGTAATTGTAATATTATCTAATCCACTTGCTAATGGATTAGGATCTGTAGCACGGTCATAAAGTTTACCTAGTTTATTAGTATTTAAATCTAAAATCCATACTATATTATCACCTTTCGTCACAAAATATATTTTATTTAAAATATGATTAATTACTATACCTTCTAAACCATTAAAAGTGTTTGCTGATAAATCTTGTCCTTGTTTCCTGGTCGTATACGTATTTGCTTCTGGATCATTTATATTTACCCATGATATATTATTATTAGCTGAAATTTTTAGAGCTTGTAATTGACCATTTTCCATATTTGGTTTCCAATATTCACCTTCTGTATTATATTCTTTTGTATCTGGAACGAATCGGTATAGTAATCCATCACTTTTATCTTCCGTTAGATAAATATTCCCTGATTTAGGATCTACAGCAGCAGCTTCATGACTAAATTTACCTAATTTGTTTAATTTAATAGAATTTTTCTTTCCAAAAGGATCACATTCCCAAACATATCCATTATCATATTCTTCACATGTTAACCATGTATTCCAAGGAGTTTTTCCTCCACTACAATTTCTTGTAGTTCCCGAACATATTGAATAAATATCCGTTATATCGGCGTTGTTGGAAAATTTTATTGCGCTGACACCACCATTTGATGACCATACTTCTGAATTTGATACATAAATCCATCCATCTTTTGTACTAAAAACTGTTCCACCATCCGGTGCATGATGCCAAGTATATGTTGATTTATTACCATTGTTTAGAGTAACTTTTTTACCTGATTCTGCTATTATTCTTGATGTAAAATTAACAGGCAATTGAATATTATTATCATCTACTGATTGCAGTTCTCCCAAATTTAAGATATTACTATAAGATGTTGGAGATTCTGTTGGAGATACCGTTGGTGATCTGGTTGGAGATACCGTAGGAGAAGATGTTGGTGAAGATGTTGGTGATACCGTAGGAGAAGATGTTGGTGAAGATGTTGGTGATACAGTAGGAGAAGATGTTGGTGAAGATGTTGGTGAAGATGTTGTTGACGCGGTAGGACTAATTGTTGGAGATACAGTAGGAGAAGATGTCAGTGAAGATGTTGGTGAAGATGTTGGATAAGATGTCGGTGAAGATGTTGGTGATACAGTAGGAGAAGATGTCGGTGAAGATGTCAGTGAAGATGTTGGTGAAGATGTTGGATAAGATGTCGGTGAAGATGTTGGCGATACAGTAGGAGAAGATGTTGGATAAGATGTCGGTGAAGATGTTGGTGATACAGTAGGAGAAGATGTTGGTGATACAGTAGGAGAAGATGTTGGTGATACAGTAGGAGAAGATGTTGGTGAAGATGTTGGTGATACAGTAGGAGAAGATGTTGGTGAAGATGTTGGTGATACAGTAGGAGAAGATGTTGGTGAAGATGTTGGTGATACAGTAGGAGAAGATGTTGGTGATACAGTAGGAGAAGATGTTGGTGAAGATGTTGGTGATACAGTAGGAGAAGATGTCGGAGATACCGTAGGAGAATCTGTATCTGAAATTTCATTTAATTTTTTAAATTTAATAGAGTAACTATTAGTAGAATCATTGTATCCATAAATTTTCAAATAATAATATATATCTATATCAATATTGTTTAATGTTGATATATAAAATGTTTCATTATCATTAACACTATCTTCAGTGTATATTAATTCTCGTTTTTCATCATATATTTCTAAATCTAAATCGGATATTACCGAATGATTAAATATAATTTCTATATATTCCATTTGAGTAGTAATTCTAAATTTAAAATAATCTATATCTGTATTATTATGAATACTTAGATTTTCAATTAAAGTAGTATCACTTATATCACTTAAGTCATATGCTGTATCGAAGGAATCATTATTGTAGTTGTCATTAACAACTCCAGAATTTGATTTATCTACTTTAAAAATGAAAAAATTATTAGAATTACTTATATTGGTATCATTATTTTCATTTGTATCTCCCTTTTGGTTTAACCAAGGCATATCTGCTACAAAAGCATAATAACCTTCATCCTCTATATAACTAGCATTATCATTTTTAAAATTAATATCCAAAGTAATAAATTCTCCAGGATTTAATGGAGATGAAGAATTATCTGATCCCGTCTGAACCCATGCCCAACCATATGTAGGAATATTTCCACTAGAATTAGTAGGGTATTTAACATTAATATTTGAGCTAGAATTAGTATTTTTAACAACACTGTAAAAACCTTGAATCCAATTTAGATAATATATTTTATTATTTTCTGAATCATTTTCAATTATTATTTTTATAGGAATTTCGAAATCATAATTTTCAGAATATGCGTTGACAGGTGAATCGGATAATTTGTATATACTATGCCAGTCACTGTTTAAATATCCAGTAGTTCCAAAATTACCAGTATTAATTATTTTAACTGTTAATATCTCATTTTCGTTATCCCATAATGAATCATTTTTAATTACAGTTAAATCAGCCATACTATTGTAAATAGTAGGAGATTGTGTTGGAGATTGTGTTGGTGATTGGGTTGAAAAAGATGTTGGTGATTGTGTTGGAGATTGTGTTGGTGATTGTGTTGGTGATTGGGTTGAAAAAGAGGTTGGTGATTGCGTTGGTGATTGGGTTGGTGAATTTGATCCTAAAATATTTTCAATTTCAATTTCGACCTGTTTTAAAATTTTAGAATTATCATTAACTATTTGTATATTGTATTGGGCATTATTTAAATTAGAAATAGTGGATAATTCTAAACTAATATTATTTACATTATAATTATCTAACAAATTTGTGGATGTCCATATTTTATTTGATGAATTTGTTAAATTTTCAATTATTTCAATTTTAATATTAGTGCCTATAATTCCCTCGTAGTTTATTTCAATTTTTTCATTAGAATTATATTTAAACTTATTAGTTGTTATTTTCGGTGTTCCATAAAAATTTAATGAAGCACTATGTACTGTTCCTATATAATTATCATTTTTATTTAAATCTATTACAAATAATTCCCATGTTCCTTTCGATTCTTCATCCCAATAAAGAGTACTATTAAATGTATATTCTTCGTTATCATAATTTTTAATATCATTACTAACATTTTGATCATTATAATAATCCTCATAATTAGATATTATATCCCTAACTCCTCTTGTTATAAAAGATGTAGTCCCAGAAGGTGACTTTATCATAAATAAAATAGCATGAGCTTCAGAATGACTGAGACGTATATTTAATTCAACATGCTCTATTATTATATTTTTATTTATTTCTACAGTTATTATTGGATTAGATAAATTTGTAAATTCATATGCTAATAATTTATAATAATTAGTTACATTTCTCATGTCAGAACCTAAATTAATACTTGAATCTGTATGTGGTATTACTATATCACTGCTTATGATATTCGCAGTGAATATAGTTTCTAAGTTTCCTATTGTTTTATTTTTATTTTTCCAATCTAATGCTAATTGAACTCCTTTTTTACAATCCGGGGCACCGTGTCCATAAGCATTACTTACTTGAAGACCAGCCCCATTAACCATATATTTTTGTAATTCTTCTTCACCATTATTATCAACATATATAGGACCACTTTGGACTATTCCTACTTTATTACAACTATGAACTAAAATATGTTGAACTTCTCTCCAATTTAAATTATAGTTAGCTTCTAAAATACATGCTACAATTCCAGATATCATAGGAGTAGCCGAACTAGATCCACCAAAAGTTTCTGTATAACTTGAAAAATCACTATAACCTAAATTTGATACACTGTGGGAATTCATAATATCAGCAGTAAATGCTCCGTCACTAGTTGATCCTTCTGATCCATAACCACATACCAAAATACATGACCCATAATCACTATACCAAGCCATGGATGCCTTACTCGTATCATTATCATTTTGCTCTAAAGAAGCACAAGCTATAGTATATCTATGTCTTATTAATCCATCAAAATTAGAATTATCTTTACTTAATCTTTCATTACCATTGGCAAAACAATAAATAATACCTTTTCCACCTCTCCCGTTTATAATACCTTCTTGTATACTTTCAGCATCAGACGATTTATCCCAAAAATCTGATTCATTATCTTCCCATTCAGCAGGTCCCCAACTACAAGAATAAATATCAGAATCTGCTAAATTTGAACGTAACCCTGTATAGTTATATTTTGTAGATATTAATTCCGAATCAGGGGCGATACCTACACATCTCCCTTTAGACAATACAATACTTGAACAAGAAGTAGCATGTTTATCGGGGAAATCGTTATATGACTCTATTGAATCATTAAAATCTCTACTAATACTGGATATAATAGTTTTTCTATGGATATCTGGATGACCCCAATCACATATTCCTGCGTCATTTATGTTAACCTTTATACCCTTACCTGTAAAGCCATTACCTATTCCATTATAGTTCCAAGAACCTATTGCGTTGTGATAATTTTCGTGTAAATACCATTGTTTTGAAAAATGTAATGCTTTACGATAATCTCTGTTTTCTTCAGAGTTATTACCAGTAATAAATTCCTTAACTCCTTTATTATATAAATCTGTTATGTTATTATCAGTTAATACATATTCAAAAATTCCTATATCCTCAATATCTATATTATTAAATAATGTATTATTATGTCCAAAATATATATCTCCAGATAATTCCAATGTAGAACTTGTTGAACTATAATATTTAGTACCATTAATATATAGATCTCCATTCGAAGTAATAGCATACATATTATTTCTAAGACATCCTGGATAAAAATCTTTATTTAAGTTTACAATATTTCCATTAAGTTTATAATATAGTTTTTTACTTGAATATGAAATATTTATAGAAATGTTAGTATTGGGAATATGGATTATAAAATTATCATTATTACCTGAATTAAAATCATATATATTTGAAAAAAATACAATACTCCAGGTATTTAAGTTATTTATAGTTAATAAAGTTATAGAATCGTTCTTTATATTTCCTGAATAATTATTATTTATCGAAATATTTGGACCATATTGTCCCAATCCTAATTTACTATTATTATTCAATAAATATAAAGAACTAATTTCATTATATTCGGTATTATCATATTTTTTAGCATAAATTTTAGAATTGATATTATCCGAATATTTTAAATCAAAAAAATAGGAAGTCATTATTATTATAATAGATAAAAATAATTATTTAATATTTATGAAATAAACCCTAATATTAAATAAATTTGATTAACTATAATTAAATATAATTAAGACTACCAATATTAAATGGGAAGTGGTGCATCAAAACAATTAAAATGTCCAAATGGGTATAATAAAGATAATTTTCAAATAATTTTACAATTATATGATAAATTAGATAAAGATGGAGATCAAGTTGTAGAAACTGAAGAAATTAAAGAAATTTCTAAATTACATATTGATAATAAGATTAGAAATTTACAAAAAGATATTCTGATTGAAGATCAAATTCTTCAACAAAAAATAACAAAAATAAATTTTGAGAAATCTCAAAAAAGTAAAAAAGCTGAAGAGGATGCTAAATTAAATATTACCTCTGAAAATATTTATTGTAAAAATAAAAAAACTCAACTAAATGAAAAAATAAAAATTTATACGAATCTATCAGAAGAAGAGAGATGTAGTAAATTCATGTATGCTGTAACTGATTCCAATAAAAATATTGAATTTTGGAAATTTTTTGAATATATGAAAAATAAAACGGACGATATAAAAAATATTGAATTTTAATTTATTTAGCTCTTGCTCTAACTTTTCTTCTAAGCCTTTGTAATCTTCTGGTTCTTTTCTTTTTCCATTTCCATCTCATTTTAGAAGTTGATTTTTTAAATCTACAACTATGTGACATTTATTATTTATAAAAATTATACTTAAATGTAAATAAAAGTTTTTTCGTAACTTATATTATAATGGAATTTATATTTTTTGTTTTATTTTTGGTAATAATATTAAATTTATTTAATAGATTCAGTGTAAGATTTTTTGGTTATGGTAAAGGTTTTTCAAGATACTATCATCCTAAAAAATGTTGTAAATCAGACAACTGCTATCCAGGAATGTATTTAGGAAATGAATTTTGGAATAAAAATAAATAAATTAAATAGCAATGATATAAAGAATAAATTAAATGTAACACTATATGAATTTAGAAGCCAATATTTTTTTGTATAAATATACTTGTCCGGGTTGGTATGGTAAAAGTGAAGGATTAAAAAATTTAATAGTAAACAATAGTTTAACAGATGAAGAAGTAATTAATTTAGCACAAACAAAAGCCAATTTAGATTCCGGATCTAAAAAATGTGATATTTTTTTACTACAAAAATTCAATGCTATTATTAAGCCCAGTCAAAGTTATAGTGATTTAGCAAGTATTCCTTTTGATACAGGAAATGGGTTGACTAAATTAATTTCAAAAACCGATACCTCATCTGGTGACAATAAGTAATTATAATAAAATTAATCTCTAGTTTTATTATAATGTCTTTAATCAGAAGTAATGTTTTTGGATCTGACGATTTAAGAAAATATATACTTTCATTTTTAGTTCAAGAAAGATGTATGTCTTGTCATCAACCTGTTATAAAAATTAATGAAAATATTAAATATAATAAATATTGGTGTAATAAATGGAAAAAAACAAAATGTAATAAATTTAAAATGTATAATAAAAGTGTTTGTAATTGGTGTTACTATTATGTTTGGGAATATAGTTAATTAAATTGTGTTAACCAATTATGATAACATTTTGTATTACAAAACATATGAATTTTTTTCCAAATTTTAGAAATATGTGATGGTTTAATTAGTATTTCACAGCAAAACGAACATTTATTTGAATCATATGGATGACAATATATTTTCATTTTGGAGTTAACTTGATTATCTTTTCTATTACCACAAAAATGATAATATATATTGGTTAAACAATCATTAACCATATATTATACATTTTTATTTTTTTATTAGATATTTTTTAATACTTAAGATAATAATTTATTAATAGTAAAATAATTCATAATGAATCCAAAACCTAATAATCCATATCCTGGTAAAAGATCTAAGGGAACATACCAATTAAAGGAAGGATTTCCATATTTCCAAGAACCTTGTTTTGTAAAATGAAGTATTATACTTTCCATTATTGGTCCCATAAAACATGAAGAAATGGTTGCTAATAATAAAACTCTTTTATTAATATTGAATTGTTTAAAATCAATAACTTGAAATAAAATACAAATCAATATTATAGCATTAATAGCTGGTGTCCAAGTTTTTTTCCAATTAACAATAATATTAGCCATATTTAATGTCATAATTAAATTTAACAAAAATATTTGTGAAAAAAATTTAGTATCCATATATACATATAATAAGAAATAAAGTTTATAACTAAATTTTTTTCTTAATTATAAAGTGTGTTTTCTTTATTTTTTTTGTATTTTATATATATATAATGAGTTTAAATGCCTATATAATTCAAATTGATAAAATAGATGATCAACTATTGGAATTATTAGAGAA